>Ga0265298_10008092_pt1 | contig 12667 bp, 3 predicted proteins | sample AusTroGonzalo_MG_3_FD_193486 | JGI IMG/M metagenome (GOLD analysis project Ga0265298, IMG submission 193486) | Bovine rumen microbial communities from tropical cattle in Woodstock, Queensland, Australia - Gonzalo_01 | ecosystem: Host-associated > Mammals > Digestive system > Stomach > Rumen ... | reverse complement strand
GTCGCAAAGAAGATGACCGGAAATAAAGTAAAGGAACTCATTTCCGCTGAAAGCATCCGTAATATTACAAATCAGGTTACCAAAGAGAAGAGCCCGAAGCAGATCGCACCGAAGAAGCAGGTTAAGATGTTCAGGTCGGCCGCCATGTAATAGGAAAAGAGATTGACGCATCTAAGAAAATGTAACAGTAAAAGCAGGACCCCCGGTCTTGGAAGGCTGGGGAGTTCCGAATGAGGCAGGCTGCATTTTGCGGCCTGCCTTTTTTGCTCTCCGATTGCGGGCGGGAGCGGCAGTAAGTTCAAGCTGCGCTGAGGATTTTTTTGTGTGCTGTCGGTTTGAGTGGGCAAGGACTCGGTCCGGTTAGAATTGTTATACCCGGGGCATATATGGAAAAAGAAGTGGAATTCCCTGATATTTCGTTGTAAAATAGCAGGGAGTGTCTCATTTGCCCCGAATTTGTATGGGGCCAAATCTGGAATGATCGGAGGATGCTATGAAAACATTGATCGTGATCGATATGCAGAACGATTTTATTGACGGAAGTCTCGGAACCGCTGAGGCTGTGGAAATTGTGGATCGGGTGAAGGAGAAGATCCGGGCGGCGAAGGCGGCCGGGGAGCAGATCATTTTCACACGGGATACTCATCACGAGAATTATATGGAGACCAATGAGGGTAAGCACCTTCCGGTGGTACACTGTATCGAGGGTACGCCGGGCTGGGAGATTCGAGAGGGACTTCTCGTGGAAGGTGCCGAGGTGATCAATAAGCCGAGCTTCGGGTATAACGGATGGAAGGATTACCAGTTTGAGGAGATCGAGCTGGTGGGACTCTGCACGGATATATGTGTGGTTTCCAATGCACTGATCCTTAAAGCGCTGTTCCCGGAGATCAGGATTTCCGTAGATCCGACATGCTGCGCGGGTGTTACCCCCGAGAGCCATGAGGCAGCGCTTAAGACCATGGCCATGTGCCAGATCGAGATTGCATAAAGAGGTGGAGCGACACAGAGATTGACGGCGCCCGGGAGCTGGAGTACAATAACCGGGTGTTATGAAAAAATAACGAAACATATTCGCAGGAGGAAATGACAAAATGAAGCAGGAGACCAAGTGCATTCAGGCAGGCTATACCCCGAAGAACGGTGAGTCCCGCATGATCCCCATTATCCAGAGCACTACATTTAAATATGATACCAGCGAGGATATGGGCAAGCTTTTCGATCTGGAGGCGTCTGGGTATTTCTACACCCGGCTTCAGAATCCCACGAACGATCTGGTTGCGGCTAAGATCGCGGCTCTGGAGGGCGGCACGGCAGCCATGCTCACTTCCTCCGGTCAGGCAGCAAATTTCTTTGCAGTATTCAATATCGCAAATGCAGGTGATCATGTGATCGCTTCTTCCGCGATCTACGGCGGAACCTTCAACCTCTTCAATGTAACCATGCGGAAGATGGGCATCGAGTTCACCTTCGTTGATCCGGACTGCAGCGATGAGGAGCTGGAGGCTGCATTCCAGCCGAATACCAAGGCTGTTTTCGGTGAGACTATCGCGAATCCCGCGCTGACCGTCTTTGATATCGAGCGGTTCGTTAAGGCAGCTCATGCGCACGGCGTTCCCTTCATTATCGACAATACATTTGCAACACCCATCAATTGCCGGCCCATCGAGTGGGGCGCAGACATCGTAACCCACTCCACCACCAAGTACATGGACGGACACGATGTGGCAGTCGGAGGAGCTATCGTGGATGCCGGAAAGTTTGACTGGATGGCTCACGCAGACAAGTTCCCCGGACTCTGCACACCGGACGACTCTTACCACGGCATTACCTATGCTGAGAAGTTCGGAAAAGAGGGTGCATTTATTACGAAATGTACCGCTCAGCTGATGAGAGATTTCGGTGCGATCCAGTCTCCGCAGCACGCCTTCTATCTGAATCTGGGTCTTGAGTCCCTGGCTGTCCGGATGGAGCGTCACTGCAGCAATGCCCAGGCCGTAGCTGAATATCTTGAGAAGAATGAGAAGGTAGCCTGGGTGAACTATCCCGGACTTCCCGGAAATAAGTATTATGACCGTGCTCAGAAGTATATGCCGAAGGGCACCTGCGGCGTAATCTCCTTCGGAGTGAAGGGTGGACGCAAGGCAGCAGAAGAGTTCATGAAGCACCTGGAGATCGCGATCATCGCGACTCATGTGGCAGATGCACATACCTGCGTGCTTCATCCGGCATCCTCTACTCACCGTCAGCTGACGGATGAGGAGCTGACCGCTTGCGGCGTTGGAGCAGATCTGATCCGCCTTTCTGTCGGTATCGAAAATGTAGATGACATCATCGCCGATCTGGATCAGGCACTGGCATTTGTGAAATAATTTCACCGGAAAAACTCCGGTGTTCAAAATCGTTTCCTGGTTTACCGTAATAATGCACAAAGAGCAGAGGGATGGCCCTCTGCTCTTTTTTATCCGCAAAAACATCCTTAAATGCTATATCTTGTGGTGGGAGTGAAGGCAGGCAAATGATATAGTGGCTTTTAAAAAGAAAGATATAAATAGCAAAACTTTAATATTTTATGCAAAATAATGAAATGGTTTGAAAAAACTGTGAATTGTAAGATTTGCATTGAATCGGATGCTGATTTTTGGTACATTTATACTACTATTACCTTGTGCAAATGGGGTAACTACGCCCTTTTGCGTTCCGAAACATTGGTAATGGGTGTATGTAAGATCTGTTATAGTTTTTGTATTCATTTATATTCATTTATTTAGGTGCAGTTTTATTCGGTAAGGTGAAGCAATAACTAACAGGAGAGACAGGAGGAGAAGAATGGCTGAGAAGAGAGTGAGAAAGAGAAGGCTGTGGAAACGTTTGATTGCGTTCCTTATGGCCGCAGCGATGGTATTGTCGCTGGTGGTCATTAAGGGATCATCCAAAGTGGAAGCAGCACAGGTGAATGACTTTGCCGTTACGATCAATTTCTTTGAATTTGATCAGACAACGCCAAAGACGCCTGCCCTCTACAATGGTGGAAACGGGCAGAATTACCATGTGGTGATCAGTTTGACGGACAAGGAAACCGGGAATGTGGCCGGCTATGGTTTTGTCAGTGTGCCGAACATTAATCAGGCGACACAGACACTGCATATAACGCGGTTCTGGAACCTGGATGAGCAGGATCAGGGTTATCGAAGGATAGCGGCATGGCACGGATTAAATGATCCTCACGATGATGGGGTTTGCAGTACTTATTTTGATACGGATAAGTATGAAGTGTCCGCTATGCGTCTTTATTACGGAGACAAACCGGATTATGAGAGCAACTGGGTTCCGGGAGCTTCTTATAGTGCGCTGATCAAGCAGACAGATTCGATCGACGGATATCTCTTTAAGGGTTCTTCTTTTGATCAGACCTCCGGCGAGATCAATCTGTATGAAGGACATCAGGCATATGAAGTAGCCCTGAATTTTGATCCGGATATGGAACCCATCGCTGAATCCGACGGATATCATCTCCTTGTGGAAGCGAAGCATGATGCAGGAAATTACTCCTATTACTATGCTCCGCTGGTTACCGACGGCAGCAATCCGTACAAGATCCGGATCAAGAACGGTACAACAACCGAAAACGGAGATTGGAAGGATAATAACGGTAATCCGACGAAGGAAAAGTATACCGGAAACTGGTCACCGGTAAAGGTATACATCCTGAAGGAAAGCGAAGGCTTAGAGCAGCATCCGAATCTTAACAGTGCCCTGGCAAGAAATAACATCTCTGATGTTACGGATGTAAAGGGATACAGCGTTGATTATGCAACCGTCCTTGTGGCTGACAGCGTTGCAGAAGAGAAGACGGTTTACAATTGTGAGAATATCAACCTGAAGCGGATCGTATCCCCCAAGGATTACAATCTCTTCTCTGTTCTCGGAGATTCACTTTACTATGGTGTAACTGCGCCCACCATCACTCAGACCGGACACAGTGAGACCAATATGGCAGTAAAGGTTTATACACCCGGTCATAACCTTGAGCCGGATCTGTCCGGTGACGAGAGCGGTCAGGTTCCCGGAAACTTCCTCATCGGCGAGATCACTGATGGCGGAGCAAATTTCCAGATTGGTGCCAAGACTCCGGCTACGCCGATCGTTATGGTCGGACAGGATGATATGGGTCAGATCACGGATGACAGCCATAATGCGGTTATCGTTCCCATGGATAAGGAAGATATCAACAGCTCCGTGGACAACATGATCGACTACATGAAGGTTGTCTCCAATGATATGATCCAGCAGCCCGCAACCATCACCCCCAGTGTGATCGGCGGAATCCTGATGATCGATACAACCAACATCGCAGATGGAACTACAGTTTATATTGATGCTGATGCATATCTTGACCAGTTCAAGAAAGATGGCGGCGTAAAGATAAAGAGAAATCCGAACCAGATGATCGTCTTCAATTTTAAGACGACAACAGGTACCGAGACCGATCCGGTTAAAATCAGCAAGATCCTTTGTGATTTCGGTGATGGCACAGGGTATCATGACACAAATACAGAAACCGGAAAGTTCGGAAGTACTCAGAATGATAATGCGGACATGGTTGCCCGCGGTGTTGTATGGAACCTTCACAGCGTTAAGCATATGACACAGGATACCACAGGCGGTATCTTCCTGAATCCGAATACAGATTCACATATGTATATCGGAAAGACCTCCTGCGGTTGGGTAGTAAGTGCAGGTGATATCACTCTCGGTGAGGGTGGTGAGTTCCACTTCGTATATCGTGGACTGAAGCCGGGAGCTACACCTCTGCTCCTTCAGGCATTTAAGAATGTTGACGGAAAGGCTGCAACAGCAGCACAGAAGTTTGTCTTCGGTCTGGAGAGATACAACAGTGAGACAGGTCTCTTTGAAGTGATCCAGCAGGATGTGATGGTGTATGATCCGGTTCAGGAACAAAGAGTTCCCACCGGTGACAAGGAGGATGTGGAAGAGACCAATACCAAGAATAAGGTTTCCTTCACCGCTCCCATCATGGAAGAGGGAAGAAACGTATATCGGATCAAGGAGCGTCGTATCGATGATTCCACAACCGGTAACTATTCTCTGGAAACTGAAAAAGAAGTTTATGCAGTATTTAATGTAACCGTAAAAACCATCGGTGGTGCTGAGGTAAAGATCCCCAGTGGCGTTACCTACTATGGCAAGTTTGAGAACGGACAGCCCAGTGAGAAACTGGATACGGCAGGACGTACATTTAATAACACAACACTTACCGATGATACAGCTAAGCTCGATCTCGTGAAGACCTTCGGTGGTCCGGTGGTTGAGGACGATCTGGAGACCCTTTCCTTTGAGGTAAAGAGTACCACAGGTTATTCCAAGACACTGACTCTGAAGAAGGATTTTGAGAAGCAGAATGACGGAAGCTACAAGCTGAAGCAGAAGCTGGAGGTTCCGCTTGGTGATTATACAGTAACCGAGAAGAACTACAACAAAGTAAGTGGTCAGGCAATCGATGTTACGTATAAGATCGGTAACCAGGATGCGAAGTCCGGTACCGAAGCAGCGATCAAGCTTGATCAGAAGGATCAGGAAGCGGTTATCGCATTCAACAATGAGTATCCGGTTGGTAAACTGGAAGTAACAAAGACAGTAACCGGACAGACACAGATCAATAATTATAATGTATCGGTTAAGAATGACGCTACAGGCAAGTATTATGATACCAACGGCGCGGAAGTGACCGGTGATGCGATCTGGGTAACGGTTATCGCAGGCGAAGCAAAGCTGTTTGAGAATCTTCCCCTTGGAACCTATACCGTAACCGAGGATACAACTTCGGTTGATGTTCCGGGATTCACATTCCTTGCAGCAACATCCAAGACCAGTGATACCGCGCTTGAAGTAACCAAGAACGGTACAACAAAGGCTTCTCTTGAGAACAAGTATTCTCAGGATACTGCAACACTCGTGATCGAGAAGAAATTCGGCGGTCCGGTTGAGGATTCCGATCTGGAGACGCTGTATTTTGACATCCGGGTGAAGGGCGAGACGACAATCCTTCATACCTATACACTGAAGGATAATTTCAATAAGAATACAGATGGATCCTACACACTAAAGGAAGAGTGCAAGCTTCCGCTTGGTACCTATACTGTAACGGAAATGAATTACAATCAGGCATCAGGCGTGGCTGTTGCAGTTACTTATGATGTAGACGGAACCAAGGGAACCGGTGATGTGGCCGAGGTTGCCATGACCACCAAAGATGGCACGAATACGGTTGAGTTCACAGATACCTATCCCGATAAGGTTGGTAAGCTTAAGATCACCAAGACCTTCGGCGGTCCGGTGGTTGAGGCTGACAAGCAGACCCTCTCCTTCCTGGTGAAGAAGGTGGGCGATACCGGTTCGGGCAAGACCTATAAACTGGATGCATTTACACCGATCGTCGATCAGGCTACAGGTAAAGTAAGTAGTTATGAACTGGAGATTGAGCTGAAGAACGAAGAGCTCGGCCAGTATACCGTTACCGAGTCGAACTACAATGAAGCCAGCGGTGCATCCGTTGAGGTAAGCTACACCATCGACGGCGGCAGCAAGACCGTTAGTGACGCAGCTACTGCAACTGTTGAGGATGCAAAGACAACAACTGTAGCATTTAACAACGAATATCTTGTAGGCAGTCTGGAGGTTTCCAAGACAGTAACCGGACAGACACAGATTAACACCTATAAGATCTCCGTTCAGAATGAGAAGACAAATAATTTCTACAATGAAAATGGTGAAGTAGTTACCGGTGATGCAAAGTGGATCACCGTTACTGCAGGAACACCGAAGACCTTCAATAACCTTCCGGTCGGAAAGTATTCCGTAACAGAGGATAAGGATGCGGCAGCTGTTCCCGGTTATACGCTTCTTATTACTTCCGTTACCGGCAAGGACAACGTTGAGGTAAAGAAGAACGATACGACTAAGGTTGCACTGAAGAATGAATATTCTCAGGATACCGCAAAGCTTGAGATCGAGAAGACCTTTGGCGGTCCGGTAGTTGCTTCGGATCTGGAGACACTGAAATTTGAGATCGCTGACAAGACTTCAGGTACAGTGGTAAAGACCTTAACGCTTAAGGATGACTTTACCAAGCAGACAGACGGAACCTACAAGATGAAGGAAGAGTGTCTGCTTCCGGTGGGAACCTATACAGTAACCGAGAAGAATTACAACGATGTGTCAAAGGTTGCTGTTGCAGTTACCTATGAAGTAGACGGAGTTGCAGGAACTGGTGATGCAGCAGAAGTTGCAATGACCACAAAGAACGGAACCAATACGGTGAAGTTCACCAACGACTATCCGCAGGGTAACCTTAAGATCACCAAGACCTTCGGTGGTCCGGTGGTTGAGGCAGACTTTACGAACCTGACCTTCGATGTATACAGCAATGTAGAAGGAACCACAAAGAGTTACAAGCTGAGTCAGTTTACCAAGGTTAGCGATACGGAATATACACTGACACTTCCTGTAGTTGCAGGCGGCTATAAGATAACCGAGAAGAACTACAATGAAGTAAGTCATGAAGACGTTGAGGTAACCTACCAGGTTGGCACAGCAGATGCAGTAAAGGGAACCGAGGCACAGGCAACTGTGACCAAGGGAGCTGACACCCTCGTAACATTCAACAACAAGTATCCGGATAAGGCCGGACAGCTGATCATTACCAAGACCTTCGGTGGTCCGGTAGTAGAGGCTGACAAGGAGACACTGAAGTTTGTTGTACAGAAGACAGGTGCAACAACCTCCAAGACTTATGAACTGAAAGACTTCACCGAAGAGAATGGTGTATATACCAAGGTGATCGCACTTACTAATGATGAGCTTGGCGAATATACCATTACAGAGACCAATTACAATGATGTATCCAAGGTTGATGTTGCAGTAAGCTACAAAATCGGAGCTGACGGAGAGGTTAAGGACGGTAAGTCGGTAACCACAACGGTTGCAAACGGAGATAACAAGAATGTGATCTTCACCAACGACTATCCGCAGGGTAATCTTGTGATCACCAAGACTTTCGGTGGTCCGGTAGTTGAGGCAGATTTTACCTATCTGACCTTCGATGTATACAGCAATATAGAAGGAACCACAAAGAGTTACAAGCTGAGCCAGTTTACCAAGGTTAGCGATACGGAATATACACTGACACTTCCTGTAGTTGCAGGCGGCTATAAGATAACCGAGAAGAACTACAATGAAGCAAGTCATGAAGACGTTGAGGTAACCTACCAGGTTGGCACAGCAGATGCAGTAAAGGGAACCGAGGCACAGGCAACTGTGACCAAGGGCGCAGATACTCTCGTAACCTTCAACAACAAGTATCCGGATAAGGCTGGACAGCTGATCATTACCAAGACCTTCGGTGGTCCGGTAGTAGAGGCTGACAAGGAGACACTGAAGTTTACTGTACAGAAGACCGGTGAAACAACTTCCAAGATCTATGAGCTGAAGGACTTCACCGAGCAGGATGGTGTATATACCAAGGTGATCGCACTTACCAATGACGAGCTTGGTGAGTATACCATTACAGAGACCAATTACAATGATGTGTCCAAGGTTGACGTAGCAGTAAGCTACAAGATCGGAGCTGACGGGGAGGTTAAGGAAGGTAGGTCGGTAACCACAACGGTTGCAAACGGAGATAACAAGAATGTGATCTTCACCAACGACTATCCGCAGGGTAACCTTAAGATCACCAAGACCTTTGGTGGACCGGTAGTAGAGGCAGACTTTACGAACCTGACCTTCGATGTATACAGCAATGTAGAAGGAACCACAAAGAGTTACAAGTTGAGCCAGTTTACCAAGGTTAGCGATACGGAATATACACTGACACTTCCTGTAGTTGCAGGCGGCTATAAGATAACCGAGAAGAACTACAATGATGCAAGTCATGAAGACGTTGAGGTAACCTACCAGGTTGGCACAGCAGATGCAGTGAAGGGAACCGAGGCACAGGCAACTGTGACCAAGGGTGCAGATACTCTCGTAACCTTCAATAACGAATACCCGGCAGGCAGTCTGGAAGTCACAAAGACCGTAACAGGACAGACACTGATCAATACCTTTAAGGTTTCTGTTCAGAATGAGACGACCAATGACTTCTACAATGAGCTCGGTGAAGTAGTGACCGGTGATGCAAAGTGGATCACCGTTACTGCAGGTACTCCGAAGCTCTTCAGTAACCTTCCGGTCGGTCAGTACAAAGTGGCTGAGGATACGGCTGCGGCACAGGTACCGGGATTCAGTTTGCTTGCTACATCGGTTACGGCAAAGAATAATGTTGCGGTAACAAAGGGCGGCAAGGCTGAGGTTGCACTGAAGAATGATTATTCGCAGGATACAGCAAAGCTTGCGATCGAGAAGACCTTTGGCGGTCCGGTAGTTGCTTCCGACCTGACGAACCTTAAGTTTGAGATCAGGGACAAGGCAACGGGAACGTTGGTTAAGACGCTGACGCTCAAGGACGATTTTGCAGTTGAGCAGGTTGCAGGCGAAGATGTTTACAAACTGAAGGAAGAGTGTTTCCTTCCGCTGGGAACCTATACAGTAACCGAGAAGAATTACAACGAAGCATCCGGTGTTGCTGTAGCAGTAACCTATGATGTGGACGGAACCGAAGGTACAGGTACTGCAGCAGAAGTTGCCATGACCACAAAGGACGGAACCAGCACGGTGAAGTTCACGGATGAATATCCGGAAGGCAATCTGATCATCAAGAAGACTTTCGGCGGTCCTGTTGTTGAGGCGGATAAGGATTTCCTTGAGTTTGATGTCTACAGTGATGTAACGAAGGTAACCGATACCTACAAACTGGAGCAGTTTACCAAGATCAGCAATACGGAATACATCCTGACGCTGCCGGTAGTAGAGGGCGGATATACCGTAACCGAGAAGAATTACGATCTGGCAAGCGGTGAAGAGATCGTAGTAACCTACAAGGTTGGCGATGTTGATGCAGTTGAGGGAACCGAGGCACAGGCAACCGTTCTGAAGGGTGAGGATACCCTCGTAACCTTCAACAACGAATATCCTTCAGAGGCTGATACCGCAAAGCTTGAGATCGAGAAGACCTTCGGAGGTCCGGTAGTTGCTTCCGACCTGACGAACCTTAAGTTTGAGATCGCTGACAAGACTACAGGCACTGTGGTAAAGACATTGACACTGAAGGATGACTTTACCAAGCAGGCTGACGGAACTTATAAGATGAAGGAAGAATGTCTGCTTCCGCTGGGAACATATACAGTAACCGAGAAGAATTACAACGAAGAATCCGGTGTTGCTGTAGAAGTAACCTATGATGTAGACGGAACCGAAGGTACAGGTACTGCAGCAGAAGTTGCCATGACTACAAAGGACGGAACCAGCACGGTGAAGTTCACGGATGAATATCCGGAAGGTAATCTGATCATCAGAAAGACCTTTGGTGGTCCGGTAGTTGAGGCTGATAAGGATTTCCTTAAGTTTGAAGTTCACAGTGATGTAACGGGAGTAACCGATACCTACATGCTGGAGCAGTTTACCAAGATCAGCAATACGGAATACATCCTGACCCTGCCGGTAGTAGAGGGCGGCTACAAAGTAACCGAAAAGAATTACGATGTAGCAAGCGGTGCAGAGATCGTAGTAACCTACAAGGTTGGCGATGTTGATGCAGTTGAGGGAACCGAGGCACAGGCAACCGTTCTGAAGGGGGCAAACACCATCGTAACCTTCAACAACGAATACCCGGGAGAAAAAGAAACCGGAAAGATTTCTGTTCATGTAACAGAGGAGAAATCCGGACTCGATGTACCGGATGCGACAGTAGAAGTGACCGACGAAAACGGAAATACTGTTACCTACAAGACCGATGAAAACGGCGAGATCGTTGACGAGAATGGAAATGTTCCCACCGTACCGGCAGGAGAGTATACCGTAACAGTAACTGAAGTGCCGGATGGCTATGATGTTAAGACCGGTGAGACCGGAACCGTAACTGTACCTAAGGATGGTGAAGGACATCACGATGCAGTGATCGCAACCGATCGCGGTGGTATCCTCATCACGGTACTTGATGAGAAGACCGGTGAGCCTGTTTCTGAGGCAACAGTTGAAGTGACTCAGCCGGATGGAACAACAAAGACCTATATCACAGATGAGAATGGTCAGGTAACTGACTACGCCAAGAAGGACGACTATGGTAACTACACAGCAGAGACCGGCGACTACACCTATAAGGTAACCAAGGTGCCGGATGGCTATCATGTAACCGTAGGCGAAGAGCAGACCGGAACTGTTGAGACCGGAAAATTGACTGAACTTGAGGCGAAGATCGCAACCGATACCGGAAAACTGACCGTTCATGTAACAGAGGAGAAATCCGGACTCGATGTACCGGATGCAACAGTAGAAGTGACCGATGAGAACGGAAAGACCGTTATCTACACGACCAATGAAAAGGGCGAGATCGTAGATGAGAACGGAGAAGTTCCCACCGTTCCGGCAGGTGAGTATACAGTAACTGTAACCGATGTTCCGGAAGGCTACGATGTAACCACCGGCGAGATGGGAACTGTAGATGTACCGAAGGACGGCGAAGGACATCATGACGCAGTGATCGAAACCGATCGCGGCGCGCTGATCATTACCGTGCTGGATGAAGAAACAGGTGAACCTGTACCGAATGCAGAAATTGAACTTACAACTCCGGATGGCAAGACGCATACCTATGTAACCGATGAAAACGGTCAGGTAACCGACTATGCCGAGAAGGATGAGTATGGCAACTACACTGCAGAGACCGGTGATTACTCCTACACCGTAACCAAGGTGCCCGAAGGATATCGCGTAACCGTTGGCGAAGAGCGTGAAGGCGAAGTAAAGACCGGCGAGCTGACCGAACTTGAGTCGAAGATTGCTCATTCCACAGGTGGTCTGGATATCGTTGTTCGTGATGCGGTAACCAAGAACCCTGTACCGGGCGCAACAGTAGAAGTAGTTTATCCGGATGGATCTACCCATACATTTGTAACCGATGAGAACGGTATGATCACCGAGCTGACGAAGAAGGATGATCAGGGACACTACCTGGCTAAGACCGGTTCCTACAAGATCACGGTAGTTAAGGTACCCGAGGGTTACACTGTAACCACCGGCGAGACGGCTACAGAAGTTGTAGAGACAGATCAGGTTAAGCACCATGTGGCTGAGATCGCAACAGCGTCCAGCAGTGACAGGAAACCTCCTGAGAACACTGCTCAGACAGGTGACGAGACTCCGATCACCATGCTGTTCATCCTGATGATGATCTCCGCAGGCGGCTTCGCAGGAGCATTCTACGGAAAAAAGCGTCAGAGCAAGAAAAGAGTTCAGAAGTAAAAGCAATTTCGCTTTGAAATGATCCGACAACTTAAGTTAATGATATGCCCCGTGGCGAAAGCTGCGGGGCATATTTTTTATGTGCCGGCCGGGGAGGCAGACTCATGGGTGGCAAAGGGGCTTCGGATACCGTCCTTCTCGTTGATTTACAAGGGGAATTATGATAGTATTATTGTGGTTTCGTGTGCGGTATAGCAAGGGAGAAAAACATGATTGCATCAACGCTTAAATTGAAGATTTTCATTGA
>Ga0265298_10008091_pt1 | contig 12669 bp, 11 predicted proteins | sample AusTroGonzalo_MG_3_FD_193486 | JGI IMG/M metagenome (GOLD analysis project Ga0265298, IMG submission 193486) | Bovine rumen microbial communities from tropical cattle in Woodstock, Queensland, Australia - Gonzalo_01 | ecosystem: Host-associated > Mammals > Digestive system > Stomach > Rumen ... | reverse complement strand
AGCAATTGGTCAGCAGATGGAATAATAAAAAGTGTAGACCCAAACATTCATTTCACTATTCCTCAATCAACCAGTGATACGCAATATGCTTTATTTGGGCCAACAAGTATAGCACGGTTAAAATATACGGTAGCAAAATATACGCAAAATTACTATTCTATCAGTAATTTGGGTGATGTTGACAGTGTTGAATACACAATCTATTTCCCATATAGAACAAAAAAACTTAATAACACACTTGTTAAGCCAGTGATGTGTGACCTTAATGATTACAAGTCACAGTATCGCTATTCATCAACTCCTTGGGTTGTTTCAAACTTGAAGGGTGATACTAAAAAGATTGAGTTGAACAAGTTATTCAGACTCCACACCATAAGTGATGGTGCTGCTTCTCTCAGTGAGATTAAGATAAGCATCGAGAACATCAGGCCTGACAGTGGTGAATTTGATGTCAATGTTCGCAGTTATAATGACAATGATGGAAATCCTGTTGTATTAGAAGCGTTCAGAAGATGTACAATGAAACCAGGAAAGAGTTTCATTGGTTACAAGATTGGTACAATCGATGGTCAGTACGAGAGCAAGTCAAAGTACATTACCGTAGAGGTTCTTGGTGGAACTGCCGTTGAAAATAGCGTACCAGCAGGTTTCTTGGGATACTCTGTACCAATGTATGATGGAATACAGATTGATGGCTCTCAAGCAAACGTCGTTATTGCTCCAATGGCTTACAACACAACGTATTACGATAACATTCCAAAACGTAAGCAATACTTTGGTATAAGTGATATTACTGGTTATGACATTGATTACTTCACATTCAAGGGTAACATGTCAGCATTGGAGGAACCTGGATTTGTAACACATGGTTTCCACCTCGATAGCAGATTAAACACTACTGCTTGGCAGGGTGGTGAGGCTCCTATAATTGCAGTTGATGGCGTTGAAGGATACGAATTCGATGCAGTTAGTGTTAACAACAGAACAAGAGATTACACTAAGGTTCCTATGATTACGAATGAGAATGACATGATGGGTTCAATTTATGAAGATGTAAAGATTCGTAAGTTTACCATGATGTTTGCTGGTGGTTTTGACGGTTGGGATGTCTACAGAGAAGACAGAACAAACACCAATGACTACAGTTTCTCATCATATAAGGGTAGCATCAACCACAACACTGGAAATGGCCGTTCATTTGACATGTTGTATACAGCAAGTTCGTTCGGAATTGAAGGTGGCGCAATCACCAGTGACTACTATGCAACGCTTGCAGGTGTATCGTTGTTAAAGAACCCAGAGGAAGTTGACATCAACTTGTTAGCAACCCCAGGTATTGACACAATCAACAATACACAATTGGTTGGAGAAATCTTCAACATTGTTGAAGACCGTGCAGATACATTCTACATTGTAACAACCCCTGATAAGTATGCTGGTTTAACTGATTTCACAGAAGACATTCCTGAGGTTGATGAAATCACAAGTGATTTTGTTGACAATGAAATGCACTGTGATTATGCTGCAACATATTATCCTTGGGTTAAGATTGAAGACAATGGAGAGTACATCTGGTTGCCAGTAACTCGTGACGTTGTTAGAAATCTTGCAGAGTCAGATAACACCAACATAACCACCAACCTTGCACCGGCAGGTACAAACAGGGGTCGTGTTAAGGCTATAAGGGCTCGTAAGAACCTTAAGAATCCAGAGTCTGACACATTATATGAATCAGGAATCAACCCAGTTAGAACATATGCACAGGAAGGGCTTGTAGTTATGGGTCAGAAGACTCTTCGCGAAGAAGATGACCTCATGAACCGCATTGATGTTCGCAGAATGGTATTGAGACTTAGAAAGTTGATATCCATCGCATGTATTGGATTAATCTTCGAACCATACGATAATCAGACAGTAAAGGCATTCAAGACCATTATCGCTGGAATTATGCAGATATTCATGGATAACAGAGCAATCGAGAAGTGGTCTATGGATGTTGACGATTCACAGGAAATGCGTGACAGACTTGAACTTGGTGCTGTAATTTACATTAAGCCAATAAGAGCACTCGAATACATTACATTGAACTTTGTTGTTACAAACAACGACATTTATTTCAATGAATAAGAGATACGTTAACCACGAAAGAATCGGGAATCAGAAATGGTTCCTGATTTTTTTGTTAATATTTGTTAAAAAATTTGTTTTTTACAAACATTATTTTTATATTTTATAAAAATAACCAAAATAATGAAAAGTAAAGAGAAGAATTACAATGAGGATTTATGTATCAATAGGGGTGCTATTGTGAAGGTTAACAAACCATCATCAACATTGAATGATGTTTTAGAAATAAAGGTTTCGTTATGTGTTGTACCAAATGAACAATATGAGCCATTTGAATATGATGAACAAGTTAAGAGGATAAGAAGATATTCAGAGAGGTCATTAAGAAGATATATTATAGATAATGGAATATTTTATGATAACTCGATAGTTGATGTTAATTTCACATCAGCAAATTTAAGGGTTGGATATTATAAGAATGTGCAAATGTCTGTATTTGCAAAACAGAAGAACAATTTAAATTATGACAGGCTTGTTAAGAGGGTTAAAGACACAATAAAGCCAGTGATTAAATCAATAACAGACAGGTTTAATGATGAAGGTTATGTTTGTCACAAGAAAAAGAAGGAATTTAATAAGAAAATAAAATAAAAATATTATGACTTACAATTTAAAATTAACAGAAAGACAATTCAATATGATATTAAATCATATTGATAATGTTTCAATTAAAGGACTTGGTATTGATGTGGTATTACCAGTTGGTAAGAATGAAGTGTTTGATGATGATGTTGTTGAACTAGATTTTATGGAAACATTAAAGTATTATAATGCTTATTTATTAAAGGTTAAGGAATTAAATGAAGAAGAGTTTCATGATAGGGGAAATATTTATGCCCTCTCTGATGCAGAAAAGGAAAATGAGGATTGGTTAAATGATTATGAGTTAGTACACCCACATGGATGGCCAAGTATCAGAAAAAAAACAAAATAAATAGCATGGAAATGACATTTGATGATATTATAGGAATTAAACCATTATTTGAATTTTGTAAAAAGATATGGGGTTATAAATTGGCTTTGGAATCAGACATGAGATATCTTTTCCTTGTGTCATTGATAAGTAGTGATAATTTAACAGATGAGCAGAAATGTATTGATTCAATTGAAAGGATAAATTTTATTTTAAATAATATTGAATTGTTTGATTTAAAAGATAATTTAAAGAAAGAAACCATTAAATTTTTAAAGGATGGATTGAAAATTGCAAAGCGTGATTTAAAAGAATTCAAGAAATTATCAAAATGAGTTATTGACTAGTTCTTTAATTGTTACATAAAAAAAAGAGGCAAGTTATCATAATTGATTTTCTTGTCTCTTTTTCTGTTGTAGATTTTCTTGTTTTTGTGTGGCCTGTCAACGGCAATCCACCTACCACCATTTCTTTCCAACTCAATTTCTCGATTTAATTTCTTTTGAATTTTAATGTAATCATCGCCAATTCTCATTGATTTTTTAATTTTATTTTTCATAATATAAACTATTTTTATGTGTTATTGATAAATATTTTGCAAAGGTATGAAAAATTTTTCAATTAAACAATATTTATTATTAAATTAACGTTAATTAACATATGACAAAGAATACTTTAAATGAGGCACAGAATTACCTTAACATGGTAAAGAAGACGCTTCTTGAGGATTATGGCATTGGTTATGAAGAAGTAAATGCCAATGAAGTTCCAAATGACGAAGTTGCTCCTCAGGAAGAGAATATTGCAAGCAATGATGAAAGAATTGCCCAGATTCGTGAAATTGCTTTAGGTGGTTTGCAAGACTATGCACATGACGTGGATGGAGAAGAATATCAATTCTTCAAAAAGATTTGGTTAATGTGTGACAAGGCAGTTTCAGAAAAAGAGGGTGTTGGTGATTCAAATTCATAATTAAAAAAGAACATTCAGATATTTATATAAAAGAAATAATTTATTAAGAGAAACATATAAAATGGCAGATTTACTTTTAAATGCGCCGATGCAGAGTGAAATGCTACGGCAAAATCGATTCCTCCTGCAATTCCCAGATAGTCTTGGTTTGGCTGCTTGGTATGTATCAACCGCACAACGTCCAAAGATTAATATAAACAAGGTTCCAATTCCTTTCTTAAACACAGAAACTTATGTTGCTGGTCGTTATGTGTGGAATCCAATATCAATAACATTCCGTGACCCAATTGGCCCTTCTGCTAGTCAGGCACTTATGGAGTGGGTACGTTTACATGCTGAGTCCGTAACTGGTCGTATGGGTTATTTTGCTGGTTATGCAAGAGATGTGGAATTAGCAATGCTTGACCCAACAGGTGTTACTATCAGTAAGTGGATATTGAAGAATTGCATGTTGTGCGATACAATTGACTTTGGTGCACTTAACTATTCTTCTGACGCATTGGCAGAAATCACACTGCAACTTCAACCACAATATTGCATATTGGCTTATTAATAAGAAGTTGAACATAACATAACATAACCAGGCGTATCTATTATATGGGTACGCCTTTGGCATTTTGAATAGATGAAACAAGTAACAAAAAATAATATAAGCAAAAAGTCTGTTTCCGGAAAAAAGAAAAATAAGATATCAGATAAAAGATTACCACCAAAACAAAAGGTGTTAAAAAAGAAAGAACACCCAGATTTTGGAACATCAATTGCGGAACAGAACTTTGCCAGGGATTTTCTTGATAAACTTGGAATTGAATATATATGGCAATTTGAAGCAAAGGAAATAGGGAGATTCTTTGATTTTTATTTGACTAGATATAGGATTCTCATTGAGTATGATGGCCAATATTGGCACTCAGATGACAGAATTTATGAGGAAAAAGATTTAAACCCAATGCAAAAACATAATAGGCGTGTTGATGAACAAAAGAATCAATGGGCGTTATTGCATTGTATACCATTGATAAGAGTAAAAGAAAAAGATGTAAATGAGCACCCAGAAGATGTAATGGACATGTTAAGAAAAAGACTTAAAATTCAGGAAAATTTGATTGAAAAGAAGAAAGAAATGAACAAACGACACAAAAATAGGTTAAACGACTTGAAAATTTAGAAAAAACTAATTATATATTATAAAGAAAAGAAGAAAAAATAATATATCATGTCGTGTGACTTGTTTATACCATACAATATTGGTGCATCGACAGACATAAAGGATAATCTTAACGGTTATTATAAGACTGAACAGGATTATGCTGACGCACTTGTTGAAGAGGACCGACTAAACGGCTCTCAGGTATATAGTGTGATGTCAAAGGGCATATTGTCTGACACCATTTCGTATAATAGTTTCGGAAGACAAATTAGGGAAATTGACGATAAGATAGTTTATGCAAAGTCTGAGTGTAAGTTATTGACACCAAATGGTGCAAATTATGAGACAGTTGACAGCATGATTGACAAATTTGCATCACAAACCGAGTTCTTGTTAACTGTTCACTTTGACATGACAAAAATGGATGGTGAGTTTGAGGAAGAACTGAGAGAGTGGGCCAGAGAAACACTTAACATTCTCAAATTTGGAAGAGAAATGATAATGAAGGGTTTGCCAAGAAATGAAAGTGATGTATTTATTGAAAAAAATATCCCAAGAAGGGACTTGAGACTAAGTTTTTTGAATAAATCTGGGAAAATCGTTAATTTTACACTCAAAAACTGTGAAATTGAACAAAAATTAGCAAGAAACAGATACCTTTTATATGTAAAAAGAATGGAAATATTAAGATAAATAAAAAAATAACAATAATATGGCAAAAAGAAATGTAATTTTACCGGAAGATAAACAAAAAGAACTGTTATTCTTGAAATCGACCTACGAAATGCACTGTAAGACACGAGAAGAGGCATTATTGAGAGGAAAAACACAGAACATTGATAAAATTGACAAGATTATCAATGAAACATTAACAAGTATTGCACAAATTGACCCTAAGTTTGCACAAAAATGCGCACAAGAACAGGCAGAAAAGATGAAAAGGTTTAATTTGATGGACGCTCTTAATGCTGACGACGAATCAAGTGATATTTTTGAGGTAATTGGTGAAGAACCTGTTGCTGAAGAGATTGATGACGATGAAATCAAAAAACAAACAGAGGATTTCTACAGCCAATTCACAGAAGATGAACCAGACCTTTACCAAATGGCTGATAATTTACCAGATGAAAAGGAACAAGAAATTGTCAAGGAACAAATTAATCCGGAAGAAACAAATGACAAACCGTTTGCAGTGTCAAATGACGAAGAAATGTTCAATGACATTGACCCAAACACACAATATGACATCATACCATTGCCATCAAAGGGAGAATGCTATGTTACAAAGACAGACAGAATTCCAGTTGCATATCTTACGGCTGCTGACGAAAATCTGATTACATCACCAAATCTGTATGAAAGCGGAAACATAACATCGATATTGTTAAAGAAAAAAGTTCTTGGAAAGAATATCAATGTTGAAAACCTTATTTCGGGTGATGTTGACGCAATTATGGTATTTCTGAGGGGGACAAGTTATGGAAATGACTTTCCAGTCGTTGCTACAGACCCCAAAACAGGTGAAAAGGTGGAAACAACGGTTGATTTGTCAAAACTTAAATATAAGCCATTCACATTGAAGGGTGATGAGAACGGTCTTTTTGACTTTACACTCCCAAGAACCGGAACACGTATAAAGTTCAAGTTTTTAACAAAGAAAGAAGAGAAGATGCTTCAGAAACTCAATAAACAAGAAGCACAGGGGGTTGCAATATATGACATCAAGGAAGCAATAGAAAAGATTAAGGATTCATTGCAAATTGATGATAAACTGAATGATGCAGAAAGGAATCAAATCATTGATGCAAACGATAAATTGCAGAAATGGGTGGATAATCTAAGCAAGAATAAGAAGAAGTCATTGCCATATACAAAGACAATCACAAACACAATGGAAATGCAGATTGTAAGTGTTAATGGAAACACAGACAGAAAATTCATACATAACTTTGTCATGAACATGCCAGCAAATGATTCTCTTGCGTTCAGAAGATATGTGTATGACAATCAACCTGGTGTTGATTTTGAAGTTGATGTTGAAAGACCTGTGTCACTTGGAGGGGGCACTTTCAAATGCTTTCTTGAGTGGGACGATTATGTTTTCTGGCATATCGCCTAGTTATTCAAAAACTCTTAAGGAAGAGTTGTTCGGTTGCTTTAAATATATACATATTCCTTATTCGGAACTCATGAAAATGCCAACAAAGGATAGAAAATACTATATCAGAAGACACAATGAGGTGACAAGCAAGGAAAATGAAGAAGGTACGAGCACAGGATTAAGCATAGAGGAAATGCAAGACCTCGGATTAGCATAAGAAAGAAATTGGTGACCAAAATGGTCACCAATGTTTTTATGCAATTAAACCGCAAATTAACAGGAAAATCAAGAACGGAATTACCATAATCTTAATTACAAGCCAAACAACATCTGAATCAACAGGCTTCCCAGCAAAACCTTTTAATGCCAAATACTCACCATAATTGTCAGTCATTTGCATTGAACCATCATCGAACTTTACAATGTACTGTGTCATAATCTTTTATTATTTTTATGTGTTACTTTTTAAATTCGAGTACAAAAGTATAAATAATTACTGAATTAAACAAATAATTCAAGTTAAAAATTGTTAAATTGCTATTTATTGATATATTATATTACATTTTATGTCAGTTTCTGCTGTTACTATAGATAAAGAATCGTTGAGAGAGTTGAATGATTCAATTAAGAGGGGACTTAATTTAAAATACAGTGAATCAGTTAACTCACAGATGGACCGTTTGGTTCAACTTACCGAAAAGAGGAATGCCGCAAAAAAATTTGATAGTGGTATCAGTCCAGACGTTGTTAATATGTATAACAATGAAATTGAAAAGATTTTTAAAGAATTATCATCTTTAACTGGCATTGTTTCTGATTCTAAGGAAAAAATAAAGGAATTAACTAAGGTAACAAGTGATGATGAAATTGATAAAGAGTTATTGGAAAAGTTTATTGAATTTCAATTAACACATCAACGATTAGAGAACGAAAAGAAAGAATTAGAAGAAAGAAAGTTAATTGAGGAAAAAAAAGGTGATGAAGCAAACAAAGTAGAGATTGAGAGACTTGGAAACAGATTAGATGAAATTAAAAAACAACAAGAAGATACTGAAAAAACTTTTAAGGATGCATTTGGTGGAGAAGGTGGTTTTTCAAGTATTTTAGCAAATAATTTCAAAGGTGATAAGGCGTCACAGGAAAAGGTTAGTGGTACAATAAGAAATGTCCAAGAAGCGAATATACGTAATGACAAACAAATTGCAGATGAAGAAAGTCGACAGAAAGAATTAATAGAAAAAGGAAAAGAGGCTTTCAACATAATTAAACAGGTTGGAAACGTAATATGGAAAACAGTCCGAGACGGCGTCCAAATGTGGATGAAGTTTGACGACCAAGCCATTTCAACCGCAAAGAGACTTGGAATGACAACCAGGTCGGAAGCCATTGGTTACACAAAAAACCTTATTGAAAGTTCTAAAGACCTTGCAAGAAACTTTGGATTGTCAGCAGAACAGGCAAGTAAAATGCGTGATGCCTACATTGAATCAACTGGCAGGGCAACGTTGCTTTCTAGGTCACAAATGGAAGATGTGGCTGCTGCATCTAAGTTAATGAGTCAAGAGACCGTACAGGGTGCAATAAAGGTGATGGACTCAATGGGTGCATCATCACAAGAGGCTGTTGAGGTGCTTGACAGAACATATGCAAGAGCAAAGAACACTGGTTTAGATACTGAAAAAGCAAGCAAGGCGCTCGTTGAAAACCTCAGCCTCGCAAACAAATTAAACTTTAGAAATGGCGTTGACGGCATCTCAAAGATGACCGTATACTCACAAAGGATAAAGATGAACCTTCAGGAGGTTGCAAATGTTGCTGATAAATTCTCAACAATTGAAGGTGCAATAGAAGGTGCAGCAAGATTACAAATGCTTGGCGGTACAGGAGCAATGCTTAGTTCAAACCCAATGGCGATGATGTATGAGGCTTTGGCAGACCCAGAAGCATTGTTCAAGAGAATGGGTGATATGTTCAGCCAACAGGCTTATTTTGACAGAGCAAAAGGTGAATCTGTAATAGACCCTGTTCAGATGCAAATCATCAGAGAACAAGCCAAGGCAATGGGAATGAACCCCGATGAAGCAATACAGAGCGCAAAACAACAGGGAAAGTTAAGAGCGATTGAAAATGATTTAAGGAGAGCAAGACCAGGATTATATAGGACATTAACAGAAGACCAGAAGGCTGCAATTGGAAACAAGGCTGAGTACTCAAAGGAAAGTGGGTTTACCATAACATACTTTGATGAGGAAAAGGGTGAAGATGTAACAGCAAAGGTAAATGAGTTAACGGCAGACCAACTTGAAAAGATAACAAAGGATAACCTTGACCCAGTAAAGGACATACGCGACAATGTAAGAAGAATCGCACATGAACTTGTTAGTTTCAGAGAAAGAAAAGACTCAATGGTCGATGTCTGGAAAATGGCCCAGGCAAGAGTTTTACACAAGCCAATGTCTGGCGCAGACAGTGCATTAAATGATATAAACAATGGAGAAGGTTTTTGGGGTTCAGTGTGGGGTGGTTTAACCGATGGTGGACTTGGGACTGGGATTGGAATGGGCCTAAATTTGGTAAAAGGAATTGGTGAATTGTTTTTAATGGGAAAAATGTATAAAATGATGGGCCGAGTTTTAAAAGGTGGCTCATCTACACCAAGTACAGCAAGTGGCAGTGGATGGTTAAGTAGAATGTTTAGAAGTAAGCCTGGTTCAAGGTATGCTGCTGCAAAGGCAAGATATCTCGCAGGAGAACGTGGAAGACTTACAACTCAAAGACTTGGAACAAGAGTTGGTTCTACAACTACAACACCAACAAGAACAGTAGACAGACTTGGAAGAGTACGTTTTAGAGACCATGGCAGGTTTGTAAAAAGCCCAATTGCATCAACGGAAGCATCATCAGCAGCCAGAACGTCGCTAAACTCAGGAAGCAAACTAGTGAAGGGTGGTAGTAAGTTATTAAAAGGAGGTGGTACTTCTCTTGCGGTACTTGCTGGTGCATATCAGGGTTATACAGATTGGACTGCTGCTAATAGAAAATACAATGCTGAAAAAGATAAACTTTCAGATGCCGCTAAAAATAACTATTATATGAATGGCAGGTATTATGGAAAGGAAGAAATAGAAGCAAAGGGGAGAATAGCGAAGACAAAAAGGAAGGTTGAAAGAGCAGAGGCCGTTGGTGGTGGAGTTGGTACTGCTGGTGGTGGTCTTGCTGGTGGTGCTGCTGGTGCAAAAATAGGTGCCGCTATTGGCAGCGTGATTGCTCCTGGCGTAGGAACAGCCATTGGTGGCGTAATTGGTGGAATTGCGGGTGGTCTTGCAGGCGCGTGGGTTGGTAAAAAGGCTGGAAAATATGGCGCTAAGAAATTAACCCCAGAACAAGAGGCCGATATGATTGATAAACACATGAGGGATATTAAAGGTGATGGTGTCAAGGATAATTTAAGAAGGATAGTACTTCCTGTTGAAAGTATTGATTATAATGTGTCTCTTATAGCAAATCAACTCGGAATAATTGCAGCAACACCAGCAAGAGGAAATGTATATTTAGAATCAGAGGAGGCTGGTGAAAGGATTAATCCTATTATAGCAAGTAATGTTGAAACAACAAACATAGAAAGTTCAAGAGTCAATGAAGTTGATTCTCAGATTATCAATGCAAGTCAGACATATCAACCAAGAGGCCCAATAACATTGAATGTAAGTGGTTCAATAGACCTTAAATGTAACGGTTCTAATGTTGGTAGTATTACACCTGAGGCATTGCGTGATATGATTAAGAACAATCCTTCATTGCAAAAGGAGATTGTGAATGTTGCATTCCATGGAATTCAGGTACAGTCAAATGGCCTTAGAACAAACAAGAACCCAGACTATACAAGAGGTGTTGTGTTTGGTGCGGACACGAACTAGTAATTATAAAAATTCCGAAAAAACATTAAATTTTAAACGTATTCAAAACAAATGGCAGAAAGTTATACAGATATAGCAAATAGGATTGGTTTAAACTTAAAGGAATATAACCCGCATATAATGAAAATATGGAATGACCAAACGAATGAAGATTTGGAAAGTCTTCTTGGTTATTCTTATAATTTCATAAATAAGGCAAATATCGACACAAAGAACAATCCGTACTTTACATATTACACACAGGATGGTCCACAGAAAAGCATTAACAGCGAAAAGCCAATTCTTGCACAGCCAGATAAGGATGTATTAGATATTAAAAATGATTATAACGTAAACGTTGATGAAAACTTCACAAGATATGATAATAGTTCAAGATTAAGCCACGAGTATTATGAACATGGCGGCTATATTGGTATTGGAATAAAGGAAGGTGGTATAGATAATACATCTTATACAGACATATACTCGAAAGAGAATACCTTACTATCAAAAACCAACAAATGGTTTCAGGACGGAGTAAATGATTATATATCAAGAAGATTTGCAGAAACAATATCAAGATTTCACACCGAGGAGGACCAAATAGACCCAAAACAACAGGGTATTGGAATGCAGGGGTTTAGTGAATACGGTTATTCACATGGAAACAATGTATTAAAGGCGAAAGGGATAGGTGCATCTGCTTCAAAATCACCAACATATTCATCTGGTTATGAAGACCCATACTGTAGGGTTTGGAAGTGGCATAAACAATACCACTCATTAAAAGACACAATAAGACCATTTAACGAAAGCACTAAAAAATTAAATGGTGATGAGTATAATTGGTCTGTTTTCAGAAGCAGGTATGCAGATGCAAATGGTGGTGATAGATTGACTAAATATGGTTCAATGTATGATGGAAATGGAGAGACAACAGGTCTGGTTAACATAACACCATCTATTACCACAGATAGTGATAAAAAAACATCTTACATTGATGTTAAAAAGTGTATGTTTTCGATAGAGAATCTTGCGTGGAAGGGAACATACAAAAATAGAGATAATGACGAAGAATTTGGTCTATCAAAAGAACAAAAAGGTCCTCTTGGTGGAAGGATAATGTGGTTTCCTCCGTATGATATAAAATTTAATGAAACAACACAAGCAGATTGGCAGAGAAATGATTTTATTGGAAGAGGTGAACCAATATTCACTTATGCAAATACAACAAGAAGTGGCACCCTGTCGTTTAAGTTGCTTATAGACCACCCAGCAATACTCGATTATTGGGAAAGAAGAAATGACAATGGATATAACGTAAATAATTCATTAACAGACAATGTTGAAAGCAAAGAGCAGGAGTTATTAAGATTCTTTGCTGGTTGTTCCGTACTGAAAGCAAGGAAACCTGTTGACCCACCAAAGCCAAAAGAACCAGAAAAGAATGACGAACCAGAAGAAGAGGCAACGGATAATTCACAGAATACAATACAATTCTTTGTATTTT
>Ga0265298_10008090_pt1 | contig 12669 bp, 13 predicted proteins | sample AusTroGonzalo_MG_3_FD_193486 | JGI IMG/M metagenome (GOLD analysis project Ga0265298, IMG submission 193486) | Bovine rumen microbial communities from tropical cattle in Woodstock, Queensland, Australia - Gonzalo_01 | ecosystem: Host-associated > Mammals > Digestive system > Stomach > Rumen ... | reverse complement strand
AACTGATTGCGTCGCTAAAATCACAGATTGCCGTCCTCAAAGATCAGATGGCTGACAAAAACCGCATCATCCAACTCCAGGAGCAGAAGATTGAAATACTTGAAGCCATGCAGCACATCGACGCTGAAAATCCCCTGCGCTCACCATTCCCTGTCGGCGTTGCCGAACCCAAAGAACAAAAAGATTCCCTGCGCGTATGAACATTATAATATATATAAAAAGATTAACCGTGTTAATGCAATGTTTTACCATTGCTTTACTTCGCCATACCATGAAAACACGGTTAACCATTTCATATACAACCACTTACGTTTTACTCACTAATAGCCCCAAACGGATCACTTTAGTAAAGCGGGTTTGGAGCGTTGAAATACGCGCTCCGCCCGTATTTAAAAGGGTTAACGCGAGAATTTAGAGATTATGATAAAATACAAAATAGGACATTATAGGACATTAAAGGACGGATTGTTTTACCTTTGTTTGACCCCTACAAAATCAGGGGTAAAACAAGATGGTAAAACATGATGGTTAAAACAATATTATTCTATGATAACAACAAACATCATATTTGACCGAAAGAAGCTGGCAAAAAAGACAGGCAAAGGCACGCTGGAGGTGAGAATCACCATCGAACGCACGTCATACTATATAAGTACAGGCATACGCATACGCGAAAATGAATGGAAGGTAGGGCAGATCGTCAACCGCCCGGATGCAAAGACGTTAAACGAGCGACTTGCAGCGATATTTGAAAAAGTTTCAAGTGAGGTGAACCGCTGCATCAGGGATGGCGAGGCCATTAACACCGAAATCATCAAAAAGAATATCTGGCTTACAAATGAAGCCATGAGCGATAATCCCGTGCTGCTCGAATGGATTGAAAAGGAAATCGGTACGCTGAATGTAGAAGAAGGCACACTGAAGCACTACCGCACGCTGTTGGCCAGGCTTGTCGAGTTTGGTGAAATGAAACGGTGGCAGGATGTCGACACTGAGAACCTGACACGCTTTGACCTTTGGTTGCACCAGCGCAAGAACACCAGTGGCGATAGGATCAGTGACGCGGGAGTTTATAAGTATCATAAATGTTTGAAGGCTCTGCTGAATCGGGCTTACAAGTTTGGAAAGATAGACGGCAATCCATACGACAGGCTCAAAGGACAGTTTAAACGTGGGGAGCGCGAAAACGTCGAATATCTGACCGAGGAAGAAATGCGGAAATTTGAAGCTATGGTGCTGCCGAAAGGTTCAGTCTTAGATATTGCGCATGATTTGTTTGTGTTTCAGCTCTACACGGGTTTGCCATACTCGGACATGCAGGCGTTTGACATTGACGATTACAAATTTGATGGCAAAAGGTGGGTAAACAATGGCGAACGTATCAAGACGGGTGTGCCGTATGTATCAAGCATCCTGCCGCCTGCGCTGAGAGTTCTTGAAAAGTACGACATGACAATTCCAAAGATGCACAACGCCGACTACAACCACCAGCTCAAAGCCTTGGGCGTGATGGCTGGGATTAAGACGCGCTTGCACTCCCACCTCGCACGGCATACCTTTGCCACGTACATGCTCAGAAATGATGTCAAAATCGAAAACGTCAGCAAGATGCTTGGGCATACCAACATCACGCAGACGCAAAGATACGCAAAAGTGCTGGCGCAGTCAGTCCACGATGACTTCGACATGATCGCTGAGAAACTCGGCGGGCATAGCCAGCAGCCAACAAAGAAAATTAAGTCTAACTCTAAAAAATAAACACTATGGAAATTGTAATTGGTTTATCATTTGTTGCAGGGTTAATCGTATTCCTTGTAATAGCCGGAGAGTATTCAAAAAGTCACGAGGACGTACAGCAGGAGCTTGCTCTGAAAATGAGTGGCGGTCGTGTACTGAGTGCTCGTGAGAGTGAAGCCGTTACACAGGCAGAAATCGTTGGCGACCTGAATGTTTCGTCGGCTATCCAATGCAACACGTATCGCGGCCCACTGCCAGAACGTCGCGACGATGGTGGATGGCTGTCAATTTATGACAATTTGCGCATCATGAAGATTGCTGGCATCAATCATCGCACGGGTATTGACCGCTATATCGGTCGCGTGAATTGCGCCCTTGTGCCTGAGCCTGACAATGAGTACGATCCTGACGCGATTAAGGTAGTTGCTGATGACCGTCACCACCTCGGTTATATCCCTGAGTCGCAAACTGAGTTTGTGCGCTCGATGGCTGCTAACGAGTTTCCGTATCGTTGCACCGCCTTCATAGAAAAGCATGAAGACGAGACGGACGGCCACCGATTCTTCACAGGCTTTGTCTACATCAAACGGCTCGATTGACACGAAAAGGACAAAGGTCGGTGACGTGTGCCGACCTACCCTTATATTTAATAACTATAAAAACAAAACGCTATGAAAAATTTATTTTTGAACTTACTGATTGGCCTCGTGGCCGTGTGTGTGACCTCATGCAGCCGTGATGACGGCGATGACGGCGAGGCTGCGATGATTATCGCGCTGGAGATTCCGAGTGACACTATTCCGAATCATACAACAATCACTTTTGATTTTGGTGGTAACGCCTTTTCACTCCAAGCGATGACCCGTGCAACACTCTCAGAGCTGACTATGACAGATCTTTGGATATTTGATTACATAGGTGACGAACTGAAGCAGACGGTACACCAAGCGAGCACAGACACTGGCTTCGGTTATCCTTCGCTTTCGCTCGAATATGGCGAACACACCTTCTACTTCGTCGCCTCGCGCGGCAGTGATCCGGTCGTCGATACCGATGCAGCCACGATTGTTTGGTCTGCCGTGCGCGACTCGTTTTATGGATCGCTCATGTTGAATGTTCAACCGTCGTCAGGCAGCACACAGGCGGTTTCGCTCAACCGTTGTGTGGGTCGCCTGCGAATCACGGCGACTGATGTTGTTCCGACTGGTGCTTCAAAGATGGTGGTATCGCCTTCCTCATGGTACTACGGTCTAAACTATAAGACTGGTGATGCGGTCAGGAGCGCATCCACACCGTTGTACGTGAACATCCCAGACTCATACATCGGTACTACCAATCTCTCGGCCTCGTTCTACACCATCAGCGGCGCGTCGTCCTGGCAGGTGTCTGTCACCGTCTCGCTCGTAGCTTCTGATGAATCTGTGATTGGTTCTGTGGCCATTGCAGACGTGCCCATACTTCGGAATCACATCACGTCGTATGCTGGCGGTATCGTTGGCGCAGGCAGAAGCATGACGCTCAGCAGCGACGACGAATGGGTAGAGGATGCAACAGTTAACTGGTAGACAAAGCGAGTGGGAGAGTCCTCGCGGATTCTCCCACCCTTGCAAAAGTCAAATACCTAAATCGTGAATTATTACGTTCCCTATGATTTATTTTTGATTCTCTCGTTTTCTTCCTGTATCTCCCTTCGTGTGCGCTCAACCTCGTCGTCCGTTGGCAGCTCATCGTCGTCGTCCTCGTCTTTGTCAAAGTATAGCGGTACGATCTCCTGCGGCTCTTTGTGCTGCGGATTTCCCATACAGAACATCGAGGCCCACACGTTCAGGCGTTGCAGTTGATACTGTAGGATGTGTCTCTGTCGGTAGCCTCTGACGATGAGCAGGATTTCCCAATACTCCATATCGTAGAGGTATTCGCGACGCGGGATTCCGACCTCGCCTACGCACGTTTGGAACGTTTCGTAGGCGTTTGGTGGTTTTTTGGCTCACCGTCGTGCTTCTTGTTTTCCTCGTTCTTCACGGTCGATGGAATTTCGTACCATTTATTTCTCAGCTCCATCACCGCAGTCATGAGTGTGGTGATTTCAGTAGGACTTGCATCGAACAGCAGTTCCTCGACTGTCACAGGCGGGTCTTGTTCCCGTTTTGCATGGGCTGCGATGATGGCAGCGTATGCCAGTCGGATAATGTCTTCGGTCGTGGCTTCTGGCTGACCGACGACAATCAGTTCCCCTTTCTCGTTCTTTTCGAGCTTCGGTGTGAATACGGTTGCGGGCTTGTTTGAAAGTCTTTCAAATCCTGTCTCTGCGGCTGCACAATACCTGAGTGTCACGTCTTTGCCGCAAATATTGATGGTTTTTTCTGTAATCATGATTTCTTGTTTTTTTGTAAAATGCCCGCCGTGCAGTTGTCTGCCTCGGCGGGCTTCATCAAACTAAATATGCTTATGAATATGGCACTACTGCCAAAGAGAGAGATTTATTCAGCAGCTTGCTCGTTTGCGTCATCGCCGCCACTCACTTCTTCAGGAGCGGCTGCTGAGCGCGTGCGTGACGCTACGATTTTACGGGCTTAGAGTTCATCTGCATCTGGATCGTGTAGGTCACGTTCTGACGATTGGCAGCGTTCACGCTGATGTCGTTAACGAGAGCCTTGCAGGTGTACTTATTGCCTGTCTCAGTGCGGTTCTTGTCGCCAGTTGTGGCTGAGAACTCCACATCTACCTCCTGACCAGCCAACAACATGTCAAGCGCGTTCTCACCGTTGACACCTGTAGCGTCGGTTTCCGTCGAGTAGAGCGCGTCGCATGAGATGTCGCCAGCCATACCCGTCACCTCCTGCTTCTGGAAGCCTCCCGCATCGTCTTTCGTCGAGCTGTCTTCCAAGGTCGCGCTAAGATGGTAGGTACACGAGGTCGAGAAGGCCACGCATTTGGCCGGAGAGCCGATTAAGATTCGTAAGTTCTGACCTTTCATTGCTTATTCGCTTTTAGTGATACATTGGTAATTCAATCTCTGATAATAACATGGTTTCGTCCAGTCCCAAGCAAGACCGTCGGAAGATAGGCTGTCTAATTCGGGGATGTCCTCGCCATCATCCCACATCTGTTCGATGTAAGCGTTCACGGCTTGGCGCACCATTCGGATGAGACGCTTCACTTCCTTCGGACTGTCGGCAGCAACCTCCACACCCGTCTGCGTGCGGTCTTCGCTGCCTTCCCATCCTTCATCCTTTGATTCGACCTGGTTCTGGAAACCGTCATCGGTCACAATGATGTATGGGACGGGCGTGTTGTCCGCTTCAGTCGGTGACACCTCGAAACAGGTACTTTCTACACGGCCACCGATGGCGGTCATGAGTTCGGTGTCTGCCTTGATAGCGTCGTAGATGATTTCATCGACTTGTTTCATTGCTGCTTGCTTGTTTTAATGGAAACCGACGGACTGACAGCCTTTGCTGCTGCATCGGAGCAGCCCGTCGGCAAGAAACCATGAAGTAATCTCAAAAGATTTCAGCGAGAGATATTAATGGGTCGTAGGCTCCTCCACGAGCTTGATGAGCTTGAATGCCTGTGGTTTGCCAGAGATGTTGCCGTTGACCTTGCTTGACAGCTCAGTCATAGACATGTCGAGGGCAAGTGACACAACAACCGTGCGACGAGAGAAGACTTCGGCACTCTGAGCGTCCACGTTGAACATCACCTGGCCGTGGATCTGCATGGCCTCGTAGCCCCAGTGACCAACGGCGATGAAGCGGTCAGTGCCCTTCTTGGGTACGCCACCATCGAGGATGTAGTTCACGTATGGGCTGACGGTCATAGGATAGCCTACACACTTGCCGTCCTGAACAACGGTGCGGTCGCCAGCGGTGCCGGGGATAGCCTTGGTGTAGGCCAGCTCGGTCTCTGTGACCTTATCCATTGTGAGGTAGGGCACACCCTCGAAGCCGAGGTCGTACATCTTGGCAACCTCCATAGCGATGTTCTTACCTACATTCTCATCGAGGGCAACCTCTACCACGTCGGCACCGTAGAACGGTGACTTCAGGTCGTTGCCGAAGTTGACGGGAGCGTAAGCGTGCAGGGCACGGAAGATAGCAAGACCCTTGGTCAGCTTGTAAGATATAAAGCCAAGCAGGTCGAAGGCTGCGTTGGCAATAGCACGATGAGAGACAGCCACGTTAGCGGCAACAGCGTTAGGTGTTGCGCTGATCTTGGCGAAGTTCAGAGCCTGCTCGCCCACCTTCTCGACCTCACCTGCAACGGTGAACTCGACATCGTTGGTAGAGTACGGCCAAATCTCGTTACCAGTCACGCCAGTCACGATCTTCAGGTCAGCAGGCAACTCGATGCCTGAAACCTTGGTGTCGATGAGCTCGTTGATAGTCAGAGGAATGGCACCGCCAGCCTCCAAGTTGGCGATCTCATTAGTCTCACCAGCCCCTGCACCCTCGGTGGGATTCATCAGGATAGTAGAAGCGTTTGAGCGTGTCTCAACACACTTCTGCAAGAACTCACGCAGGATGGCGTTCTTCGACTTGTGCTCGCGGATATTCTCCAGAGCCTTGCCGCTTGCCATTGACTCAGCGCGGGCTGACAGTGAATTACTCTCACGAATCAGAGCGTCATACTTGATGGCCTCTTCTTCGGTGAACACAGGATTCTCGCGCTTGCAGCGCAACTCATCCATCTCGTCGATCTTGTCCCATACAGCGAGTTGACGCTCCTGAATCTGGGTCTTTGTCATTTCTTTCATACGAAATACTTTTTAAATGTTAATACTATTGTGAACTTAAAATTTTCTGTTAAAGAGTTTCATGCGCTGCATACGGAAGCGGAGCTCGCGGGTCTGACGGGCACGCTCGGCATGCTCTTCCAGTTCACGCTCTTCCTGCTCACGCCTTGCGGCTTCCTCGGCCTCCTTTGCTTTGCGTTCCTCTTCGGCTTTGGCTTCTTCCTCAGCCTTGCGCTTTGCCTCGTCGTCGTCAGAGCCACCTCCACACTCGCGCTTCAGTTGCTCCTCGATGGCATTGTCGATAGCCTCCGACTGCTCACGCACACCGACTGATGTCTGCTCGTAGGCAGGGTGTGTCACGATGGCCACGTCATAGAGGCCGGTGATGCGCTTAACGTGGCGCAGCCACACTTCCTTGCCGTCGTGCATCTCGCTGGTGCGCTCGTAGCTCACGCCGTTCTCAGAGTCTTGGTAGTCGTCCTCGAAAGCGAACGACATGCCGGTGATGTCACCGCGCCGCATCAGTTCAAGGGCAGCGTCGGCGTTAGGGGTGCGGGCGATGTCACAGCGGCAGTCCATTTTATTCTCCCGCAGATCGAGCGAGAGCGTACCTTTGCCGTTACGACAGCGACCAAGCACGTCTGGAACCATATTGGAGTGGTTTAAATTCAGGATCACGTCCGAACGCTGCAAGAGGTCGTTTGTGATACAACCAGGCTCCAATACCTCATAGACTTCGCGTGTGTCGCTCCACGGGGTAAGGTTTACGCTTCTAACGCCAAAGACGATAGGCGTACCCTCGATGGTGCGGCTTTCGTTCTGTCCTTCCTGCGGCTCTCGCACTTGCAGGCCACAGGTCTCGATGGGGATGAATCTAACTTGCTTCATTGTCTTATTTCGATTAAATGATTACTAACTATCCAGCAAAACTACGTTCTGGGTTTACCGCTGTTCGGATGCGTGGCTTGGCCTGCATCTCGCGCTCAATTTCCTCGCGCTCCTTCTCACTTGCCATCTTCGTTTCCATTACTATTGTCATTTTTGGGTTCTTCTACCGTGTAGTTGCCAGGTTGCAACGTCGTAGCCGCGTTGCTCTTGGCGATGAGAGCCTTCAGCGTCATCAGGTTAGCACTTGCCATTGGCTCGTCGCCACCTTCGACTGCCGGACGGTCGTGTTCGGCTCGCAGTTCATTGACAGTGCTTGCGCCAGTCTGGAGATTCAGTAAGTCAACCTTAGCTTGTCTTTCGGGGTCCATCGCCAGCAGTGGCTTTTCGCAGATGTGGATTCTACGGAAACCATAATCCTGCCACCCTATGAGCTTGCGGAATATCTCTTTCTCCATGTCGCTCTTGTCAGGCAGGATGGTTCTGGTGTGATACTCCATCGTCGCATTTTGGTAGTCGTTGTAGTGCGAGTTCGTGTCGAGCATGAGCAGTGGACGTGGTGTACCGAAGAACCTTGCGGTGTCGTCGTCGGTCATGCCAACCTGCTCGACTGCTTGCATCTCGGCACTGGTCATCGAGATATTCGTCACCTTATCAAGACCTCGAATCGCCAGGATGTCCTGACCGGCATACATCTTCTGCTGCAACTCGCGGGCGTACTCGTTCATCTGATCCTTATTGAACATGCCAAAGGCAAGCGTGCCCTGTCCACTCGTGGGCTTTTCCTCGCCGATGAGCAACTTCACACGACCTCCCTTTGCAGCCGTTTCCAGTGCCTGCTGTTTCAACGTCTTGTTCAGACTCAGTGTATCGATGGCATACTGAAGCGTTGCGACACCCCAGAAGCCGTTCTGCATTCGGAAGGTGTTCGGGAAGTGTAGTACATCTTCACGCGGCACATTCACCTTGAACACATAGCCGTTGGCACCGAGATACGAGATGTTGTAAGTGCCGTCCACGAGGTTGTAACCACCCTCGCGCACCAGCCACAAGTGCATCGGGAATCCCATCGGGTCGCGCTCGATATACACAAAGCCGTTGCCGTAGAGCAGGCGGTTGATGGTCACCAGCTCCCACAGACTGCCAGCCGTCATAATCGGGTTTGGCTCCTCCTGAAGCAGATAGTTGATGCGCTTACCAAGTCCGCGCATGTCGGTCACGAAGTTACCGCCAGCCGCGTCGCGCTTCTGGTACTGCACAGGCATCACGCCGATGGTCTTGGCACGCAGCTCGACGGCACGATACACCGCCGATACGGTGAGAGCCATCTGCGGACTGCGGGCAAAGACAATGCGCTCACTGAACGAGCCGCCAGTGACCTTCGGCCCTTGCTCGTCGCTGGTAGTCGGCACACCGCTTGCGGGTGTCGGCATGATCTCCCGCTTCTGCCTGTATCGGAATAAATTCGCAAAAATATTATCCATATCTATTTGCCTTTTCTAATCTTTGAAATCATTACTGTGGGTTTACCAACGATTTCAGCACATCTTCCTTCTCCGCTGTGCGCTCATTGATCTTGAAGAAATACTCCACGGCACGCTTCTGGTAGATGTCGTTATCCTTTGGCCTGTCAGGGAATCCACGTTTGACCTTTTCCACAAATTCCTCGGCAGTCTTTGTGTGATAGTGGTTAATCCATGCCGACGTGTGGTCGTAAGGATTCATGCCAGCCTGCGCCACCGCGTCGCCCTTGTCGTTCACACATCGCAGCGTCGGCACCTCCGGGAAGTGGGGAATGGCAAAGGCCACACCCTGCAAACCGCCACGCACAAACGCCTTCACATGATTGTTTTCCGGCTGAGAGCTGAATTTCACATGTCGGTCAAGTTCCATCGGTTCGGTGAATCGCTCTGACAGAGGCTTATCTTCGTAATGCGTCAGCCCGTTGTCGGTCATCATGCGCCAATTCAGCAGCACGCATTGCGCATCCCCAAACTGACCGAAATACTGCTCCACCGTCTGCCCCTTGTCGGCAAACTCCAGGAACTCGTCGAAGTCCAAGAAACCAATCCACCCGTATTCGTGGCCGTGCTGACGGTAGCAGTCATTGAAGGCACTCATCTGAGCCATTTCGCGGTCGTGGTAGTCGATGACCTCCACCAAGTCGCCGTAACCCTTCAGCACGTCCTTCAGCTTCTCCTTGTCGCCCGTCATCCAGTTGTCGTAAATAAACATCTTCGACACGCCCAGACGCTTGTAATGCTCCACCCACTCACGAGCATAGCGGTTTTCCATCCTGCCAATGGCACAGATGGCCACGTCAGTCTTCTCGGTCGGTTCTGGTTGCTCAGGCATCCAGTGTTTAGCATTCCGATGCAACCATAAGATTTGGTTCTGAACGTCGCATTTCTTCCACGAGCCACCGTCGTAGTGGGCGTAGTAGTCTGTCAGTTCCTTCACGTTCCAACCAACCAACTCAGGCTTACCGTTGATTACGTCTTCGAGCAACGAGGCTCCCGTATCATACCAGTTTCCACGCGTCATCTCGCCCTTCTGCAAGGCCCAGCAGCGTTTCGGGTCAAAGAAACTCACACCCTTCGCCACCAACTTCGGCACGTTCATATACATCAGGTAGGGCATGTATCTGGCAATGGAAATCTTGTTGCCGTTCTTCCACGCGACTTTTGCCACCACCGCAAACTCCTCGCGCCACATCCAGTCGATAGGCTTCGTGAGTATCGCGTCGCCTTCGAGCAGCACAAACCCTTGTGGTATCAGCTTCCACAGTTCCTGCACCGTGCGGATATGCTTCGCGCTGCCGAAGTTCGACAGCATGGCCCAATACGGCTCGCGGTCGGGGTACTCAGCGAGGAACTTGTCGAAGTCAATGACCTGCCCCTTCGTGTTGTCAATTACCGTCACCCCCGGCAGCTTCGCCGTGAATGGCCGCGCCTTGTTCGTGCCCAGCGTCGTCGTCGAGTCAGCCGAATTGTCGAATATCACAATCTCGTAATTCTCCCCGCCATGCTTACGAATCGACTGCACCGCAGCCTCAGTGATTTCGGGCGTGTTGAAGTGGATCATGCACACCACCCTGTCGCCCTTCGGCATCGGTGGCAGCTTCGCCGTCTTTGTCTCCTTGGAGGGTGTTATAACCGACGGGTCGCCGTTCATCACCTTCACCGATTTCTTTGTTGATGTCTGTTTTCTTGCCATAGTCCTTTGATTTTATTTCACGATTTCCGTTGCTGTGATTTGTATCGTGTCCTCCATGCGGTCTGCGTGGAGCGACTGAATCTGATAGGTCACGCCATCGCACTCCAGCAGGCAGTCGCGGGTGATGATGTTGTTCCAACGCATACGGAACATCACCGTGTCAACGTTGTCAAGCGCACCCTCGTTGAGTGCCTTCTGACCTTTCTTCCACGTCAGATTGGCATGCACGCACGCCACCTGCTCGTACTCGGTCTTCTCACCGAAGGCTTTCTCCGCTGGCTCCTTTTTCTTCAGGATGGCTACATGCCACCTCAGTATGCTTGCAGAATATCCCATAGCTTAGCCGTTGAGTGATTTCAGATATGCGTCCACGTCCTCGCCCAGCTTCTTCGTCTCCTCGCGCATGTTCTGGAGTATCATCGGTGTGGGCTGGATGACCACCGTGTACTTGTTCCAAAGTAGGATGATGCGGCCTTGCAATTCGGCCTTCGTGTCGCTGTCGTCATCGGCTGCGAAGAATCCGATATTGACATCCATCTCGCGGATGGTGTTGATGATACGGTTACGCTCGTTGAGCAGCGGTACACCGTGCAGCACGATGTAGGGCTTCACCAGCAGGTCGAAGTTGTAAGGCACCGCACTGAGATTCGTCGGCGATGCCGGATTGCGCTGGTCGAAGCTGGTTGCCACCAGTTCGAGCGTCACTTGTCGGATGGCAGCAGGCACCTCGCCGAACGTCTCCACGAGGTTTTCGTATGTGCGGTTGCACAGATGGAGGATAGTGTCCTCGGCCCCGATGCCGTAGAGCTCCAGCAGCGAGTCCTCGCAGTCGAAGTCCAGTCGCAGCTGAGCCTTAATGTCATCAATAGTCAGATATTTCATATCGCTTGAATGTTTCTTTTGCTTATCGCGCATTTCACGGTTTTAGGTTTACCGACAAAAAAAACGGGCGACCGCCGTCGCCCAACCAATAATTAAATAACCAAAAAACTAAATTATTACTCTTTTGTCGTAAAGAATTAGATATACCATAAACCGTTGGTTAATCGACATCGACGGCGAACATGCTCTCCAGCCGTTGCAGCCGACGTTCGAGTTGGGCGTTCTTCTCACGAAGGTCGCGTATCTCGTTATCCTGATCCTGAATCTTCCGTGCAAGGCTCACGGCTGACACCATCGCTATCACGCCGTAGTCCATCGACAGCCGTCCGTCTGTGCCCTCGACGACCGCCTCCGGCAGAATCTTCTGCCACTCCTGTGCGATACCGCCGACGTGCAGCAGGTCGTCGTGCCCGTCCTTCCATCGGTAGCGGATGAGCGAAGCCTTGGCAATCTCCTCCACGTTCAGCGTGAACCTATCCATGATCCGCTTCTCCCTCACATCCGACAATGCCGTGACGTAGCTGGTAGACAAGATTCCGCCATTCACATGCAGCTTGTGCGATGGACTACTGACACCTATGCCGACGTTTCCACCACCGTAGCAGAGTGTTACGTCATGCGCCGAATTATATTGGATGGCTACCTGGTTGCCGTAATTGTTGATCTCATTTTCACGGCTGCTGGCGTATGTTCCCTGGCTGTTACACTCAAAGTAAATATTGCCAACCTTCAGTCCTTGCGTCATGTTGGCAGTTCCTGTTACGTCGTTTGGTGTACCTGATGACCAATAGGTTTGCCCCCATACTGAGTATGTTGAGTTGCCCGACAGCCTATTTGCCTCGTTTGCATACGTCGCGTAGTTTACCGTCAGGCTTCTGGTTGTACCTCCAATAGTGACCGAAATCTGGTTGTTTACCGTATTCGACAAATCCGTGAACAGCCCGCTTTTTGCCGTGCCGCCGATGGTCGCAGCGTCGCCCGCTTCCGTCGCGTATGCCACCACGATGCTCTTCGTCGTGCCCCCGATGGTCATGCTGAGCTTCTTGGGCGAGTCGTTCGTGTTCGACAAGCCCGTGAACAGCGTTGGGAAGTGCGAGATGTCTATCTTCTTCGATGCGTCCTGTGCAGCGAGCGCAGCCCATACCGTCGCCATATCCACACCCGTAGATGGTGTCGCGGCAATCCACTTGCTCTGCGTGGCATCCCACGTCAGC
>Ga0265298_10008088_pt1 | contig 12670 bp, 26 predicted proteins | sample AusTroGonzalo_MG_3_FD_193486 | JGI IMG/M metagenome (GOLD analysis project Ga0265298, IMG submission 193486) | Bovine rumen microbial communities from tropical cattle in Woodstock, Queensland, Australia - Gonzalo_01 | ecosystem: Host-associated > Mammals > Digestive system > Stomach > Rumen ... | reverse complement strand
CCGATTTACACACGCCAACGACAACGGCAAAGACGCGGGAACGGGCTCAAAACGCGCGTATGGGCCTTTAATCACTCATGAGGATTCACGGCACCACGCAAAGAAAAATGCCCATTTTTGCAAACTAAACCCGCAAAACGATACAAAATGTATGGATTCGGCAAAATACTTTCACTTTCAGTCATAAAGTAGCGCTTTACAACTGAAATTTAAGTCACTTAAATCCACTTAAATAATTTCCGTAGCGGAAATTAATTATTTCCGCTGCGGAAATGTGAAAAAAACGCCGTTTTTACTTAAATTTCGCCAATTTACACAAAGTTTTCAAGTTGAAATTTTGAAAAATTGCTCTATATATTTATTAAATAAATAATAATATATACTGAGGTAGATGTAATAAGTAACAATTTCTTTTCTTTGGTTCTTTCTTTTCTTTGCAAAAATCAAACGAAAAAGGCACAATGTAAAAATCCCGACCAGTTAAGGCCGGGATCCTAAAGCGACGCTACAAAAGTTTACACCGTTGCGGCATCAATCATTTTCAGATTCTTGAGACCACGAATGCAGTCCAGAGAATCATCAATCATCTGGCTGTCTCTGAACACTCCACCATGAGCTTCCATCTCACTCTTGATAGTGCGAAGACGGTTGCTAAAAGCGTTAGTGAAAAACGCCGACATTTCTTTATCCATTTTTACGCTCCTTTAGAAATCCTGTTGATCAGCTTGTTAGCATCCTCAGCAGAAAAAGTGAAACCGAGAAAGTCAACGGAGGGCATGTTGGCGAAGGCATCCGACAGGGCCACAGAAAGCTTTTGCTCGTCAACCATAGTACCATCTGCAGAGACAATGCCGGACATTTCCAAGAACGGCATGTACGGCTTGATAGCGGGCTCAGGATTAGTTTTCAGAGCGCCCAAAGCCATGTATGCAGCGAACTTTTTCAGGCCGTTAGGCATGTTTGGCAGAACGTCGTTTGCGGCGAACGCCAGCACGCCGTCCATTGCAGTTTTCATTGGGACCATCATTCACCGCCTTACGTAGCAGAGCCATTGCTGGTAGGAGTGGTGGTTGTGCCGCTGTTGACCGTCGGGGCAACGACGGGCGGAAACGGAGGCGGCATCGGGGCGACCATTGCAGGGCCGTAACCCGGAGCGAGCGCATAGTTCGGTACCATCGGGACAGCGATGCGGGAGAGCGTAGCCTGCAAGTTGAGGATGCTGTCGCTCAGGATCTTGTCGCGAAGCGGTGCAGCAGTCTCGATGCTCACGACCTTCGCTTCAAGGTTCGCAACCCTTTCGGCAAGGGCGAACGTCTTGTTGTCGCTGTACTGCTGAGCTTTCAACAAGGCGATTTCGTTGTCCTTCTGAGACAACTGATAGACCGGATTTGTAGCCGGGTTCTGGTTGCCGAAAAGTCCGCCAAGGCCATTGCCGTTGAGGATGCCGGACGCAAGGGTAGTGCCGATTACACCGAGGGTAAGCCCGGCAGTACCAACGCCGGAGCTTGCATACTTGTTTTCATTATCGTTCCAAGTAGCCATACTTTTCTCCTTGAAAAAGTGAAGCCCCGCCACCCGGCGGGGCTAATCGAAAAGTAGATGCCCTGGAACGTTTTCTTGTGTTTCGGGAAAAGTTTGGTTAAACTCGCATAAATTCGACACTCAGAACTTTGCGCGGATACACCAATAGGCCCATGCGGGCGGGCTCACCTTAGTATCCGGGTCCCTAGCACAATCGATCATCCAGTTCACGTAATCCTGGTAATGAATCTTGAACGGACCGCGCTTGCCCTGTCGTAAGGCAGGGAGCCCGTCACGGATCCAGTTGTAGACCGTCTTAGGCTTGACCTTTTCCTTATCCGCAAGCCCCTTCGGCGTGTAAGTATTCATGTCGGGTTCCGCGAGAGACGCTTGCGCACGGTCCGCGACAATGCAGAAAAGAGGCCGCTCACCCATCGGCTACTTCTCCGCCACGGACTTCGACACAAGCTTCACGTCGCTGGAAAGTTTCTTTTCGTACACGCTACGCATGGCATCCATGGAAGCAAGAGTCGTCTCAAGCACGCCATCGGCATCCTTGGTGCGTTCAAGGTCCTTGCGTGCAGTAGTAACGCATACGGTAAGCCAGTCAAGAACGTTTTCGAGAGCCATCCGTTTTCCCTTGCAGATTGCAAGTTCTATCTCGGCAAAATGTTCCGCAGCGACAGACATGCCCTTGTCAAAGGCCGCTTCGTATTCTTTGTGGTCCATATTTTCTCCTTGTGTTTAAATTTTTCCAATCTTGGCGAACATGCGCTTCATAACGCCTTCTACCCGGTCTTCAAAATCCTGGTGACCTTCGCGGACGCTCGAAAGGTAAGGCTTGCCAAAAAGCTCCTCGACGGTCATGCCGAGGTCCAGCAGCTTCACGCACATGTCGTAAGTCGGGGTGCGGTTGCCAGCACTCCATGCGTAAACGGTTGACGGCTTGGTTCCAAGCTGCCCCGCAAGCTCTTCGAGACTCTTTATCCCCACCCTCTTTATAAACTCGTTGACTTTCATCATGGTTTAAATATAATTTAATTTTTACAAAATGTCAAAAACTTTTATAATTTTTTATACAAAAAGTCTAAATCTTTTACAAAATGTATTATATTTACACTAAAATACTATGCAATTAGGGAGCAAGCATGAAAACATCGGAGACGCAGGCAATCGGCTACATCTACGGAATAATACTGAGAGTGTTCAACAACAGCCTCACCGTCGAAGAAGCCCTCCAGCTAATCCGCGATGCGTTGGCATGAAACAGCAAAGCCCGGAGCAATCCGGGCTTTTTCGCATTAAAAGATGCACATCGTCAAGACGCGGTACCAGGGTAAAGGCTTGCATGCGTCAGGAGCACCCAACTGAACCGCAGTCCTGTTGTAACAGCTTATACCGTAAGCTTCAAGGCCCTCCTCCCAATCGGACTTTTCGACATCGTTAAACTCATCCCAAAGAACCTTTATATCGGCATCACCCAAATCAGGTCTTTCTAGCCTGTCAAAAATAGAAGAGTATCTTTTACGCTGCGATTCGTAGAAGAACGCACGGCCTCCGAAATTCTTGGCAATGCTAAAAAGCGAAAGAACTGCGCTAACGGCTGCAAGAGTCAAGCTGAAATCATGGCTGACTTTATCGACAAGAGTTCCAACGACGGATAAGCTCATCAGTATCGGGAAAACGGCGGCAGCCTCTTCCCAGAACTTCCACCAACGGTGCAAGCCGGAATGCCACTTCAAGGAGTAGAGCACACGGAACTTTAAATTCCAAATGTGCTTATAGGTGGTGGCGGCGGTGCCGGAATCGGGCTGTTCGGAACTTTCGCTCCTGTATCTATTTTCATTATTCATACTCCTTTAAATATAAGATTTAACTTTCGATTTTCAAATACTACTGCAACAAGTCAAACCAAGGTTACAGGATGCCTCCGAACTTCATGGATGCAATTTCAGTTTCGAAGGACGGCCACGACGATGTTCAATTTTGTCCAAATAGTCGATAAAGTTTCGCAGGTCGTTGAGCAGCAAATGTAACGTCAACGCAGAATTCACCTTGCCGAGTTCATCCGCATTCTTGACTATGTACTTAAACCAATCCTTTGAAAACTCTTTCACAGTATTCCCTTGGACTTGAGGGCGGCAATTTCAGCCTTGACTGCAGCGGAGACTTTGGCATCGATAGACTGCTGGAGACCCTTCTGGAAGGCGGGGTCGTTGGCAAGTTCTGCAGGAGGGGTGACGGAGGAGTTTTGGACGGCATTAGGCTTGTACTCGACGCCAAAAAGCGTCTCAACAGTTGCACCAGCACGCAATAGTTTTACAAGGGCGTTGTAACTAGGTCTAGATCCATTAGGTTTACTTTGAGCCCATTTTCCAAGATTTCTCGCCTCTCTTATACCAGCCAATAAAGCGACTCCATTTACATCTACATGGAGCTCTTGAGCAAGTTTATCAACATCGATTTTATGTAAGTAATCTATTGGCACAAATTCAAAAATAGCCATTTAACAACGGCGTTCAAACCTACGTCCATAAAAAATCCAAAAAAAATCTAAAAAAAATAGATTTACCCATTGACAATCTAAAATTATTAGATTAGATTTCTAATAAAATTAGATTTCATCTAACTTTTTTAGAATGGATAAAATTATGTCAGAATCAGTTCAAACTAAACTTCCGGCTGAAATGGTCCCGATAGTCAAAAAAATCAAAGCCTATCGAGAGAAAAACCTCGAACCGACAAGCTACAAGTCGATAGTTATCGACGCACTCAAAGATTACTACAACAAAGTTTGTCCAACAGTTAAGGCTTAAAAATGGCGAGACCAAAAATGCAATTAACAACATTCACATTCGATATCGTCAAGCTTTCAGAAATCGCATCGTCATTTGAAAACGACAACGATTTTGGCGCATTTATGCGAAAAGCTATCAACGATTTAAACAGCGGTTGCAATAGTAGCGATGTTGACGATCGTGTTGTTGCATTTTACAAAAAATCTCTCGACAAGCTAAAAGCAAAACAGCTCAAAAACGAAAAAGATTACAACCGCAAAAAAGGCTCTGGTAAGCCGGGTTCGGCTGCTTGCCAAAACTCAAACACCATCAGTCAGCAGGTGGCCGAGCCTTGCCTTTTCCTCGATGTCTCCAGCAAAAAGAGCTTTGGCGAGAACGGTCTTGTAAAGCTGAGCGACTTGCAGGCTGCAAAGCTGAAAGAGCTTTACGGCACCGATTTTGACACGGCAATCACATTGCTTGAGGGCTACATCGAAAACAGCACCAAGGGCAAGAAATACAAGGACCATTACAAGGTTCTCGCCCGTGGCAACTGGGTCTTTGACAAGATACAGCAAATGCGCCTCACGCAAAAGCGCATCGAAAAAGTTGACCGGAGCGGCAAGAGCTTTGCTCAGCAAGAGCGTGACCGCACCGTTCGCATGTTGCGCGGCGAAGACCCGGACGGAAGAACCGATATTGTCAAGGACAGCCAGCTTTCTTACGAAGAACTCCGCAACATCTATGGATAAGGTAAGTATATGGATATTCAGCAGAAAGTAAATCACCTGAGCGCACTTGTCCGCCTCGAATCCATTGAGTACCTGGTCAAGGAAGACCGCATCAAGTGCGGAGCCCTGCCGCTCTCCGAAGACGAACTCACGATTTTCAAGCGCCTCGCATTCCGCTTGCCGTGCAACACCCGCAAGCTCCGTGCGCTCTTCAACGATGTCCACGATATGCAAAAGGAACGCGGGATGTTCCCGCACACGGCAACAATTATCGAAATGGAATGGTGCCTTAAAAACCGCTATGTGGGCATGTATCAGAAGTGCAAGTTTAGCTGGATGCCGGATCCCGAAGACAGCGACTTGAAAAAGCTGCCAGCATTTAAAACGCTTGACGCTTTGTACAAAAAAATCAAGAAAGCTTTGCCGCCAATCGACAAGACCGCGATTACCGACGAAGCAACCGCAATTATCAACAACCTCGCCATCAGCCTCACAAAGGAGAGCGCATGAACTTTGACATCCACGATATAGAGTACCAGCCAAAGCGCATCATCTTCACGCACAGCGTAAAGAAGGCCCTCCGCAAGGCTTTTGCAGACGCCATCACGGGCGCATCCGCAATCACCCTGCTAATCGCAGGCAGCATGATCTGAGGTCAAAATGAAGCCGCATCCGTTCAACATCGTAAAGCGTCACAACTACATGCAGGCTCTGCACATGCTCTGTGTCAAGATGGGGTGGACAAAGGAATATTCCTACTACATCCTGGGGCGCTCGCCTGAATGTTGCGCGAATGGCGGCAAGAGAGAATTTATCAAAAAGGCGACAAGAATTCTCGCGTACAATTACGCAGGAATCCACACGGGAGAAGACCCGGCACAGTCGCCAAGGCTGCTACCGGACTCCAACCCGCTCAGCCAGCCGCTAAGAATGCCACCAGAATTTGAAGGAGAATCTAAATGTCATTGAATGTTGTTACAGTAATTGGCCGCCTGGGCGGGAATCCGGAAATCATGATGTTCAATTCAGGCACACAGCGCGTCCGCTTCTCTATCGCCGTAAACCGCGACTACAAGGATGAAGAGGGCAACCGCCCAATCGACTGGATCCCGGTCATCGGATGGGGCAAGGGCTGCGCCAATTACGCCACCGCCACGCATCTTGCAAAAGGCGACGAAATCTGCATTTCCGGAAGGCTCGAAAACACGCACTGGCGAGACGAAAACGGCGAGAACCGCACGGGCTTTTGCATCAATGTTGACCGCATGTACTTGACCAACAAAAAGCGCTCCAAGGACGGCGCAAGCGCCGAAAACGCACAGCAGAAAAACGATGTCGTTTACGAAAATCCCGCCTACTCTGCCGAAAAAGATTTGCCGTTCTAAGGGGTGCGAAAATGAGAAAGAAGGTCAATAAGTATGGCAACCGCACTTACACGGTACAGGAATTGCAGGAGCTTTTGCCGAAGCTCGAAGGCGACCGCACGGCTGCCCAGGCTCTCGGCAAAAAGATGGGAATGCGCATCTACATCATCGACCTCTTGCGCGGCTTGCTGGGATTCACGGCGACTACTCCCGCCAAGATTCCGCAAGAGAAAATTGACAAACTAATCAAGGTTTTTAACGACAATCCGGATAAGAGCCTTTACCAGATTTTCCGCGAATACAAGGACAAGATCGGGCTTTCGGGTGGTTATCAGACTTATTACGCTATCATCCGCAAGGCGGGTCTCGAATGCAACCGCAAGCGAAATTACTGGACCGTGTTCAAGGATAAGCGACTTGTCTACATGCACGAGGTCCAAAAGTTGAGCTTCCGCGAAATCCAGAAGCAGTTCCCGGAACGCACGAAGAGCGCCCTTGAACAGCGCTATGAAAAGCTCAAAAAGGGGGCGGTGTAATGGAAGTGAGGCGGTTGAAGGGCGAAACGCAGTTTGGCACTTATGTCGTGAGCATTTTCATCGACAAGGGCCGAATCGACAAGATCGAGATTTGCGGTCGTGGCGCTAACAGGGCGGTTGTCGAAACTTGCGGATGGCTTTCGGGCATCAAGACGACGATGACCGAAGAGGCGGTAAAGGCGGTCAAGCTTGACATGATGAAGCACAACGAATACAGGGGTGAATCATGTACAACTGGACCAACGCGGACTTGAAGTTTTTGATGCTCGGGATTTTGCCGAAGGGCCGAACCGTCCGGGCATGCCGGGTGTACTGCCACCGAAAAGGCATCAAGTTCCCCGGCAAAAAGTTCTTTGACGAGAACGAACAAATTATACAAAAGTTTGAACAAAGGTACAACAAAAAGGAAATCAGAATGGAACAGAGCTTGAAAGAAATCCCGCTCAATAAGATCCGGGAAAATCCGAACAACCCGCGCACCTGCATCGAGAGCGTTGACGATCTCAAGGCAAGCATCCGCGTGAGCGGTCTTTTGCAGCCAATCGCCGTGCGCTGGAAAGATGGCTGTTACGAAGTGGTTGCAGGTTCCCGCCGCTTGCGTGCTTGCAAGGAACTTGGACTCAAGGAAATTGCCTGTAAGGTGTTGCCGCAAATCAGCGACAGCGCCGCTTACGAACTCGCCACCGCAGAAAACATCGTGCGCGAGAACATGACCGCCGTTGACGAGGCGAACGCCGTCGCAAAGCTCTTTGCACAGGGCAAGAGCCGCACTGAAATTGGTGCAATGTTCGGCAAGTCTGCAAGATGGGCCGAAGGCCGCCGCCGCATCACGGAGCTTGGCGACAAGGCGATGAGCTACCTTGCAGCCGGTCGCATCAACTTGGGCCACGCCGAAGTTTTGGCAATGTGCAATCCGGAAGATGTGAGCAAGTACCTTGAATATGCCACCTGGAAAAGCCCGGAAGATTTGAAAAGCGTCATCATGAACGCCCGCCCGCTGTTGGAACGCGCACCGTTCGACGCCAAGAAAGTCTGCAAGTGCTGCGAAAAGAGAAGCGACCACCAGACAGATTTATTTGGCGATGTGCAGTGCAGCTATTGCCTCGACCGCGCTTGCTTCGAAGGCAAGGTCAAGGAAAAGGCCGAAAGCATCAGAAGAAAGCTCATTGCCGATGGTTACGAGGAAGTACCGGCAGACCAGGCAAGCAATGCACAAAACGAATGGCATGGCTGGGTGAGCACCGAAACCGAAGACGAAGATGACAAGGAATTCGTCAACGAAAAGAACGCCAGCGGCGAAAAGCCTCTTTTCTGGGTGGACTACACCACCACCGAATATGGATTTGTGTTCCGTCACGAAGGATACGGCGACGAAAGCGAAGATTATGTTGACCAAGACCCGGTTGATACAAACTCTTGGCGCTACATCTTCAACAAGATGGACAGCGACCGCCGCGACGAAATCAGGAAGACCGCATCCGCAAACGAACGCATGGCAATCCACAGCAAGCTCAAGGAAGTCTTTGCAGGGATCCGCAAGGAAGGCCAGACGCTCTTGCTGAGCATGCTGGGCCACGAGTTCAAGCTTGAAGACGGCAGCGAAGAAAGCTACCTCAAGCACATCGGCGAAAGCGAAACCGACGAAGACTTTGGCGACTACTTTATCAAGCTCATTGCCAAAGAACTTTCGCCATCCTGGTGCGGGCTGAGCGAAGCCGAACGCGAATTTTTTGGAGTTGCGGACCGCGAAACTTTTGAACGCGAAGCAAATGAAGAAATCGGCGACGACGCCGAAGAAACAAACGAAAATGGAGAAGATTAATCTATGCGCAATGTGTTGATGATTGACATCGAGACGACCGGCAAGATGCCGGGTTGCAGGGTCCTCACTATCGGTGCTTTCGGATTCGACAAGGACGGAAAGCAGGTCGAATTTTACAAGCGCCTTGACGCCGCCAAGATGCACGACGAAGGTCTTGCAGACGACGCACAGACTATTGACTGGTGGGCGAACAAGCCGAAGGATGTCTTTACCGAAGCTTTTGGCGGCAGCGATGACCCGGCGACAAGCATTGGCGAATTCAAGTCTTTTTGCTATGGCAATTTCCGCATGGGCAAGGATGACGGATTCCAGGTATGGTGCAACGGGCTTGATTTTGACTTCCCGATCCTCAAGGCTTTTTTTGAGCATTACGGATTCCATTTCCCGTGGAAATACTGGTGCCAGTACGATTACCGCACAATCAAGAACATCTTCCCGATTGTCAAGGCTGCAGAAAAGAACAAGGACGCCCACCATGCGCTAGAAGACGCAAAGGCACAGATGCGCGGCTTGCGAGACTTTTTCGAGCGTGCCGAAAAGGGTGCGTTGACCTAGAACAACCAGGCACATTCGGTTTGCAGGCAAGGCGGTTTTAACGATTTCCGCACTACCTGTTCCGGGTCCGATTCCCGGAGTGCCACTAAAACCAAAAAGGATCAGGAAAAATGCAAACAACAGAAGAAACGAAAGCTTACATCAAGCAGCTCGAAGGCGAAGTGAGCAAGTGGCATCACGCTTACGATAACTTGATGATTGAACGGAACTTACTTGCAACGCAAGTACTTGACCTCAAAAGCAAACTCTACAGGGCAAATTCCATTATCGCCGCAATTCCGAAGCAAGACAGCACAATGGAAATTGACACGCTCACCAGCGGAATCAAGAATCTTGAAAAGGAACTCCAACAGTACAAGGGAAACAAGGATTTGGCGCAAAGCGCATAGAATTAAGCCAATGGGTGCAGGCACATTCCCTAGTGCCACAACACTAACACACAACATAAACTCCCGTTTTCTCATCTTGTGCATAGACACCGCACCCGGCGGCAAATTTTTCAAAACCAACCACTATCAAAAAAGGATAAAATAATGAACTTCATCATCACAAAAGACATCGATGGAAACGAGATTCTTTTGAACCTCGAAAATGTTTCGGCAATCGAACAGTACAAGGAAGATCGCGGCAAAACAAAGTATTTCATCCGCCAATTCCGCCCCAGCACCAGCATCAAAATCAGCGCCGAAGAATTTGAAAAGTTTAAATCAATGGTGAAAATTACAGAAATCAAACTGGCTTGCGAATTGCCGCCATACGACATTCCAGCACCCAAAAGCATCCCGGAAACTACCAAAAAAGTGTTTGCACCCGCTGAAGATTTCTCACCGAAAACCGTAAAGATTGGCGACCAGATTTGGATGAATAAAAACCTCGCCATCGATGATGGCGGCGACGGCATCACGATTAACAAGGAAACCGGCGAACATTACTACACCTGGGATGCCGCCAAGCGCGTTGCGGAAAAAATCAAAGGATGGCATTTGCCGACAATCGCTGAATGGGATTTCCTTGCTGCAAACGCAGGCGGTCGCGAAGTTTGCGGCACAAAGCTCAAGGCTACAAGCGGTTGGGATGACGACGGAAACGGTACGGATGATTTCGGTTTTTCCGCGCTCCCTGCGGGCTACTACGGTGGCAGTTTCTACAATCTTGGCTCCAACGCTAACTTTTGGACGGCCACAGAGTACAATAGTAGTCGCGCGTACTACCGGTACTTCAATTTAGGCGCAAGCATGGATTCGTACAACAGCAGCAAGGACTACCAGTACTCGGTTCGCCTCGTCAAGGATTCCGAGTGAGCTAAGCCGCAAGGCTAAGCTCACAGCCCCTAGCGGCGCAAGACGCAAGGGGCAACCTTTTCCAAAAAGAAAACAAATAAAATAAAAATCAAGGTCAATAATGAACGAAACCGACAACGAAAATTTTTTGAATCAGCTTGGCGCTACCAAAGAAAGCTACGCATACTTTTTGCAATTGAAAGATAGTTGGAAAGACGCCCGCAATGCTCGTTTCACATTAGAAAGCTTGATTATTCTCCAGCAATATTTGTCAAAAGCAATAACAGATGTTTACAAAATATATGACGAAAAATTAAAAGAACAATTAAACCTAGTAACCAAACTGAATCTTTAACCATGATCACCGAAAAGCAGTACACAGAATGCAGCATTTGCGGATATCGAAAGTGGTGCGTTGCGAAAGATGGGAAATTGATTTGCACATCTTGCGAAATCGACCCGGAACACTGGAAAAAGCTGAAACTATTAAACAAGGGTTTGCAATGAACATCAGCGAACAAAGATTCAGGCTCTACATAACACGCCCATCAAAGAAGATAAGCGAGATGGATGCAACCGAAATAAAGCTCTTAATTACTCACGCGCTATCGATGTCAATCGATAGCAAGGCGGTCAAAGACGATAAGGGTCAAGAATACTGGGAAAATGTGATAAGAATTTGCGACACAAGGCTTGCTCAATTATGACCAATACATTGCAACTTACAATTGCCGAACCGTGGTTCTCAAAAATTGCATCTGGTGAAAAACTCGAAGAATACCGCGAAATTAAAGACTATTATCGTTCCAGATTTTTCGACGGATGGGATAAGGTCAAGGCTGGTGGACTCTATTGGTACAACAAACAATTTGAACAGCATCCTCAATTCAAAAATTTTGACTTCCTCATTTTACGCAACGGTTATCAATCCAATAGCCCAAAATTAACACTCCGCAATCCAAAAATCAAAATCGGCAAAGGTCGCCCCGAATGGGGTGCAGAACCTGAAAAACTTTACTTTGTAATCACTTGGGAGGTTTAAAAATGAAATGCGACGAATTGCAAGAACGATGGTTTGAAGCTTATCCCGTCGAAGGTGATCAAATAATTCCAACTAAAGTCTATGGCAAAAAAGATGCTGACGACGCCATTGCAGAACTCAAGTGCGAATTAAAAGATGTTACCGATGACCGAAACGAGTTCAAGAAACTTTACAGCGAACAGACTGAAGAGCTCTGCATCGAGAAAACGAACGTTGATACGCTTGAGCAAGCTTTAAATCAAATGCAGCGCACCCTTTGGCTGGCGAGAGCAAATAGAGCAAAAGCAGAATGGGGACATTGGGCAACTATATGGTTTTGCAACACCAGTGTCGTTTTGAACATCAACAAATCATCAGTAAGCCAAAATCCTTATAGATGTACAATTCAACGCAACGCCGCTATATGGCGGAACATGTGGAATGAAGTAGAACGCAAGTGCCGAGCCAAGGCGGAGGAATACAAATGAGCGCAAGATTAAAATTAAAGAAGTTAAAGAGAGAAATAGAGTTTATTCGCAATGATTGTAGCAAGCGTGAAGAAGAAGCAAAATATGAAAAGCTTAGATGCTACAGGTTATTGGAAGAAAACATCCAAGAAATAGGGGCTTTCGCAGAATTATACCCATGTGATACAATGCGTGGAGCAGTAGATTGCTTGAAATACAATGTCTACAAAATTACCGATTCTATCGTGCGTAAATATTCTGAACAATTAGCAGAATTTGTACAAGAACAATTAACCACGAAATATGCGCTAAATAGGTTTTCAACAGTCAATGTATATCTTTTGGCTCCTGCATTAAATGAAGACCACGTCAAGGTTAAAGTGAGGTAGTAAATGAGCGAACTGAAAGTATATCATTGCAACGAGTGGCACAACGAATACACTGAATTTTACATCAAGCACGAAGCGGACCGAGAGATAGCCCTCCAGAAGCGCAAGCGTTGTCTCGCGTTGGCGGATTATGCCGAAGCAGAAAGCCGTTATCACACTACTTTAGCCAATGGCTTCTGGTTGCTCCGCAATGACATAACAAAAAGA
>Ga0265298_10008087_pt1 | contig 12671 bp, 11 predicted proteins | sample AusTroGonzalo_MG_3_FD_193486 | JGI IMG/M metagenome (GOLD analysis project Ga0265298, IMG submission 193486) | Bovine rumen microbial communities from tropical cattle in Woodstock, Queensland, Australia - Gonzalo_01 | ecosystem: Host-associated > Mammals > Digestive system > Stomach > Rumen ... | reverse complement strand
TCACGAAACGCAAGAAGCTGACTCGCAGACAACAATTTATTGTGATTCTTAAAGCTATTAGTAGATGAGTAAACGAGTATCTGACTTGACACATCGACTTGCCATCATCATCCCAGCCTACAAGGCTACATTCCTGCCCGCTGCGCTTGACTCTATTGCCATGCAAGCGTGCAAGGACTTCACCTTGTATGTTGGTGATGATTGTAGCCCTGAGCCGATAGGTAGTATCGTTGAGCAATACGGAGACAAGATAGAGTTAGTATATCAGCGGTTTGATTCCAATATAGGTGGAAAAGACCTGGTTGCCCAATGGGAACGATGCGTTGCCATGAGTCATGACGAGCCTTATATCTGGTTATTCTCTGACGATGATGTGATGGAACCGAACTGCGTGGAACTGTTATTGAGAACGATTGATGAAACAAAAGGTGCATACGACCTCTATCACTTCGATGTGAATGAAATCAATGACGAGGGCAAGGTGACCAAGCAGCTTCCAGCTTATCCACAAGTTCTTAGTGCATACGACTATTACAAGGGGAAGTCTTCTGGGAAATATCGCAGTTACGTGGTAGAAAATGTCTTTTCTCGCAGAATATATGACCAGGCAGGTGGTTTCATGAACTTTGACCTTGCCTGGGGAAGTGATGTAGCTACATGGTGCATCTTCTGTGGGAAGAAAGGTATGTTTAAGATTCCTGGTGCCCATGTCCTATGGCGTAGAAGCAGTCAGAACATTACTCCGGACAAATCCAGACAGATAGCAGAGCGCAAGCTGATGTCTGAATGTGAGTTCCTGAATTGGTCATATACCTATTTCAGTAGCGAGAAAGATATATGGGAAGTAAATCGTGACTTTTTTATCAGCAAAATGCAACAATACAAGGCACGTGTTGGAAAGAAATGTCGCAAAAATGCTTTCTCGGTCTTCTTTCAGGCACATGGTCATAAGCACGAAAAAATAATCGTATTCTTATTAGTTCATCTTCATCCCAAACTATACCATTTTGTAAAACCTCTATTATGAAAGTCTATTTTGTTGTCAAGGAACCTTCTGAGCGAACCATCAACCATTTCGTGTCTTCGCTTGGCAATGCCCTGCAGAAGCAGGGGTGCGAGGTGGCTTATGGCCTTAAGTTGCTTTGGACAGATGAGGTTTTGGGTTACGACATCATACATTTCCATTGGCCAGAAGGACTTTTTGGCTTGTTCGGTCATCAGGTGACAGATGAAGAACTGAAACGTGTGAATCAGCGCCTTATATTGCTCAAGGAACACGGAAAGAAACTTTTCTATACTTGCCATAATTTAAAGCCGCATACGAATAAGAACGAGAACCTGTTACACCTTTATGAACTGATTTATAATAATGCCGACTACATCCATCATTTAGGTAATTACAGTTGTGAACAATTAAAATCCAAATATCCAAATGCCCGTCATGTCGTGATACCACATCATATTTATGACGATGTCTATAGCTTTTCCATTACCCGTGAAGAGGCCAGGAATCGTTTAAATATCCCTGAAAACGAGAGAATAGTGCTAAGTTTTGGAAAGTTTCGTAATGAGCGGGAACGTGACTTCGTGCTTGAGATGCAACAGACTTTAGGCCGTTCAGTTCTTTTCCTGATGCCAGGCTTCTATCGTGAGACATTGCATACATGGAATCCGAAAAAACTCATCACCCGTCTGTATCACACCATACGCTACAAGTTGAAAGGCATTCGATTCTGTAATGAAGCGATTCCCGATGATCTGATGCAGTGCTATTTCTGCGCTGCCGATGTGGTGCTGATCCAGCGGCTTGACATTCTGAACTCAGGTAGTCTGCCGATGGCCTTCCATGCTGGCAAAGTTGTGGTTGGACCAGATGTAGGCAACGTAGGACCTATACTGCGCAAAACAGGTAATTTCATCTATGACCCACATGATATGAGAAGTGCTGTAAGTGCATTACAAAACGCATTGGAAGCCACTTCAAAAGGGGGTGAGAACAAAACTTACGCCACAGAGCACTGGTCATCTGAGCGTATTGCAGCATCATTGTTAAAGTATTATCAACAGGCATTATACAGGAAACATGAAACCGAATAGGGAACCTCTCATCAGCGTAGTGTTACCCACCTACAACGTAGCACAGTATTTGCAGCAATGCCTGGAAAGCGTTGCGGCTCAGACCTACCGTAACATTGAGGTCATCATCATCATTGATGGTGCCACTGACGGGTCGTACGAGATTGCCCAAGACTTCTGCAAGACTGACAAACGCTTCTCTGTCTTTTGGCAGGAGAATGCAGGCAGTGGCCCTGCCCGCAACAATGGGTTGGCATACTGCCAGGGAGAGTTCGTCATGTTCGTAGATCCCGATGACTGGATAGAGCCGGAGCTGTTGGAGAAACTGTATGAGGCTCAGCAGGATGGCGATTATGATTTGGTAGCTACAAGGAGAACCCGTGTCTTGTGTGACAATAACGATAAAGTCTTGAAAGTTATTCCTCGCCATTTCAAAGAAGAAACTATTCATGGGCAGAAGGAAATTCGCCAATCATATATTAGAATGTTAACTTCTGAAGTTGTTGGCTCTCCCACGGAAAAGTTATATAAAATGTCGATCATAAGGAATTCTGGTGTCGAGTTCCCTCCTTTACGCAGGTCGCAGGATGTTGCTTTCAATTACAGGTATTATGCCAATATTCAATCATTAAGGCTCATTTCGTATAGTGGTTATAACTATAGAATAATGGCAAAGCGTGCGCCGGGTAAGACAGGACAAGATTATTATAAAACGATTGAATGGTTCTACAATGACTATCAGCGTCTTTATCAGTCATGGAACATGCCTTTCCCTGAACAAGACTTGTGCGATTTCTTTTTTAGAGTACGCATTTATGCCAATTTGCAGCAGTTTGCTGCACATGGTTGGGACATGAAGCCCGTCGTTGAGAATCCAACGATTCAGCATATCTTTCTAACGGCTAATCCTCAGACTTTTTATCTGAAAACTGTTAAGAGCCTGCTTTGTAGGAGAAAATATGAGACGCTGAGGATATTTCTGATTATGATTATGTTTGTTAAACGGTATTTGAAGAGATGAACATTAGTTATACGACAAGACACCATCTGTGCTTAGGTTGTGGCTTATGTGAAGACATTTGTCCACAAGGTGCTATAACTATAGATATTCGCCAAGGAGAATACCGTCCGAGCGTCGATGAGTCCCTTTGCATCGGCAGTAAATGTGGACGATGTTCAGATATATGTCCTGGGTTAGGTGTTGACCTTTTAAAATTATCATCAAGGCAGGACTCTCTAACGAACGGTCATGTTACGTGTAATGAGTATCTCGGCCGCTATGTACAACTTTATACCGGTCATTGTACAAATGAGGATATCAGATATCATTCTGCTTCCGGGGGACTGGTTACAGGTCTGTTGGTTTATCTGCTTGAGAAAAAGATGATTGACGGAGCTGTCGTGACACGGTTTTCTTCCATCGACCATCTGACGCCGGAGGTTTTTATTGCGCGTAATACTGACGAGCTGATTTCTGCCCGAAGTTCCAAGTATTGTCCAGTATCTATGCAGGGCATCAGGAAACAAATAAGAGAGGCTGAAGGAAAATATGTTATTGTAGGATTGCCTTGTCATTTGCATGGATTCAGGAAGATTGAAGAAAAGGACAAGAAATTCCGTGAACATGTATTTGCATATTGGGGACTGTATTGTTCATCTGGCCGGACATTTCACCTGACTGATTATATCCTTCAACAAAGACATATCAATAAAGATGACATCCGTTATTTTTCCTATCGTGACGAGGGGTGTTTAGGGTCTTTAGTGGTCAAATGTGGTAATAATGTATATAAAGAAAAATACCAAAGTTATTTTCATCCGCTTCGAAGCATTTTTATTCCTCGTCGTTGTCATTTCTGTATTGACCACTCAGCAGAATTGGCTGACATATCATTTGGAGATATACATATAAAGCCCTATTCCGATGATACCATAGGAATAAATTCTTTGATAGTACGCACTTCTCAAATGAATGAATTGTTACAACAAGCCATGACGGATGGAGCTATCGTTGTGGAAGAACTAAACGAGGCGACATTAGTGGCTTCTCAGAAAATGGCCAGGGTAAAGAAAACAAAATATGCCTCCTTGGTCTATTGGTGTAAACGAATGGGAATGGCAGTCCCCCAATACGATGTAAAACCGTATTCCAAAATAGGATTTGTAAAGTCTCTACTCTATTTGATAAATCTAAACTTACAATACCAAGTGGGCCACCATAGGCATCTGTGGTTTCTGATAAAATATATGACAAAGAAAAGAAAGGTATGATGAAGATAGGTTGTGTTATAGCATATTCCAAGGGTCACAACAACTATGGAACTTCTCTACAAGGCTATGCTTTGGTTCGGAAGATTCAGGAATTGGGGTATGATGTGGAGATCATAGAATACGTCAAGCGACTCTCACTGATTGATAAGGTTAAATACGTTATCAATGCTATACGTGCTGGCGAAATAAAAGTGCTGAAAAGGAAAGTACGGGGTAAAAGAGCATATCATCATCCTCAGTATGCAGAAGGCCTGACATTGCGTACCAAAGCAGTAGATGCTTATAAAAGCAAGAAATTGATTCCATATTTTCATCGCTACACAGGTTTTAAGGCATTGTCTGAAGGTTCTTTAGATTATGATGTCGTGGTTGTCGGGTCTGACCAGGTTTGGACACCATTATCACTACCCAACAAGTTTTTTAATTTGTTGTTTGTGAAAGATTCTGTGAGAAAGGTGTCTTATGCCAGTAGTTTCGGTGTAAGTCATATTCCTGACTTCCAGAAAAAGGCCACAGGTCATTATCTTGACAGGTTCTATAAAATCAGCGTCAGAGAGCAACGAGGAAAAGAGATTATAGAAAGTCTAAGTCATCAGCAGGCATTAGTAGTAGCCGACCCCACACTATTACTCACTCGAGAAGAATGGGAAAAGGAAATTACTGAAAACATATCGGAATCAACTGCTCAGAATGTTGCAAGGACAGAAGGAACACCATATATCTTTTGCTATTTGATTTCGCCCAACAAAGAAGCGCGTATTCAGGTACAGAGATTGAAGGATGAGACAGGCTTGCCAATGATCACCATCAGACACATGGAGCAGTATCGCGAGATAGACGAAACGATAGGCGATGAAGCTCCTTACGCTGTTGATCCCAATGATTTTGTCAGATATATCAGTAAGGCACAATATGTATGTACGGACTCTTTCCATTGTACGGTGTTCTCTACGTTATTTCATAGGCCATTTATGACTTTTTATCGTACCAGCCATCAAGTACGTTCAAATAGGAACTCAAGAATTGATTCCCTGTTTGAGATTTTAGGAATCAATAAGAGCCATATATTTAAAGATGACATTTTAAAGATTAAAGAACCGATAGATTGGCGTATGGTAGATAACAATCTTGAAAAACTCAGATTAGATAGTTTAAAATTCTTGAAAACAGCATTAAAGTAATGAAGCAAGTTCTCTTTGTCGGTTGGGTGAATCAGGGCAAAGCGCCCGTGGACGGTGAGACCACTAAGAACCAGTACATCATTGCAGAACTGAAAAAGTATTGCAAAGTGATAGTCTTGGACTTCTACGAAAAACGTAAGCACCCATGGGTATATCTGCAGGCATTATGGGCTGTAATCATTCAGTCTCATGCCACTATCGTTTTTTCTACTTCTGCATCGAATATTTATGGCGTATTGAAATGGTTCAAGAAATTGAACATCCATCGTAATGTTGTCCATTGGGTTATTGGCGGAACCTTAGGTGACAAAGTGAAGAATGGTGTATTCAAGGCAGACGTTATCGGTTATGCTAAACATACGCTCGTTGAAAGCCCTTTAATGCTTCGACAATTGGAAGATTGCGATGTAAAAGGGGTTATTCATGTTCCGAATTTCAAGCGCATCGATTACCTTCCCCAAATAAGTGCCCCCCAAAACGTCCTGCGTTTCGTTTTTCTTTCACGAATTATGGCAGAAAAAGGATGTAATGAAATTTTAGCAGCAGCAAAGCTCTTGAATGAGTGGGGATTACAGAAGCAATATGTAGTTGATTTTTATGGCAAGGTAGCAGATGATTACAAAACGACTTTTGAGGAAGGACTATCCAAATTGCCAAACGTAAAACACCAGAATTTCCTTGACATGCGGCAAAAGAAAGGATATGACAGGTTAGCCACATACGATATGCTGCTATTTCCGACTTATTGGAAAGGGGAAGGGTTTGCGGGTATATTTATAGATGCCTTTGTGTCAGGGCTGCCGATGATAATTACTGATTGGGCACATAACAGCCAGTTTGTGAAAAAAGGGGAAACAGGACTGTTCATTCCCGTTCATGATGCGAAGGCATTGGCGTATAAAATGAAAGATTGCATTGATGGCCAATACGATATCTGGAAGATGAAACAGTATTGTCAAATAGAAGCAAAGAAATATGATGTAAGCAGAATTGTTACGGAAGGTCTTTTGAAGAAAATCGAAATATTATGAGCAAAACAATGATTCTTTTCTTCGTCAGCTTTCTTGTCAGGCTGCACATCTTGACACCCATTCGTGTGGCAAGACTGAAGTTCTTCTACAAGTTGCACTGGTGGCCCAACTTTGAGCATCCCAAAGACATCAACGAAAAGATCAACTGGATGAAGTTCTATGGCGACACGACCTCGTGGCCGTTGTTGGCAGACAAGTATCGCGTCAGAGAACATGTAAAGGATTGCGGTCTTGACGATTGCCTTATCCCGCTCATAGGCAAGTGGGACACGGTGGATGAGATAGATTGGGACCAATTGCCTCAGCAGTTTGTCATGAAATGCAACAACGGCAGTGGCGATGTCCTAGTGTGTCCCGACAAGAAGAAGTTGGATAAAGAAAAAACACTTCAGTATTTTAGAAAGACTCTTCAGACACCCTACGGCATACTTACAGGCGAAGAGCACTATAAACAAATCAAACCATGTATTATTGCCGAAGAACTGCTTGACGGAAGTACACAACCCAACAAATCGCAATCACTTGTAGATTACAAGATATGGAGTTTTGATGGTAAGCCAGAATTCATTGTATGTTATAGCAACCGACATAATAAGTATTATTGTGAGATTGGTGTTTATGACCGCAATTGGGATGCTCATCCTGAGTACCTTTGCTATTCTTCCCATTATATACCAGAACAGAAACTGATGCCCAAACCTGCATCACTGGACACTATGTTACGTATTGCGTCAATTCTTTCCAAAGGACATCCACAGATGAGGGTAGATCTGTATGATGTCAACGGACATATTTATTTTGGAGAACTCACTTTGACATCAAGCGGAGGGTATATGAATCATTTCACACAAGTGTTTTATGACAAGCTTGGTGAATTAACAGTATTGCCATTAAAATGAAGATGAATATATATCATATCATTTGCAATGTCACTTGCTGTCTGATGATGTCGTCAGTATCTTTGGCACAAACTTGGAGTGATGCCGCTTCTTTAAAAAAAGAACTCATACAGGCATCCCTTCAAGGAAAGACCTATTATAGCCAATATAATTTCTATGATCCAAGGAAAAGCGGAGAACTGAAGTCTGCATACGAAAACGTGCTACAAAGCCAATCAATAATATATGGTGTAGATTTCCACTATGCCAGTGGTACATGGCACAAGCCAAAAGTGATTCGGAAAGCAAGAGAGAACCTGATTAAAATTGTTAAGGAAACATGGCGTGAACGCCGAGCCATAGCAAGTTTTTCATGGCATCTGGAGAATCCGTATGTCCCTACAGGATTCCCATTGACATCGGGGTTTCGATATGTTAATAATAAAAAAATCCCCGATTATCCTGTTCAACATCGCTATGTCATAAAGGAAATTCTGGAAAATAGTGGTGACGTGTGCGGCAAGGGAAACCTGTCGGGTAAAGACAATGTTCTGCTCTACCCCACTCCCCGAGTCTGGTTTGAAGACAGGTGCAAAGAGGTTGCTGGCATAATCAATGAATTTGTTGATGAAAATGGACAACCGATCCCATTTATTTTCCGTTTATGGCATGAATGGGAAGACAGCTGGATGTGGTGGGGAGCAAAGTACGTTTCGGCGGATGACTATAAACGTTTCTTCATATTAACTGAACAAATCATTAGAAAATATGCTCCCAATGCTCAGATTCTATGGGCATATTGTTCAGACCGTTTCGTAAACAATGAAAAGGAATTTATGTCACGCTACCCTGGAGACAGCTATGTTGACGTGATAGGATTTGACGATTATGCTATCGGAAAGTCTAATAAGGATTGGAAAGCTACCGTAAGCAGAGCTAAGATGGTGAGCAAGATTGCCAAAAAAAGGAAAATGGCAACAGCTTTGTTTGAAACGAACAACAATAAACGAAAAATACCATATTATTATACAAGACATCTGAATAGAATGCTAAAAGCTACAGGAGTAAATCTTAGTATCGTTCAGATATGGAGTTTGAAAAATTTCAATGATTCAACTGATATGAAATCTTTTATCAACCAAAAGAATATTATTATTAGATAGGATGATAACAATGAAAAGAAAGGTAATGGCCGTAGCCTCGATAGGAGGTCATTGGATACAATTGCAGCGGATAGCGAGGCCCCTGGAGGAATATTATGAGATGGTATATGTCTCAACACGTCCTAAATGCGCTGCGATGGTAGAAGGTAAGAATTATTATCTGGCTACTGATTTCAGTCGTTCAAATGCTTGGAAACTGATACCGGCATTCTTCAGGCAGTTGAATATCATCAGAAAGGAAAAGCCTGATGCCATCATTACCACAGGAGCCGCTCCGGGACTCATCTGTGTGTTTGCAGGATGGCTGCTGCGCAGGAAGACCATTTGGATAGACAGCATCGCCAACGTGAACCACCTATCACTAAGCGGAAGGATTGCAGCTTTATTCGTCTCCAGAGTCTATACGCAGTGGCAACATTTGGCTACAGCCAAAATCCATTATTCCGGAGACATCTTTGGATAATCACTAACCATTCAAATCTCAACTATGATATTCGTTACTATTGGCACACAGATTCCATTCGACCGGCTCATCGAGATTCTCGACCGCATCGCACCTGAGCTTGACGAAGAGATCTATGCTCAGGCCCTTAGGGGTAAATACAAACCAAAACACTTTAAACTCATTGATTTCATTGAACCCGATGAATTTGAAAAGGTGTTTGCCCAGGCAAGATTGATTGTAGCCCATGCTGGCATGGGGACTATTCTGTCTGCTCTACGCAACTCTAAGCCGTTGGTCATCTTTCCACGCATAGCATCGATAGGTGAGCATCGCAACGAACATCAGAGAGCCACTGCCCTGATGATAAAAGAGAAAAACTATGCATACGTGGCTACCAATGAGAAGGAGCTTCGCGAACTGCTCCACATGGACCTCCGTCCACTGAAAAAAATAGGCGAGTTTGCATCGGAAAGCCTCGTCAAATCCTTGAAAGACTTTATCGACTTCAACGTGTAAACAATTATAAAATAAAATAATAAAATTATGTCAGACAAAGTTAATTTTGATTTGGAAGACCTCGACGATCTGAAAGATCTTTTAGGCGAAGAAAAGAAAGCTTCAGGCTTAAACTTCCAGAAAGTGTTTTCACATCTCGTGCTCAACTGGCACTGGTATCTATTCTCGGTTTTCATCTGCCTGTGCGGTGCGTTTATCTATCTGCGGTATGCCTATCCCACCTATCAGGTGTCGGCCAGAATGCTGGTGAAGGATGAGGACAAGAAAAAGGTAGGTTCATCCGCTTTACAGGCGCTGTCAAGCATGGAAGACTTCGGCATCATGAACAATTCCAACGGTTTCGACAACGAGATAGAGATTCTGCAGTCGCCAATTACGGTACATGATGCCGTGAAACGCCTGAAACTCTATGTAGAGTATCGGACAGACGGAAGCATCAGTAAGAAACTGATCTATGCCAACCAGCCTCTCAATGTGGATATCTCCCCTGTATCGCTCGACTCGATGGATTACTATATGTTGGAGGGAATCTATTCCATTCAGATGGCTATTTCAAAGAAAGAAGATGGCTATCAAGCAAATATCTCGTTGCTCAAAAACGGGAAACTCTTTATAGAGCATGATGAGACAATCGATTCGCTTGGTATATCACTCAAGACGGAATTTGGTACTATCTCATTCATGAGCAACCCAAATTATAAAAGAAGTGAGAATAGCCCATTCGAAAAAGGAGAGGCGCTCCTTGTCACCATACGTCCGCCCATGGTGGTAGCGCTCGACTACATGAAACGGTTGAGCGTGGAACCGACATCAAAGAAGACCTCGATAGCGAACATCACATTCGATGACGAGAACCCCAGCCGGGGCGTCGATTTCCTCAACGCACTGGTTCATTGCTATAACGACCAGGCCAATATTGACAAAAACGAGATAGCACGGAAGACGGAGGAATTCATCAACGAACGCTTAGAGAAGATTGACAAAGAACTGGGATCGACGGAGAGTTCTTTAGAGAGCTACAAGCGACGCAACGCAGTCACAAGAATAGAGGCTGACGCAGCACAGTCACTACAACTCTCGGCCGAATACTCGGCCCGTCTTGCTGATGTCAACACGCAGTTGCAACTGCTTGACTATCTGCAACAATATGTGGACAACCCTGATAACCGCTATAAACTGATACCAGCTAATATCGGCATGGACGACAAGGCATCCACACAATTGATAACCGACTATAACAGAATGGTACAGGAACGTAACCGACTGATACGTAGTGCCAGCGATCAGTCACCCCAGGTGCAGACGATTACCGCTACACTTAACGACCTGGAGGCTTCCGTCAAACAGGCACTCGCACAGGCCCGCCATTCTGCAAAATTACACCGTAGTTCCATTCAGAGTCAGTATGCCAGGTATCAAGGGCGAATCGGCAGCACGCCGGAGCAGGAGCGGGTGCTCAATCAGATTGGACGCCAGCAGGAAGTACGCTCTGGTCTCTACCTGCTACTACTACAGAAACGCGAGGAAAACAGCATCTCCCTCGCAGCAACTGCTGACAAGGGAAAACTCATTGCCATGCCACTGAGCAAGGGACTGATCAGCCCCAAAAGGAGCAAAGTATTCATCATAGCCTTCTTTATGGGCTTGTTCATCCCGTTCATCATCTTGTTTATCAAACAACTGCTGCGCTATCGCATAGAGGGTCACGATGATGTTGCCTCACTCACCAATGTGCCTATCGTGGCCGATGTGCCTGTGGCCAGCGAAAAGGCGAAGACCGCTGCGGGCATTGTAGTACAGGCTGACAAGAATACCCAGATGGACGAGGTGTTCCGCTCGCTGCGTACCAATCTGCAGTTTATGATGGTAGAGAACGAGAAAATCATCCTCTTCACCTCGGGCATCTCCGGCGAAGGCAAAACATTCCTCGCTGCCAACCTCGCAGTGTCGTTTGCACTGCTCGGCATGAAGGTTGTCCTTGTTGGATGTGACATCCGAAAACCAGCTCTCGGACGACTGTTCGGGAAGTCAAACTCAAAACAGGGCCTCACCAATCTGCTCAGGGCAGAGCATGTCACGGCAGAGGATCTGCGCATAGAGACATGCAGTTCTGGAGTGAACCCCAATCTTGACCTCCTGTTGTCGGGTCCTGTTCCTCCGAATCCTACAGAGCTCCTGAGCAGAAAGACTCTGAAGACGGTGCTCGATCTGCTGAGCGAGACGTACGATTACATTATCCTCGACTCTGCTCCCGTGGGACTGGTCACCGACACGTTGCAGTTGGCACGATATGCCAATGTCTGCTGCTTCGTCTGCCGTGCTGACTATACGCCAAAGGCGAATCTCGAACTACTCAATTCACTGGCCGGTGAAAACAAGCTTCCTAATGCTTGCGTGGTACTTAACGGGGTGGACATGTCGAAGAAAAAGTACGGCTACTATTATGGCTACGGCCGTTACGGTAAATATGGTCGCTATGGCAACTACGGCTACGGCAACTATGGCAACTACGCTTCCTCCCATTACGGCGACAAGAATGATGGCAGTATTAAGAAATGAATGTGATGAGGTAATCCATATCTAAATGAAAGCATCCAACTGCTATGATGGCGGCTGGATGCTTTTTTTAAATATTCAGTAAAAAGTAGGTTACGATGCCCAACTATTTGATATTAAATGTCATGACGTAGGGATTGGCGAGTGTGAACGGATGCCAGTTCTCGCTGCTCCGTCCGTTGGGATTGCCATACTTCACGAAGTTCGTCCAGCAGTCCATTACTTCATCTGCCAGTCTGTAGTCTGCCTCCGTCATAGGACGCCAGCTGCGATCCAACGTGTGGAACATATACCACAGTTCGGCTGAGTGGAAAGCGCCGTCGTGAGTGCCGGGCAGTTTGCGGGCAAAGAGATACTGATAGGCCGGACGATGGTCGAGCGAGTCGCGGTATTAGTCATGGGGACAGATTCTGTCTTAATGACTGCTTAAATAGGACTGCCACTCACCATCAACGAGATTGGTGCAACCCCCGACATGATTCCCGGCATTACCGAGGGAACTATCTGTTACCCCGCAGGCTATATGGATTTGAAACCCGAGGACATCACGGAAA
>Ga0265298_10008086_pt1 | contig 12672 bp, 13 predicted proteins | sample AusTroGonzalo_MG_3_FD_193486 | JGI IMG/M metagenome (GOLD analysis project Ga0265298, IMG submission 193486) | Bovine rumen microbial communities from tropical cattle in Woodstock, Queensland, Australia - Gonzalo_01 | ecosystem: Host-associated > Mammals > Digestive system > Stomach > Rumen ... | reverse complement strand
ACGGCCGAAAAAATCGCCCGCGGGCGATTTTTTCGGCCGTCACGCGCGCGCGGCTGAGGTCGCTGGAGAGGATCTCGTCGAAGGAGCGCGACGCCAGCCGGGAAGCAACGGCCTCCGCCTGAGCCAGTCCTGCTTCGTTGAGCGGATGATCGCTCTGCCCCTGCAATATGCCTTCGATATTGGCGTCCGTTTCGCCGTGACGCACGAAATAGACCGTCGTCATCGCGCGTTTTCCTCCGCGCGGGGAAATCCGCGCTGGCGCACAGCCTCGTAGAGCAGAAGGGTCGTCGCCGTGGCCACGTTGAGGGAGTCGATCCTGCCAAGCATGGGAATGACCACTTTCATATCCGCGCCGTCCATCCAGAAATCCGTGAGCCCGGTCTGTTCGGCGCCCACCACCAGAGCCACGCCGCAGGTCAGATCCGCGTCGGTGTAGCAGAGATCCGTATGGGGCGTCGCCGCGAGGGTTTTGATGTTGTTCTTTTTGAGCCAGGCCATAGCCGAAGCGTTGTCGGTCTCGGCCAGCGGCACCGAAAAGAGCGCTCCGGTACTGGCGCGGATGACGTTGGGGTTGTAGATGTCGGTCCCCTTTTCGCACAAGATCACCCCAGTGGCGTTGACGGCGTCGGCGCTGCGCAGCATGGAGCCGAGATTGCCGGGCTTCTCCACGGTCTCGGCCACGAGATACAGCCCGTCTGACTTGACCGGAATGTCGTCGAGGGTGTGGGTCTTCATTTCGGCCACGGCGATCAGTCCCTCGGGACGGTCGCGGTAGGTGACCTTTTCCAGCAGATGCGGCGCGATCTCGCGCACCCGGACGCCCCTGACGGCCAGCCGCTCCAGCAGGGGGAACTCGTTGCTGCCCAGAAAGTGCCGCGGCGAGAAGAAGCACTCCGCTATGTGCATGCCGTACTCCTCTGCCCGGGTGAGTTCGCGGTAGCCTTCGAGCAGGGTCAGTCTCTCGCGGTCCCGGTGGCGGCGGTCCCGCAGTTTCACCAGATGTTTCACCGCGTCGTTCTGCGCGCTCGTGATCAGTTCGAATTTCATGGATCCTGTGTCTTTTTTTCCTGAAAGCGTGTCATTTTGTCACGCTGTCAAATATACACGCACCCTCAGTCAGTTGTCAAGGGCTGTTTGGCATGTTTTTTGCTTTGACGCGGTGGAAAGTCGTAAACAGTAACAAAGACCTTGCGCGCAGTGCCGGAACGTTCTTCCGCGGGAGCGGCGGAGCTCCGGAGGTGTGCGGGGGTCCCCCCGAAAACGAGCTGAAACCCGAACGAAAGTGAGGGCGTGAGCGCCATTGCGCGAAACGGCGAATTTTTTGGGGATCAAAGGAGGTGTGTCATGAACATGGACAAACTGACCAACAAGACCCGCGAGGCCCTGACGGGCGCCCGGCAGATCGCGCTGGAACGGCGCAATACGGAACTTAAGAACATTCACGTCCTGTCCGCGCTGCTCAAGGATGAGAACGGCCTCGCCGGTTCCATCCTGGGCCGTCTGGGGATCAACCGCAAACTTTTCGAGGGCAAGGTCGATGCCGCCCTCGGCCGCCTGCCCAGCATGCAGTCCCCGGGACAGGACGTGTACAACTCCAACGAGGTGCTGACCCTCATTGCCGACGCCGCAAAAGCCGCAGAAGGCATGCAGGACGAATTCATCAGCGTCGAACATCTGCTGCTGGCCATGTTCAAATCCCGCAGCGAGGCCGCCTCGGTTCTCGAACAGAGCGGCATCGACGCCGACAAGATGCTGACCGCTCTGCAGAGCATCAGGGGAAATCAGCGGGTGACCTCAGAGGACCCGGAGTCCACTTTCGAGGCCCTCAAAAAGTATTCCCGCGACCTGACCCAGCTGGCCATGCAGGACAAACTCGACCCGGTCATCGGCCGTGACGAGGAGATCCGCCGCGTCATCCAGATCCTGTCGCGCCGGACCAAGAACAACCCCGTGCTCATCGGCGAACCCGGCGTGGGCAAGACCGCCATCGTCGAGGGGCTGGCCCGCCGCATCGTGCGCGGCGACGTGCCCGAAAGCCTCAAGAACCGGCAGGTGGTCGCCCTCGACATGGGCATGCTCATCGCCGGAGCCAAGTACCGCGGCGAGTTCGAGGAACGGCTCAAGGCCGTGCTCAAGGAGGTGACCGCTGCCGAAGGAAAGGTCATCCTCTTCATCGACGAACTGCACACGGTCGTCGGCGCGGGTGCGGGCGACGGCGCCATGGACGCGGGCAATCTGCTCAAGCCCATGCTGGCGCGGGGCGAACTGCACTGCATCGGCGCGACCACCCTCGACGAGTACCGCAAGTACATCGAAAAGGACGCCGCGCTGGAACGCCGCTTCCAGTCCGTGCTGGTCAATCCGCCGTCGGTGGAGGACACCATCTCCATTCTGCGGGGATTGAAACAGCGTTATGAGATCCATCACGGCGTGAAACTGCGCGACAGCGCCCTCGTGGCGGCCGCGGTGCTTTCCGACAAATACATTTCAGACCGTTTCCTGCCGGACAAGGCCATCGACCTCGTGGACGAGGCCGCCGCGGCCCTGCGCACCGGCATCGAGAGCAGTCCCGAGGAGCTGGACGAAGCCGAACGCAAAGTGATGCAGTTCGAAATCGAGCTCACCGGTCTGCGCAACGAAAAGGATCCCGCGTCCGTCAAGCGCCGGGAACAGCTGGAGTCCGAAACCGCCGAACTCAAGGAGCACGTGCGCGAACTCCGGGCCAAGTACGACAAGGAGAAGAAGCAGCTCTCCGATCTGAGGGGCTACCGCGAGGCTCTCGATCTGGCCGTGGCCCAGCTGGAAAAGGCCCGGCGCACCTACGATCTGGAAAAGGCTGCCGAACTGCAGAACGGCACCATTCCCGGTATCGAAAAGCAGATCAAAGACGCCGAAAACGCCTTGAAAGAGGAGTCCGGCAGCAGGATGCTCAAGGAGGAGGTGGACGAAGAGGACATCGCCAACATCATCAGCCGCTGGACCCGGATCCCCGTCAGCAAACTGGTGCAGGGCGAGAAGGAGAAACTGCTGGCTCTCGGCAGCCGGCTCCACGCCCGGGTCATCGGACAGGACGAAGCCGTCACCGCCGTGGCCGACGCCGTGCTCCGCGCCCGCGCCGGACTCAAGGATCCCAACCGGCCCATCGCCAGTTTCATCTTTCTGGGGCCCACCGGCGTGGGTAAAACGGAACTGGCCCGTTCGCTGGCCGAAGACCTCTTCGACGACGAACGCGCCATGGTGCGGATCGACATGTCCGAGTACATGGAGAAATTCAGCGTCTCGCGCCTCGTCGGCGCGCCTCCGGGATACGTGGGGTACGAAGAGGGCGGCCAGCTGACCGAAGCGGTCCGCAGACGGCCCTATTCGGTCGTGCTCTTCGACGAGATCGAGAAGGCCCATCCGGATGTCTTCAACATCCTGCTGCAGATCCTCGAAGACGGCATCGTGACCGATTCGCAGGGCCGGACGGTGAGTTTCAAGAACACCATCATCATCATGACCAGCAACATCGGCAGCGACATGATCCTCGAGCACAAGGGCGACGTGTCGGAGATCAGGGACCGGCTCTTCACCGAGCTGCGGGCCCACTTCCGGCCCGAGTTCCTCAACCGGATCGACGAGACCCTGATCTTCCACGCGCTGACCAGAGATGAGATCACCCGCATCGTCGACATCCAGCTGGAACGCCTCGCAAAACGGCTGGCCGCGCAGGACATCAAACTGGAGGTGACCGGCGAGGCCAAAAACGCCGTGGCCGAGGCCGGATACGACCCGAGTTTCGGCGCAAGGCCGCTGAAACGGGCCATCATCCGCATGATCGAAACGCCGCTGTCGCGCAAGATCATCGCGGGCGAGATCATGCCCGGCTCCACCGTCACCATCACGCCGGACTTCTTCAAGGAAGTTCAGGCGTGACCCCTCCGGGCAAAGTAAAAAAACGATCGCGCAGTCTTTCCTCCGGGAGAAGGACGCGCGATCCTTTTACCGGGGATCGTCCGCGTTCCACGCGAGGATGCAGACTTTTCCGGCGGGAGCGGAGCATTTCGTCGCGGCCGGGACAGGACTGCCACTTGCCCGCGGTGTCCAGCCAGGCCTGTCCCAGATACATGTTCCCCGAATAGACGTAAAAGAGCTGGTTGTTCATCTCTTCGCTCATGTGCGGGTAGTCGAATTCGGGCAGGAAATACTTTTCGAGACACGCCCCGCGGACGATGGATTTGTACGAAGCGTAGGCGAAATCCGCCGTCGGACCGTCGGTGAAATAGGTCATGGCGCTCGAAAAGAAGATCGTTTCGGGCTTCGGCGAGATGTTTCTGCGCACCTGACGGCGGAGAAAACAACTCTCGTTCTCCGTCTTCTCGGTCACGCAGCATAAATCCTCTCCGAAGCCGGGGACCTCCGCCGCGATCTCCTCCCCCTGCCGGAATATTCGGACGCCGGGAGGAAACGGCAGACGCATCTTGATATTCCAGAGCCCGTCGTAAAACACGTACAGTTCGGCCCGGTCCGCAAAGAAGAGCAGCCGTTTTTCTTCGTTGCCCAGAGCAAACTCCGCCTCGGGAAGTTCCGCGGGACAGCGCCGGGGAAAGCTCGTCACCATGGCCGCCTGCGCGCGCTGCAGCGGCGTTCGAGGACGGCTCAGATCCATGGGGGCAGACCTTTTCTTTCTGATCGGTTTGTCATGGCGGCGGGTGGAAGGGCCGGGGTCACTCCCCGTTTTCGGAAGGGGGCGGCGGCGTTTCCCCGGCGGCCGAAAGCCGTGAAAGCAGCTGTTCCGCCGGGGTGAGACAGCCTTTGGTCATATTGCACGCCTTGCAGCACACGACCATGTTGCCGCGGGTGCTGCGGCCGCCCCGGACCACGGGCACGATGTGATCTATCGTCAGTTCTGCGGGAGGAAACTTCTTTCCGCAGTAGTGGCAGACGCCCTTTCTCAGAAGTTCCTGAAAATAGGGGGTCTTGCGAAGTTCCCGCGCCTTGGCGCGCTCCCTTTTGACATGGTGCTCGTCGCGTTCGAAGGAGACCCAGTCGTCCATCAGCAGGTGACCTGTTTGCCGTCGAGAACATCGCGGATGGCCTGAACGACCACCGGCAGACGGTGGGGCTTGGCCAGAAAGCCGCAGGCCCCTTCCTTGAGCAGATACTGGACCTCCTCTTCGCAGACGTAGCCGCTGGAGAGCAGTATCTTCGCCTGGGGATCGATCTCGCGGATGCGGTAAAAGGTCTCGTGGCCGCCGGCCTTGGGCATGATCATGTCGAGAAGCACCATGTCCACGGCGTCGGGATTGGCCGAATAGATCTCCACGGCGTCGAGACCGTTCTCCGCCAGAAGAACGGAATAGCCGAGAGTCTGCAGGGCTTCGATGAGAAAATCCCAGATCGTCTCGTGGTCGTCCACGATCAGGATCGTCTCGTTGCCGCCGGGTAACTCGCCAAGTCCAGCCATGCGCCCGATCTCCTTTCACCTTTTGGATGTTGCATTGCGTTCGACACGCAGGTATATTATACTACATTCGACGCGCAATGGCAAGAGGTCCTTTCAAAAAAACACGAAAAAACCGGATCATGGAGAAAAAAATCATCCGCCTCATTTCGCCGCGGGGATTCTGCGCCGGAGTCCGCGGCGCGCTGGAAGCCTTCGAAAAGGCCCGGCAGGAGCACGGCAGTCCCATTTACGTGCTGCACGAACTTGTCCACAACCGCCGGGTCAGCGGGGATATGAAGAAAAAGGGAGCGGTCTTCGTTTCGTCTCTCGCCGAGGTGCCCGAAAAGAGCGTCGTCCTCTTCGGCGCTCACGGCACGGGGCGGGCTGAACATCTCGAAGCCGAAAAGAGGGGATTGCGGGTCATCGACGCCTGCTGTCCCCGGGTCAAGCGCCTGCACCGCGCCGCCGCGGCGATCCCGCCGGAGGACGAACTTGTCATCTTCGGCAATCCCGACCACCCCGAAGTCCGGGGCGTGGCCGGGCACGCGGGAACAGAAAAGGTCTTCATCGTCAACTCAAAAGCCGAAATCGCCGCCCTTCCCCCCATGTGCCGCCCTGTTCTGCTCTGTCAGACGACGAGGGATCATCAGGAGATCGAAGAAATTTCCGCATTGCTCCGGGAAAAATATCCCGCCATTCGCATCAACAGCGGCGTCTGCGACGCGGTGTTCCGCCGCCAGCGCGCCGTGGAGGAACTGGCTCCGCAGGTGGACGCCGTCATTATCGTGGGGTCGCCTCACAGCTCCAACGCCAACAGGATGCGTGACGTGGCTTCGCGCCTGGGCAAGGCCGCCTTTCTCGTGGAGGGCCCCGGAGATCTGCCCGACCTTGCCGGGTATGGCGTGATCGCCCTCGGCGCCGGAGCCAGCACTCCGGACGAAGCGGTTCGCGAGGTCCGGGACGCCCTTTCGAAACTGATCGGCTGACGCGGGATCCGGAAAAGCGGGGCGTTGCGGAACCGAACAGGACCTTTGCGCTCCATCGAAAAATCCGCCGGAGCCGTGAAAAATCCGGAAAATCCGCATTCCCGGCAGGGATTTTCATTTGGAATTTTTCCGGATTGCGTTATGTTATTAGGGAGACATTCTGCAAAGAAAGGAGTTCGCCTTATGAATATGTTCGATCAGGGAGCGCCCGCGGTGTACGGTCCGGAGGCCGTCTCGCTGCAGAACGCGTTCGTCAACAGAGTGTTCGGATGGATGACCGCGGGCCTTGCCCTGACGGGATCCATCGCGTGGTACGTTTCGGCCCGTTTTGCCGCCGAGGTCGTGAAGCATTCGGGGATGTATCTTTTTCTCGTTTTGCTGGAACTTGCGGTGGTCCTCGGGCTTTCGTTCGCCATCAGAAAGATCAGCGCGGCCATGGCGCTGGCGGGATTTCTCTTCTTCGCCGCGCTGAACGGCGTCACGTTGTCGTGGATCTTCATCGTCTACGATCCCACGTCGATCATGAAGACCTTTTTCGCCACCAGCGCCACCTTCGGCGCCATGGGGCTCTACGGCTACCTCACCAAAAGAGACCTGACCACGCTGGGCAGTCTGTGCTTCATGGGACTTTTCGGCATCATCATCGCCTCGCTGGTCAACCTGATCTGGCCCAACAACACGGTGGGCTTCGTCATCTCCATCATCGGCGTGCTGATCTTCGTGGGTCTGGTCGCCTACGACACTCAGAAGATCAAACAGATGGCGCTGGCCGCGGGCGAAGGGGCCTTCGAGGAGGAGACCGGTAAAAAATATGCGATCTTCGGCGCGCTCACGCTGTATCTCGATTTCATCAACCTGTTCCTGTATATCCTGCGGCTCTTCGGCAGCCGCAAGTAGAAAGCATCTTATGAAAATTCTCGTCACCGCCGGCCCCACCCGGGAACGGCTGGATCCGGTGCGTTACATCTCGAACCGGTCCACCGGCAAAATGGGTTATGCCGTGGCGTGCGCCGCCCGCGACGCGGGGCACGAAGTCACTCTCATCTCCGGTCCCGTGGCCCTGCCCGCCCCGGAGGGAGTCGCCCTCGTTCGAGTGGAATCCGCCGCGGAAATGGCTTCCCGCGTGTTCGATGCCTTTCCCCGGCAGGATCTGGTCGTCATGGCCGCCGCCGTGGCCGACTACCGCCCGGTGGAGATATCGGAGCACAAAATCAAAAAGCAGAAGGGCGATCTGCTGCTGCGTCTGGAGCGCACCACCGACATTCTCGCCGAACTGGGCGCGCGGAAACGCCCGGGTCAGCTCCTCGTCGGCTTTGCCGCCGAATCAGAGGATCTGCTGGAGAACGCCCGGAAAAAACTGGCTTCGAAACAGCTGGACTGGATCGCGGCCAACACCGTGGCGGACGGCTTCGCCACCGATACCAATAAAATCATGCTTCTGGGACGCGACGGCTCCGAAACCGTCATCGGTCCGGATACGAAGATTCGCGTCGCGGCGCGGCTCGTCGAAAAGATAACTTCCCCCCGATCAACAAAATAAGGAATCGAAAACATGAAAACAACGCTTCTCGTCTCCGCTGCCGCCGTCTTCTGCTCATGTTCCTTCGCCGCTCTGCCTGCCGCCCGGCCGCTTCCCGCGCCCCGCCGCACGGGCGGAATGCCCCTGCAGCAGGCCCTCGGCGTGCGCAAAACCATCCGCAGTTACAAGGCCGATGCCCTCACCGACCAGCAGATCGCCGATCTGCTGTGGTCCGCCAACGGCGTCAACCGCAAGGACGGCAAGCGCACCGCCCCCAGCGCTGTCAACAGAAAAGAGATCAACCTTTATTACCTCACGGCGCAGGGCGCATTTTCCTACAATCCCGAAACCAATCAGGTGGTCAAGGTCTCCGGCGAGGATCTGCGCAAATGGGCGGGCCGTTTCGAAGCGCCCGTGTACATCGTGCTTTCGGCCGATCTCAAGCGCGCGGCCAGCCGTCATTATGCGGTCATGGATACCGGCTACGTGAGCCAGAACATCTATCTGCACTGCGCCTCTTCCGGACTGGGAACGTGCGCCATCGGCAGTTTCGGCCGCATCAAGGGCGGCGAAAAGGGCAAACTTCTGCATGATAAGCTGGGCATGCCCGAGACCGAGGAGATCCTGCTGACCCATTCCGTCGGGATCCCGGCGGAAGAATAAAGACGACCGCAAACGTCCATTTTCATTCAAAGAGGAGGTGTGAAAAATGGAAACCAAAGATATTCAGCAGCTTCAGGAACAGGTGAGGATCGGCGTGTCGCCGCTCCAGCTGGTCAAGGCCGAGATGGGGAGGATCATCTCCGGCCAGAGCGAACTCATCGACCGCATGCTTCTGGCGCTGGTCACCAACGGGCACATTCTGCTCGAAGGCGTGCCGGGACTGGCCAAGACGCTGGCGGTGAAAACGCTGGCCCAGACCCTCGACGGCACCTTCGCGCGGCTGCAGTTCACTCCGGATCTGCTGCCCGCCGACCTGATCGGGACCCGGATCTACAACGCTTCCACCGGCGAGTTCGCCACCAAGACCGGCCCGGTGTTCGCCAACATCGTGCTTGCCGACGAGATCAACCGCGCTCCGGCCAAGGTGCAGAGCGCCCTTCTCGAAGCCATGCAGGAGAAACAGGTCACCATCGGCGGCGAACGCTTTGCCCTGCCGCAGCCTTTCCTCGTCATGGCCACCCAGAATCCCATCGAGCAGGAGGGGACCTACCCCCTGCCCGAGGCCCAGCTGGACCGTTTCATGTTCAAACTCAAGGTGGATTATCCCGTGCGCGGCGAGGAGCGCGCGGTCATCGACCGCATGGCCCATCCGGCTCCGGAACTGGATGCCATTGCCGTGGCCTCGCTGGAGGCCGTCGAAAACGCCCGGCAGCTGGTCGATAAGATCTACATCGATGAGAAGGTCGTGGAATACATCCTCGATCTGGTCATCGCCACCCGTCCCGGCCGCAAGGCGGAACTCTCTTCGCGGCAGAGCGCGGCCAATCTGGACGACATCACGGGTCTGCTCAGTTTCGGCGCCAGTCCCCGCGCCTCCATCGCGCTGGCGCTGGCGGCCCGGGGGTACGCCATGCTTCAGGGCCGGGCCTACGTGCTGCCCCAGGACGTGAAGGAACTGGCTCCCGACGTGCTGCGGCACAGGATCATCCTCTCTTACGAGGCCGAGGCCGAGGGGATCGACACCGACGCCGTCATTTCCCGTCTGCTGGCCGAACTGCGCACGCCCTGATCCTGTTTTCGGGAGGTGACGTCATGCTGCCTGTGGAATTGGCAAAGCAGATACGTCTGCTGGAGATCCGCACGACGAGGATCGTCGACGAGATCACCGGCGGCGCGTACCGCAGCGCCTTCAAGGGACGAGGAATCGAGTTCGACGAGGTCCGGGAGTACAGCCTCGACGACGACGTCCGCGCCATCGACTGGAACGTCTCCGCGCGGATGGGCGCTCCGTATGTGAAGAAATTCGTCGAAGAACGGGAACTCAACGTTCTGCTCCTCGTGGACGTGTCGGCTTCGGGAGCCTTCGGCTCTGCCGAAAAGACCAAGCGGCGCACCGCGGCGGAACTGGCCGCGCTTCTGGCCTTCAGCGCGGGAAACAGCGGCGACAAGGTCGGACTGCTCATGTTCAGCGACAAGATCGAACTTTATGTGCCGCCCCGTTCCGGCAGAAGACACACCCTGCGGCTGATCCGCGAAATGCTGTATTTCAAGCCCGAAAGCCGCGGCACCGACATCGACCTCGCCCTCAGGGAGTCCCTGCAGCTGCTCACCAAAAAAAGCGTGATCTTTCTGCTCAGCGACCTCATCGGACCCGGGGCCTTTGCCCGCAGTCTCAAACTGGTCAACCGCAAGCACGACGTGGTGGCGCTGGAACTCTTCGACCCCGTGGAGATCCGCTGGCCGGTGAACGCCCCCGTTATGGTGGAGGACGCCGAGACCGGAGAACTCGTCCGCTTCGGCGGACGGCGCGACCTCGGAGCCCTGCAGGAACAGCTCAGGCGCACCCGTGAACTCAAACGCGGCGTCTGCCGCGCCGCCGAAGTCGATCTGGTCGAGATCGAAAGCGGAGGAGACGTGCTCAAACCCGTGATCGATTTCTTTTCGCGGCGCAGAAAGCGCATTTTCGGCGGCGCAGGGAGGTGACCATGAAAAATTTTCTCCGCATCCTGCCGGCGGTCCTCTGCGCGGCCGCCGCGGCCGCCGTGCTTCTTTTTGCCGCCGCTTACCTCGTCAGCCGGAGACAGGCCGTCGAAATAACGGAAGATTCGGCGAAACTCGTTCCCGGTTCGGGCGCGGGTCTGGGGGAGGACGTTGCGGCCGAGCTCGACATACCCCTGCCGCTCTGCTGCGGGGTGGGCAGCGTCACCGTCACGCCCCCGCCCGGAACGGTGGTTTCGGGCTCTCCCCTCGTCACCTGGCACAAACTGCGGTTCGCCAAGAGGAACTGGCGGATAAGGACGGTCTTGCGTCCCGTCCGTCCCGGCCGCACCGCCGCGGGAAAACTTCAGTTCGAAGTCCGCCGCGGCGGGGAAGCGCCGAAGACCTTTGCGGCGGCGATCCCCGAGTTCGACGTGCGCGAGACCGCGGGCGCGGAAAAACTCGAACTGGCCTCCGCCGTCGAAGTCCGCAATGGCTTGTCCCGACATCTCTTATGGCTTCTGCCGCTGGTGGTGATCGGAGCGGCTCTGCTCGTGCTGTTTCTCAAGCGCCCCCGCAAGGACCGGGAACTGACCGAGTGGGAGCGGACCGTCAGGGAATTCGCCGACCTGAAAAAGCAGATCTCTTCGGGCGCTCTTCCGCCGGACCGGGCCTTCATCGGTCTGGTGGAGCTCATGCGCCGCTATCTGGAGCGCCGCTTCGGTCTGCCCGTGACCCGGCGCACCGCGCAGGAATTCGTCACCATCATGGACCGCTGCGGAAACCGCTTCCCCGCGGAATCGCGGCCGTTCCTGCGGGAGTTTCTCACGTCGGCCGATCTGGTGAAGTTCGCCAAGGTCGTTCCCGAAGAATCCCTCGTCAGCCGTTCGGCGGAGAACGCGGAGCTTTTCATCACCCACACCCGCCCCGAAAGCGAGGTGAAAAATGTTTGAATTCGCCTATCCGTGGGTCCTGTTTTTCCTGCTGCTGCTGCCGCTGTTTTACATGCTGGAGCGTTTCTGGCGCAGACGGCCTTCGGTCGTCGTGTCCCATACCGGTCCCTTCACCGCGGTGGCGCACAAGAGGTTCATGCCGACTTTTCAGGAGGGGTGCCGGCTTCTTGCCGTGGCGCTGATCATCGTCGCGTTGGCCCGTCCCCGCACCGGGGATGAAAAGATCGTCATCCGGGCGCAGGGCATCGACGTGATCCTGGCCCTCGACATGTCAGGCAGCATGCGCGCCTACGACGTGCCCAAAGACATGACCGACGCCCGCAGACTGCTGGATGGCATCAACTCCGGAAGCGTCAAAAACCGGATCGAAGTGGCCAAAAAGGAGATCCGCCGCTTCATCGAAAGACGCCCCAACGACCGCATCGGCCTGCTGGGATTCGCCGATCTGGCCTACAGTTTCGCGCCGCCGACCCTTGACCACGCATGGCTGCTGGCCCAGCTCGACCGTCTCCAGCCGGGCATGATCGGCGACGCCACCGGCATCGCTTCGCCCATCGGCTCCGCCGTCGGCCGCCTGAAGAACTCCTCAGTGCCCCGCCGGGTGCTGGTGCTCTTCACCGACGGCGCCAACACTGCCGTCAACCGGCTCACCCCGGAGCAGGCGGCGAAACTGGCCAAAGACTTCGACGTCGTCATCCACACCGTGGGGATCGGCAGTCCCAACGCCTACGTGCTCGACAACACCTTCGGAACGCGCTTCATCCCCGCGGGCGGCAACTTCGACGAAAAACTGCTGCGCACCGTCGCGGATATCACCGGCGGCAGCTATTTTCAGGCCGACGATGCTCCTGCCCTGCGCAAGGTCATGGACGAGATCGACAAGATGGAGAAAACCACCGTCGAACAGCCAAAGTACGTGGAATACAATGAATTCGCGCCCAGGATCGCCCTCTTTGCCGCGGGACTTCTTCTGCTGGCCTTCATCGCCGAAACCACTTGGGCCATGAGGCTGCCGTGACATGAAAAGGGGCTTCGTCGCAGAGAAACGGCATTTTTCCGCCGCCGCGGTGATCCTGCTTGCGGGGCTGACGTTTTTGCCGTGCGCTCTGCGGGCGGAGGTGTTTCTGCTGCGCCCCCTCGGTCCCCGCG
>Ga0265298_10008085_pt1 | contig 12672 bp, 11 predicted proteins | sample AusTroGonzalo_MG_3_FD_193486 | JGI IMG/M metagenome (GOLD analysis project Ga0265298, IMG submission 193486) | Bovine rumen microbial communities from tropical cattle in Woodstock, Queensland, Australia - Gonzalo_01 | ecosystem: Host-associated > Mammals > Digestive system > Stomach > Rumen ... | reverse complement strand
GCTAAACCTTTTGCAATCTCATTGGTTTTAAGTCCTCTACTATGCAACAAAATTGTGTATACTCTCTTGACATCATCCATTTGATTTAATTCTGAGTTTTAATAAAGTCAAGAATCTCTTCGCACCATCCTATCAAACATTTTGTTCGACGATCAATAACAGCTTCACCATATTCTGGATAAAGGACACCAACAAGTTCCTTCCCTTGTTTGATCGCTTCTCTCTTAGAATATAAGGCTGTTTTGGCAAACAAATGGCTAATAAGCTCGTGCTTGATAATCAACTCGAAGATCCTTATTTTGGTGTTGTTCGGATCCCTCATAACATCCTTGCCTAATGGAGTCAACGTGAGATCTTCATTAATTAAATCTAGAAAAAAACAAGCATTTGTATAATAAGATGCCTGACGTAATTCGAATTCATTAAACGATGCTATATCAGCCAGTGTACAATTCATAGTGTTACCAATAAATCTGAATGTTCTTATAACAGTGGCTAGTGTATTAGCTTGAGGAAGTAGTTTCTTCATTGAATTAAATATTGATTAAATCGTTAGTGACTAATAATTTGTAATAGTTGTGCAAAATCTTGTATCTATCATTTTTGCTTTTATCAGCGAAATCTACTCCCAGTTTTTTGCATAATATTGGGAAACCACCATTTGCATAATACTCAAAAGCTTGATACATCTTATTATGGTCAGGATCCTCTTTTGGTTTCACCTGCAAAATAGATTGATTCCCTTCTTTCAAATACGCTAAAAAGTTAATAAGTTCTTTCTCCCTGTCTTCAAAGTTAATTATTTGTACCGGTTCGGCTTTATTAGAGAAGGGAACATATGCGTTATTTGCATAACCTATTAATGCGGAAATAACTAAGATTTGGTGATAGTCATTAAAGATTTTTAAATCCCTCCAAAGATATCGCATCTGATCTTCTTGATCTAGATTACGATTAATACGATAAGTAGTATCAATATTTATTGGCATAATGATTATTTTATATAGGTTATACCTTCATGTTCATTCTTAAGAAGTTTAGTCTTAGAGTATACAGCCGATTGTACTAGAGGGCAACACCACTGTAACTTTTATCGTCAGCCATCAGAATGATTTGATTGGCAAATGTATGTATATATTGGGCTACATTCTCCAAGTTTTTGCCACTTAACTCTGTAAATGGAGAATCTATAAGAAATGGATAGTCATGTGACACATTCAACTTATCTGCCGCTCTATCCTCATTAGAATAGTCTAAAATGGCTTTGGCAAAAGCTAGTGAGTTAACTTTACTTTGTCCCGTTGATTTTCCTTCGGCAACTCTTAAGACTAACTTCTCGTGTATTTCACTTTCAGAAAGGCCTTCATCTTTTAGTGTTCGGAGTTCACCACTATTTGTCCATCTTATCCGCAGATCATCATATTTACTTTTTACATAAGTAACAAGACGATACTTTTCCTTTTTCTCATGTTGACACAAATATATACTTCTGCCGGAATCTTCGCTCAGTAACATATATGCTTTAGAAAGATAGTCGTTAATACTTAAAAGTGATAACTCACTATTCCGTTCGCCTATTTTTTCAATTGCTTTTTTGAAAAGACCCAATAGATTCTGTTGCGCATTTAGAACCCTAAGTTGTTCCTGATTGCCAGATTCAGCTTGTAGTTCTGCTTTAGCCTCCTTTAGTCTTTTTTCAGCCTTGTCTTTGTCTCGATAGCATCTTTCTTCATCCTGTAATAGGCGCCCCTTTAATTGAAGTTGTTCATCATGTTCTTTCCCCAGTTCTCTTACTGTTTCAGAAACATTTGTTATTAATGATTGAGCTATTTCTGCTAATTGGGCTTTTATGCTGGCAACTTCATCTTCATTACTTTTCATCGCTTTATATGCATCTTTTAATAAATTGCCAGTACGCTTTTTTTCGCCCTCAAACTGATTAGCCATATACAAGAGAGTACTGCTGATATTATCTGGAGGAAGAGTGGATAACATCTCTGTTAAATGTCTGACAACATCAGCGTTCATGTCACAGCCACAAATACATTTAGGACGCTTTAAGATACTTTTGACAGCCTCAACAGTTAAACCAGCAGGAATATCAACATTCTCTAAGGATTGTTTAACATCACCCACTAGTTGGTCTGTTACTAATGCATATCCGTCAGATAATCTTTTGTAGAAAATGTCTGTGGTTTGCTCAAAGTTCTTTTTTGCTCGTTCCAAATCTTTTTCTAGACCTTTTCGTTTCTGCTCTAGTTCTTCTGCATCCTTTAATTCTGAAAGCTTAATAGATATTTCTGCTAATTTATTAGCAACTTTTTCTTGGTTTGTTTTAATTCCGTGAAGATTAATATCTTTATCATCTATAGTGCCTTCCAATTCTACAATTTCTTTTTCGAGTTCTTCCGCAGATACATTGCCTGCCTGCCGGTTGATCCTCATCTTTTCCTTATGAATGTCACCGTTAACATCTTTTATCTCACCAGAACACAATTCAAAAAGTTTTTCATTGGTGACAAGTGAAATAACATTCTTGATAGTTTCGATCGATTGATCACCAACAATATTGAGCTTCTTCATACGCTCACCGTCGAAGGTTATTCCCTCTAAAATCGATCTTGGAATTATTCTTGATAATAATTCCTCCACTATGTCTTTATTTGTTTCTGGTATTGTACGTTCTCCATTGGATTCCGTATGACTTAGCTCCACTTTTACTTTAGATGATACTTTGTCATTTAGACGCATAAAGGTCTCGGTGCGTTTCATGAAATATTCCGTTCCTTTGTTGGTAAAGGAAAGCTCCACCCAGCAATCTACAGAATTTGCATGTCGGTCCACCTCTAACTTATGATATAAGGTCGAGTTTAATGAGTATGGAGTCTCTTCCTTTTCGCGCATACTCTTAAAGTTAAAACCATAAAGCACCCATTGAAACGAGAACAGCATCTCTGTTTTTCCAGAACCATTGACGCCCATTACTAAAGAGATATTCTTGTTGCTTGTCGTTTCAAACTTAACTGTCAGATCCTTGAAACAACGATAGTTGTGGTATTTTATGTAATTAATCTTCATAATATTATTCTTTCTCAACGACATCCCTCACAACTTCTTCAAGTTGTGATTTTAATTGCTTGTTATTACCCGTCTCCTGACAGGTTTTAGCATAATTTAAGAACTTCCAAAAGCCTTCTTTTTGAGCTTTAGTAAAATGAAGTTCTTCTAGCACATCTTCAATCGGGTTCTGATTCATATTCTTTGGGGTCATTTATTGTTATATGATATGTTTGTTCAATGCTGCGAAATGTTGTTTCATTTACATCTTTATTTAACGCCAACCTATTATACTCTTTAGCTCTGGTTAATTCAATCTTAAGTAGTCCATCGCTCCCATAAGTGCCAGCTTCAATTGCAGGCAAGACCACCATATCATAGATATAAGCTACGGTCTTGCCGCTCTCTTTACATTTACGCAATACACGACCTCGCCTCTGAACGGTTTGTCTTAAGGCGCTGTCGCTGGCCATAATATATATCTTGTCAAGTTTGGGGACATCAACACCTTCATCAAAACACTTTATAGCCACCAATGTGTCAAAATATCCATGCTCAAATTCGTACAGGACCCTCTTTCGATTTAAAGTCCTACTGATAAATTGTGATACAACCAAACCTTTATCATAAAGAGCCCTTGTCACGGAGTCGATAATAAGTTCTCCTTCGTCATCTTTACCTTGTCCGCAATAGACGACTGAATTGACAAAGTTATATCCATCTTCTATAAGTTCTCTTAACTTTTCGACTTTTCCTGAAGCTTGCTTTAGAATAATGCTTCTTTCTCTGCGAAGCTTATCAATAATATCAGGTTCAGGTTCTCTTTTGTTCAATTCTTGGGCAAGCAGTTTACTTTTAGATAGGAACCTGTCATTTTCCTCTCCTGTAAGTCGAACGAATATGGGATGATACTCGTATTTTGATAGAAAGTCGTTCTCAATAGCATCTTCTATACCGTAATAAAAAGTATCACCAGAAGTAAAGAACCTGACAATTGCTTCGGATTCACTTTCGTCGAAACGCTGAATGGTAGCACTGAGTCCCAGTTTGTATTTAGGGGATAACTTCACCAATGCAGACAGATTTCCCTTCGTCAGATTGTGTGCTTCATCAACAATAATGAATACGGGTGTGATCTTGCGAATATCAGAGCACATTTTTGAAAAAAAAGTGTCGTATACAGCTACACATAGTACATCATCATCGTTTGTATAAAAATCAATAGTTGCTTCAGCAATAGTCTTTTCAAAAGAAAAACCATTCCCTCCAAACAGATAAATCTTGTCGTATCCTTCTTCCCGTAAAGCAGCCTCCCACTGAACTTGCAAATCTATTTGTGGCACACATACCACGACAAACATTTTCTCATTTTTCTCCTTCTTAAGACGTTTTATTGTTCTAACGGAAGTGAAAGTTTTACCTGTACCTGTCGCCATCTCATAGAAATGATGGTAGCCATTATCGCAAAATTGCTGTATGGCATCCTTTTGATAAGGATATAATTCTTTTTTCCCTTTTGAGAAATGTCCCGATATGTATTTTTCTATTGCCGCCTCAAGTGTCTCACTCCTCTTATAGCAGTTTAACAGTTCTTTCTCAACAGCTTTTGGGAAATCTATAACAATAACAGATTCTTCCTGATTGTTCCAAAGAGAGGAAAAATATCTATGTTCGTCATCTATAAATCCTGCAGTATATTCATCTTGCCAGGAATAATTCACTCTAATACTTTCTTGATTATGAACCAAAGCTCTTTTCGTCTCATTCATCGAGCCATTGAAATAGACTTTGTTGCCTGCTTCGTCGATAAATATGCCAAATTTTTCATGGAAGATCCCTAAGGGCTGATAAGCTATTTTGATTTCCAGTTTGCCCTCACAGAGCATATTGCAAATCACGTCCAACTGATCTAGTTTCTCATCTGATAGTAAATTGTTGGTTATAGATTTTAAAAGTGACTTTGTTATGTGATTTGAATCTAAGTTGATACAAGCATCGATAAGTTCTGCGTCAGATTGTGAAAGTTCAGGGCTACAGATGAGATTTATTTGGCCTTTATTCTGAACGAATCGAATAATTCCATCTATTGATAACGTCAAGGAATGCAGAGAGAAGTACCCGGCAGCTCTTTCAAGTATAACGCTTTCACTGAAGCAAGGCACATAAAAATCTCTATCTATAGTATCTTTATGTGTCCTATATATCGGCTTATATTTAATCTTTTTCAGCATAACTCTTAAAAAGTATAGTTTCTGATAACGATCTCTTCCAATTCATTTCGTTTTTTAGGGTTGGCGTTGATAAATCTTGGTGCTAATATCCTGCTGAAATAGTAATCTTTATATAGTTCCTCGAAATAACAGACATCGTTTTGTTCCCGGCTATCGGAATTACTTAGCATAACTTGACAATTACGCGTAGAGAGCTTGTCACAAAACAACTTTAATTCCACTTGTTGTTTATCTCCAAACGGACTATTGGAGTAGGCCTTAAAGTTAGATGAACCAAAGAGCGGACGGTAAGGAGGATCAAAATATACAAAGTTCATATAACTTCTGCTGAGGTTCCGTTTGACAAGTTTATAGTCACCTGGCTGACGAATCACCAATTCAATGGTATTGAGTAATCGGTGGTCTGCTAATATTAACTCTTCATTGCAAATGACTGGTCTCTTATATCGACCGTATGGGACATTGAATTTGCCAGCAGCGTTTACTCGATATAAACCGTTAAAGCAAGTTCGATTTAGGAAGATGAATAGAGCAGCTCGTTCGTCAGGCTGGATTTCTTCGCTATTATACAGGTCGCGACAGTTATAGAACATTTCCTTTCTAGCAAGGAAGTCAACACTATAGTAGTTGTTCTCCAAATATCTCAAGCGTTCAATGAGAATTTCCGGTGATCTTGCTATAAGTTGATAACAGTGGATGAGGTCTGGATTAATGTCATTGATGACAGCACGTCGGATACACTTATAACGTTGTAACATGTGGAATAGCATTGCACCGCCACCAACGAAAGGCTCAATGTATGTCACATTTTGTAATTCGTCAAAGTTGGTAGGTAGTAACGTCTCCAACTGTTGTATGAGGTAGCCTTTTCCACCTGCCCATTTTACAAATGGTCGTGCAATAACGTCCTTATTGTTGTTTTTTCTTAAAGTCATAACTATAATCCACTTGCGGCATTTAAGGTGTTTTATTATTTGACTACTTCGATCTATAAACAATCACTCTTTCTCCGATTCTCTTTTTTTCCTTAAATCATCCAACACTTTGCCATTGTAGGAAAAGTACTTTGCCCCTTGATAGGCTCCTGAAGTGTTGCGCTTGTCATCAGGCATGAATGTCCCAACAAAAGGCGAGAGTTTATAGATTCGCCCCATAAACTCTATTTGGTCATCACTGGCAACCTTCACCTCAATTCCTGTCGGGATGAATGTTAGCATGGAACCAATGGGAATGTCCACCATACTGAACTTAAAACGAGGGCGTACTTTCTTGTGTGGCTCTTTTTCGTTTTTTTCGAGAGATTCCTCTATCGGTTGGTTATCCTTGTACAAAGTCACTAAAGCATCATCAATGGTAATAGCAATATCACGGAAAATGTCCAACGCAATTTGTGGGGCCACATTGAAAAATTCACGGTTCTGCCGGATACGCAAATCAGTCAGACGGTCAATCGTTTTATGCACTAACTTTTCCACCTCGTTGTATTTGCAGGTTTGCATCGTGGCATAAATCTCAAACGGCAACGGCACTGCAGTGTTATCCAATTCCTTGGAGCGCACGTCAACAGGACGCGAGCTTTTGCCGATCTTCACCCAATCCTCCTTGAAACTGGGGTTGGTGAGGATATAGACATATCCTTGGTGGTTATCTTCTTTCATAACAAATTTGGCATTACTCAAATTACCCCGCAAAAATAACAAAAAACCGCATAAAATTGACATATTTGCGGGGAAAATTGGCAGGGGGAGGATGTGGCAAGCACCCCTTCTTCTCAAGAAGGGGAATTCAGCTCTCCGTGCACAAATCTAGAACTGGAAATAAATAAACGGTTGCAAATCAGCGGTGACAAACTGGTAGAGCACGAAGACCGCCACCACCACGATGAGGCCGATGAGCCAGATGGGCAACAGGGCGAAGTTGACACGGTACCACCGCTTCCAGCGCTCCGGCAGCCAATGGATGACCATGCCCACCACAAACAAGGTGAACACTATCCAATAATTGGCCAAAATGTCAGGGATGGCCGCCACATTCCAGTGGCCGCCAATGCTGTTCACCATCGCCTTGGCCGTGTTCCAGGCCGTCTCGTTGGCTACCGCCGGATCCAGGTTGGAACCCGAACGGAAGAACAATCGCGTGAACGAGATGAACACGAAGGTCATGAATACATTCCAGCTGAAATTCAGCCAGTTGATATCCCGGTTGGGCCAGATGGCCGAGTAGATGCAACGGATGAGCGTGCCCGCGAAGAATACCCCCGACCAGACGGTGAAGATCATCAACACCGGGCTGGGCCAGAACCAGTTGCACGCAAAAAACGCCCCGAAAATCACGAACGACACCAAACTCCGGAGCCATTGCTGGAAGTGCCGCCAGATCTTGAATCCCAAGATGCCGAAGCCGTTCAAACCGCCCCATATCATGAAGTTCCACGACGCGCCGTGCCACAAGCCGCCCAACAGCATGGTGTTCATCATGTTGATGTTGGTGCTGATCTTCAGCCGCGCCTTCTTGCTGATGAGGGAGATGACGGTGAGGATGACCGCCAACCCGACGATGATGCTCGTGATGACGGCGTTCTTGGTCAGCAATATGATGACCGCCCCGATCAGCAATATGCACAGATAGGTGCCTACGGTGGCGTTGCGGTTGCCGCCCAGCGGGATGTACAGGTAGTCCTGCAGCCACTTGGAGAGCGAGATGTGCCACCGCTTCCAGAAGTTGCTCGGCGAGTCGGCCTTGTATGGGGAGTTGAAGTTCTTGGGCAGGTAGAAGCCCATCAGCATGGCCACGCCGATGGCAATGTCGGTGTAGCCCGAGAAGTCGGCATACACCTGCAGCGAGTAGATGAACAGTGCCGACAGGTTCTCGAAAGAGGTGAACAGCGAGGGGTTGTTGAAGACGCGGTCCACGAAGTTGACGGCGAGGTAGTCACTCATAATCAACTTTTTGGCCAAGCCGTTCAAAATCCAGAACACGGCGATGCCGAACTGCCGTCTGCTCAGGAAGAACTTCTTGTACAACTGCGGCACAAACTGGTCGGCACGCACGATGGGACCCGCCACCAACTGCGGGAAGAAGGTGACATAGAATCCGAAGTCGAAGATGTTGGACACATGGCGGATCTTCCGCTTATAGACATCCGCCAAATAACTGATGTTCTGGAAGGTGTAGAATGATATGCCCACCGGCAACAGGATCTTGGAGGCATCGAAATAGTCCTTGCCGCTCAAGTCGTTGGTCCACTGCGCCAGCCAGTTGATGACCTCGTATTGGCTGCCCACGATGGTGTTGTACGCGTCCGTGAAGAAGTAGGCATACTTGAAATAGCAAAGCACGGCCAGATTGATCACCACACCCACAATCAGATGGAACTTCCGCGCACCCTGCCGCTTGGAGTGGTCCATGAAGATGCCTAAGAAGTAGTCGAGGATCATGTCGAAGATGAGGATGAGCACAAAGAGGCCGGAGGTCTTGTAGTAGAAGAAGACGCTGGCGAAGAACAGGAAGCCGTTGCGCAGCAGCCGTTTGCTGTGGAACAGGGAGAAGAAGGCGAATACCAAGGCGAAAAACGCCCAGAAGTTGAATTGCGTGAACAACAGCGGGTACTGCTCGTTGAACGAGAAGAGGTTGGTTAGAAATATTTTCAGGCTGTCCAGATTCATCTTTTCTCCATTTTCAGTTCACGAATAAAGGCTTCCCAGAAGAGGTCGCCGATGAGGTTGTAGCCGGCGGCGGTGAAGTGCACGCGGTCTTTCTGCGCAAGGCCCTTCTTGCGCCAGCTTTCCATGGATTTCAGTCCGCCCATCACGGCAAACTGGTCCCACACGGCCCCGCCCGTCAGGTCGGCGAGCCGGTACATGACATCCTGCACCATCGGGCCGGTCTTGTTCACATAATATCTTCCTTTCCTCCCTTTCTTCCAGGTGTCGTTGTTGGTGACGAAGATGAAAGCGCAGTCGGGGTTGGCCTCGCGGATGCGTTGCACTAATTTCAAATAGTTGTTCTTGAACGCCACCGAATCGAAACTGCTGCCGTAGGCGTCGTTCACGCCGATGTTGAAGATTACGAGGTCGGGGTGCAGCAACTCCATGTCGCGCGTGAGGTTTTTGCAGCGCAAATATGAGGATGTTTGTGCACCGTTAACCCCTATGGATGAGAGTGTGATGCCCGGTCTGCCGTTTTTCAGCAGGATGCCGTTTACCACGAAAGTATCGCCCTTGCTGCACGGGAAAAAGAGCGTGAAATCCTTCACGGGGCGGTTGAAAAAGAAGTAATAGCGGTCGTTGTCAAAGTCGATGCTGTCGGGGAAATGGTAGATGGTGTCCTCTTTGAGAATCGGATCGATGGGCCAGCCGTAGGCCTTGCCCAGCAGGATGACGGTGTCGGCCATGAAGTCGTGCTCCGGTGCGTTCATCCTGATGGTGATGGAGTTGAGTGTGTCGGAGTTCCACACCGCGATGCCGGAGGCCCCGAGGGGAAAGTCGTAGTTCTGGTACACATTGCGGATGAGGTTGAAAGGCCTTTCCTTGCCGGTTCTGTAGTCGCTGGGATTGTTGCAGGCGCTGGCGGCGGAGTAGGGGAAGATGAACCCGCGGCCTGCGGGCGGTGCTCCGTACTCATCCAGCAAATGCTTGCGGAAACGATGTGTCATGGTGCCGGCCTGAATGTGTGACCCGCCCATCTGGATGATGTGCAGGTGCCCCTGCTTGGTGGTCATCACCTGATCCAGCTTTTGGAAGAAGTGTACCAGCGGCAGGCTGTCGTGCCCCCAGTAGAGTGTGTCGAACTCAATGCGGATTTCGGTCTCCTCGGGGGTCTCGTCGATATCGGATTCCGTCTCCACAAAGGTGACGATGGTGTCCACTACCAGTGTGTCGGTATAGGTGGGCATGTCGGGCAATGAGTCGGCGGCGGTCAGGTCCACCTGTCCGAAAGCGGAGAATGCGCCCCAGGTCAGCAGCGTGAGCAGAATTGTGATTATCTTGCGGTGGCTGTCCATAGGGTGTCGAATTGTTGTTTGGGCATGTTTTTGCGGGTCCGGTAGAACTCGTACATGGTGGCGAAGCTGTTGGCGAGGGTTTGGCCCACCTTGTTAGCGCCGGCGGGGGTGAAGTGCACATAGTCGGGACCTGCGAGCCCGTTGTGCGCCCAGGCCACCATGGACCCCTGGCCGCCCATCACCTCGTAGATGTCCCAGTAGGCGGCGTGGTTGCGCAGTGCTGTGGCTCTCAAGCTGTCGATGAGTTGCGGCAGCATGGGGTAGGTGTCCAGCTTGCCGCCGTGCCGCGTGCTCATGTCGGAGGGACCGATGAACAGGATGGTGGCACCTGGGCAGCTCTGGCGCACGCGCTTGATCTGCTTGTCGATGGTCGCGCAGTAGTTGCTCAGCGACTTGTCGTTGTATATGACCGGCACGGAGTTGCCGCCAAATTGCATGATGATCATGCCCACGTTGGCCTGCTTGTAGCAGGTGCGCAGCAATGTGTCTGTGATGAGGGTGAACTGGCCGCCGGAGGAGCCGCGTAGCGGGATGTTGTCAACCGCCACGCCATAGCCGTCGTCCAGCATGATGCCGTAGATGTCAGCCGAGCCGCGCATGGAAATCTGCAGCGAGGTGGTGGTGGAGTCCATCAACCAGTGGCATGTGTGTACGCCAGCGAGACCGGGTGACTGTGTTTCTGAGTAGCGACTCTTGCGGTCCTTGAGGGTGGCGGAGAAGTTGCCGTTGTGGTCGTTGTAGAGCAGTGTGATGTTGGAAAACCGCTTTACGCGGGCGTCAGTGGCGCTGTGGCGCGAGGCGTTGGCCCCGAAGGTGGCGCCGCCGCCCATGCGGTAGCATTTGGCCATGAGGCCGTAGTTGCCGTTGTTGCGCGCCCCGTCGCCGTAGGAGGTGTACAGGGTGAGGTCGCCGGAGGCGTTCTGGCTCACCGCGAACGAGGGGATGGTCTGAATCATCGGCACCATGCCCGGGCCGCCGCCGCCGAAGGTGCGCTGGAACCAGGAACGGATGTTGCACGAGATGCGGTCCATCTCGATTTGCGAGTCTCCGTAGTGGAGGATGCGCACCACCTCGTGGTTGGCGCGGGCCTGCTCCGCACGCGCGAAGAAGCGGTCGAAGAAGGTGACGTCGTCATTGGGCAGGTAGAAGTGCCCCGGCAGCTCGGTTATCGCTTGGCGGTACTGCTGCAACGTATCCTTCAAGTCGTTGAGATGCTTCAGCTCTACCGAGTCGATTTCCTTGATAGCCACGTCGGAGGGCTTGTCGCCAGCCAGCACATCATCCAAAGAGGGGAAGTGCAGCTCCTTTTTGCCGATTTTTATCCCATCTTTTGGGAAGAACCGGCAGCCGACAGCCAACGCGCCTATAATCAATACGATGAATAAGAAAATCTTATATGGTTTCATCCTTCTCGGGACCTGTTTTTAAGAGGGGTGCAAAGATAGGAAAATATATTTTACTATTTTTGCAATTTGTGAGGCTGAGAAAATCGAGGCGATACAAAAGTGTATTGACCTTTGCCACCAAAATATAAGAGACAATGATTGACCAAATTATCGAATACAACAAAACCTTCGTCGCACAGAAAGGCTACGAGAAATATATCACCGACAAGTATCCAGACAAGAAGTTGGCGGTTCTGTCGTGTATGGACACCCGTCTGACGGAGTTGCTGCCTGCCGCACTCGGATTGAAGAACGGCGACGCGAAGATTATCAAGAACGCCGGCGGTTTGGTGATTTCCGCTTTCGACTCGGCGATGCGCAGCCTGATTGTGGCCATCTACGAATTGGGCGTCCAGGAAATTATGGTGGTGGCGCACTCGCACTGCGGGGCCTGCCACATGAGTTACGACCATTTCCACCACGAGATGATCGCCCGTGGCGTGACGGACGCGACCCTTGACACTATCCGCAAGTGCGGCATCGACCTGGACCATTGGTTGGAGGGCTTCAAGGACACCCCGACCTCCGTTCGCAAGACCGTAGAGACCATCCGGACGCACCCGCTTGTGCCGAAGGACATCGTGGTGCGAGGGTTCATCATCGATTCTGAGACGGGAGCGTTGGAGGAAATTGGGTGATCACAGAGATACATTGTAAATGAAAATAAGAATCATATAATGGAAAAACCTTTCAATATCCGACCCGCGAAGCCCGATGAGGCGTTGAAACGGTTCGCGGGAGAAATGTAATACATCATCCTTATCCTTGCAGCGTTGGATAGATAACGGATATTAAATAACTGTTGCGCATAAATGAAGCATATCCACAACTTCAACCATATCATCGTCCGCGATGCCACCGAGAACAACCTCAAGCACGTCAACGTCAGGATTCCCAAGGGGAAGATCACTGTGGTGACGGGCGTGTCGGGGTCGGG
>Ga0265298_10008084_pt1 | contig 12672 bp, 5 predicted proteins | sample AusTroGonzalo_MG_3_FD_193486 | JGI IMG/M metagenome (GOLD analysis project Ga0265298, IMG submission 193486) | Bovine rumen microbial communities from tropical cattle in Woodstock, Queensland, Australia - Gonzalo_01 | ecosystem: Host-associated > Mammals > Digestive system > Stomach > Rumen ... | reverse complement strand
CCCTGGCCCCGGGCTGGACTTTCATCTGCCTGTTCCAGAATGAGACAGGCCTGCTGAGCGCCGCCGAGCTGGAGATTCCGATGAATGCCATGACGACGCAGGGTTTCCAGAGTCTCTTCTATGGTTGCACGAATCTGAAAGAGCCGCCGAAGAAGCTTGCTGCCACCACGCTCGCGCAGTACTGCTACCGGTACATGTTCAAGGGTTGCACCTCGTTGCAGAAGGCGCCCGTCCTGCCCGCGCGGACGTTAGCGGCGAACTGCTACGAAGAGATGTTCAACGGCTGTATCGCCCTGACGAAAGCACCCACCCTGCCGGCGGAGACGCTGGTCGGATCGTGCTACAAGAATATGTTCTACAACTGCACGAACCTGCGCGAGATCGCCATGATGGCCACGGATATCTCGGCCGGCGACTGTCTTAAAACCTGGGTGTCCAACGTGGCCGTCGACGGCCAGTTCTACCGAAACCCTAAGATGACCACCGCCTTCAAGCGCGGCACCAGCGCCGTTCCCAACAATTGGGGCCTCCTGCCCTGGGACGAGTTCCGCCTCGAGGTTGTGACGCCGGGCGCGGTATCCTATTCTGCTTCCGATATGCTCTATTCCCTGAACTGGGGCGAGTGGGAGGAATACACGGCAGGTACCTCAGTCGACCTGGCCGTCGGCGACAACGTCCGCTTCCAGAACGCGGCGCCTGTGACGATGGCCTGCGAGGGCGCCTTCTCCTCGACGGTCGATTTCGCCGCCGCGGGCAACATCATGAGCCTGGTGGCGGGCGAGGATTACCGGACGGAGACCAGCGTGCCTGACGAGGGCTTCAAGGGCCTCTTCGCCGGCAACACCCACTTGACTTCGGTCACCGCACTGGATATGCCCGCCACGACCCTGGGCACCGCCTGCTATGCGCAGATGTTCCAAAATTGCACCGGCCTGACCAAGGCGCCGGCTCTCCCCGCCGCGACCCTGGGTCCGGAAAGCTACAAGGAAATGTTCGCGGGCTGCGCGAACCTGTCCATGGTGCTGTGCGACGCGGTCGACATCTCCGCGAGCAACTGCACGCAGGACTGGCTGAAGGGCGTCAAGGCCACGGGCCTGCTGGCCGGCAACCATTACGAAACAGCCTGGACGCCGGGCAGCGATTCCGGCATCCCGACCGGCTGGATGGCCAGCAACTATTTCTTTGTGAAAGCGATCAATGCGGGCGCCAAAGTGAAACTGGGCCGAAACTGCAGCATCTCGTACAACGGCCTGGATTGGATAGACTATGCTCCCACGGACGTGACCCTGGAGGTGGGCAAGCCCGTTTACTTCAAGTCGGGCTCCGCCGCGTCGCCCGTCCCGGACTGGAGTTCCGGCAGCGGTTCGCGCACCCTGATCATATCGAGCGCTTATGTGGAGTTGGGCGGCAGCCTCGCTTCGCTGGTCGCCGGCGACGACTTCGTCACGGAGGGAGCGGGCCTTCGGGGCTATTCCTTCAGCAATTTCAGCTATAATAACAAGCTCCTCCGCGAGGCGAAACACCTGGAATTCCCGATGCTCACCTGCGAGGTGGACTGCTATAAGTCCTTCTTCGACGGCTGCTCGGCCTTGCTGCACGGACCGGAGATCCTCCCGGCCACGACGCTGGCGGCGACCTGCTACCGGGACTTCTTCTACGGATGCACGGTTCTGGAGCGGGGCCCCGTGCTGCCCGCCCAGACCCTCGTCGCGACTTGCTACCAGCGCATGTTCTTTAACTGCAAGGCCTTGACTTGGGTGAAAATGATGGGTACCAATTACGTTGAGAGCGCCTTCAAGTCGGGCACCGACGGTTGGATGCAGAACGTGCCGACCGGGACTGATGCGACCGCCAAGGGCTGTGTCTTCATCATGAATGCCAATGCGCCCGACAACATGATGCCGCGCACCAAATACGGTATCCCGGATGGCTGGACGATCCAGACGGCAACCCCATAGATTTTTTTGACAGCTGAAAAAGCCATTAATTACCCGATAATGAGGAAGAACAGTATGTTGCGGCCTCATTGTTGAGGGGGGGGGTGCTATTTTTTTGACAGAAAGTACTAAAATAAATCAAAATAATCACATAACAAGTCCATTTTTTTCAGTATTTTTGCGAGTTAGAGATAATAGCACTTGTAAGTGAGATATGAACGAGTTGCCCTACAATTCAATGTCAAGTGTCCGTAAGGTACTGGTAATAGCGATTTTAGGCTTCTTTTTCAGCACGACCGCTGCAACGTACTCCTATGCCCAGGATGCCCCCGCGCCCCGGGCTGACGAAGTATTGTCCCAGATCCTCGACACACTGACCCGGAACGGACAGGCCACTGGCGTCATCCGTCACGAAGAACCCGCCATCATTTATCGTCCGCACAACCCGGCGGCAGCATGGTCCATCCGTAACAACCTGGCCTACGATGCCACGGGTACCATGAACCTCAGCGTTGAGTTTGCGCTGGGCCGCCATGCGAGCCTCGGCGGTACTTTCGGCTTGAAGCCCTGGGACCGCTTCTTCTTCTGGGATCACGACGAAGCCCTGGTGAAGAAGTGGCGGCATCTGTCCGTCGTGCCGGAATTCCGCTACTATCTGAGCGAAGTGAGCCGCGGACATTTCTTCGGTGCAAACCTGCTCTGGCTGCACTACAACGCTGCGGGCCTCAACTTCCCGTGGGGTATCTATCCGGCGGTCCGGGACCAGCGCCTGCAGGGCGACCTGTTTGGTGGTGGCTTGTTCTACGGCTATGCCTTCCCGCTGGGCCGGCACTGGCGCATTGAGGCACTGCTCGGCGTGGCAGGTGGCTGGTACAGCTACGATTCCTTCCGCTGCGAGAGCTGTGGCACCGCGACTGGTTCCCGTACCGGCGCCGCCCTCCTGCCGAATGTAGGTGTCAACGTGGTGTACACCTTCAACAAACGAGAGAAATAGTAATAAAAATTTAATATTAATCACACATCCATTACACTATGAAAAAGTTACTTTTCATCACCCTGGGCCTCGCAGCCCTCTTCGGAGTGACAGCCTGCGTGGAACAGCAAAACGTCAGCCCGGATTTCAATCCGGTGGACCAAACGATCAACACGCAGTTCTATTTCAACATTTCTTCGGCGTCGGGCGAGGCGAATACCAAGCAGGCCGACACCAACGTGCAGGCACACGGCAATTTCCGCGGTATCGACAATGCCACCCTGTTTGCGCTGATCGATTCCAATTTGACGACAACTTCCCCCAAGGCACGCAGGAAGATGGTCGTGCCGTCCAGCCAGGCACAGGCGATGCGCGACCTGTCTTCCATCCTGCAGAAAAGTGCCATTACATCTGCAACAGGAGGAACCCGTATTATCGAAATCAACCTGCCGGTAGGAACGAACGAATTGATTGTCTACGGCAAGGCGGCGAAGCAAGCCATCCCCGGTCTGAAAAATGAAGAATTATACGGCAGTTTGAAGTACACCACTACGCCGGAGAATTATCTCAACCTGTCCGACCTCATCGGCTCTTATGCCGAACGACGCTTGTCTTCGGCCGACTCTACGGATTATGATTTAGAGAAGACCGTTATTGCAAAAGCATTGAACGGTGTTTTCGCTACAGGCATCAACTGTACGACCAATTGGCACGATACGACTGTGACGGAACCTGTGGTATTTGAGAATAAATCTTTTACCATGAATGGCAAAGTACTCCACTGGGCAGATTATTACTGTGCGAGTTCCAACGCACAGAGCAAGTCTCCTTATTTCTTCAGGGATGCAAATGGTACGACCGTTTATCCGGATTCGGCGGCAGGCCGAGTCCGTGCCGATGCTTCCGAATTGGAAAAGATCCTGGGCAATGCCTATGTGGCGATTGCGAACCCGCATGCAGCGCTGGAGATCAGGGGCGGATCTGGCGCTTCCCTGGCGCGTGCCTTGTCGGACTTGCATAATATCGTCAGCGCAGGTGCGAACGCGACCCCGGTCGCTTTGTCTGAGGCTGTCGCGCAAGTCTTTTTCAAGAAGCTGTCATCCAATCTTGAGAAACTGACGGATCCTGTTGCCGGTTCCCGCACGGGAGAACGCGTCTGGAAAAGAGCAATTACGGTAAAGAACGCAGTTGGTATGACAACGTCTCAGTTTACAAAAGACTCGAGAGATCTCAACAATTTCCCGGATGAAATGAACCTGCCGGCAGGCGCTACGACCATCGGTCTCGATAGTATGATTATTGCTCCGACCATTCTTGGCGGCACATCAAGCATTCTGCAAGTCCAGTATGTGGCCGCGATGGACACCATGTTGAACGGCGGTAGAAGTCAAGGCAATATTTATACGTATCCGCCGGAATTGTGCTATTATGGCAACAGTTCGATCCGGGTCAACAATACCGATAACAACAATGACATTTTCCCGGCGTACAGTTCTACAGATAAGGATTATTGGTACAATGATAACAACTGGTCTGGAGCTGGAGGAAATGGCTGGGAGGCTGACGGCTCTGCCATCACCAATTCCACGCGTGCCATTGCCCTGACCAATACAATCCAGTATGGCATGGCGCTGCTCGCGTCAAGAGTGTATTTGGAGAGCACGTCGTTGACGGATAACGGCCAGGCGTTGGCCGGACAGACGAAAAGGCTTTCGGTGGATCAGACACATTATTTGGATTGGACCGGTATCCTGATCGGTGGACAGCCCGAGCAGGTGGGTTGGAATTATCTGCTGAAGCAGAAGAACGGTGTGAAAGCCGGCTCCAACGCCATTGTTTACGACAAGGTCAATTATCGCCTTGCGGACACACCAGGACAGGACACCTGCGGTTACGCTATTACGAGAGCGGGTTATGTGGGATCCAGTACTAGTGGTGATGTTAGCGGTGCGTATACAAACTATACCTTGCTCTTCGACAATGTGGATCCGTATTTGGCAGACACGACCACCCAGAACAATGTTTACGTCGCTTTGGAGTTCGTGAATCATCTGGGCCAGGATTTCTGGGGAGAGCAGGGTTTGATTCGGGATGGCTCGACCTTCTATCTTTTTGCCAAATTGATGCCGGTGCCTAACTCCGATGCCAGTACTACGCAGTTCTGGAATAATGTCTTCAAAGACGGTGGGTTCAACAATCATTATCTGCTGCCTCCCTACGAGACGTCCGGTGAAAACATGGGTGAAACCCGGCATATCCGTCGCGTTTTTGTCCAGGATATCAAGACCGGCGTCACGTTTACGTTCGGAGACGAGGCTTTGAGCCATGCGTATGTTTCCATTCCAGACCTCCGGTCGGCCAAGATATCTCTGGGTATGGCCGTCGACTTGAACTGGACGGCGGGTCTTACCTACGAGGCGCCGCTGGGTACGCGTTAGTACTGTCTGGTTGTGAAACGCTTCTTCCGGATTTCGGCCGTGGTCTTGTCGGCCGCCGTTTTGTCGGCGGCCGCGGGGGCGTGCGCCCTGATCGACGAGCGGCAGAAAGACTGTCCGGAAGAAATGAGCCTGACCTGCTCGGTAAAGCTGGTCAGCAACAAGGATGAGGAAATGAACGACAAACTCGGTACGCTGCATGACCTGCCGCTGCGGGCCGCCCTCGAAGACTACCTTTCCGATGTCTTCATCGACGACGCGCACGATGTGGAGATGCTGTTCTACGACCAGCGCCGCCGGGGCAAGATGACCTTCCGCGAATCAGAAGTAATGGATGCGGAGCAGAAGGTCTTCTCCCTGCAGGTGCCGGCGTCGGACTACCGGGTTGCTGCCGTGGCGAACCTGTCGGCCGTGCCGATGCTGTCGTTGCAGAACGAAGACGACGGCTATGCCCTGGCGCTGGTGCACAAATCCACCAAGGGCACGGTTCCTTCCCATCCTTCGGCCGTGTATGCGGCCCGCCAGCGCATGCTGGTGCGGGACCGTGAGGAACAGCAGTTCGACATCCAATTCCACATGGCCAATGCCGCGGCCGTCGTAGCACTGAACTGCGACTCCTGCGAGGTGAAGAACCTCCGGGCCACCTTCTCGGGCCTGGCCGATTCGTTCCGGATTCTCGACAGTGCCTATTCCTTCGACCAGCATATCGAGATGGAAGCGGACATCATCGACGCCCGACCGTATGTCGACAACAGCGAAGAGGCGGATCGCTTCCTCTACGATATCTTCTGGGAGCGTTGGACGAAGCTTCCGCTCATGGTCTGCGCCGTGGGCTTCCCCAGTCCGAGTGTGGGTTCTGCGGTGATTGGCACTTATCCGATCATCTGGACCATCAACCTCTATGCGACCTTGGCCGACGGCACCGTGACGCGCAACGAGATCTATATTGGGAAACCGCTGGAATCCAGCCAGTTGATGATTGTAAAAGGCTGGCTTACCGCCAACGGCAGTTTCATGAACACACCGCCGCACCCGCCGTATATCCCGGGGCCGGACGTAGACCCGGACCAGCCGGTCGATTCGACGGTCGTGGGCGTCACCGTGATGCTCAACTGGACGGACGGATTGGACCAAAAAACCAACTTGTAATAACTGTTTACTAATCCTTCATGACAAGAAGTTCTCATATCCTGCTCGTGATACTGGCGATGACCCTGATGGCCTTCGTCGGGGCAGGGTGTGTGGAACCGCTTCGTCCGGAAGACAAACCTGCTGGAAAGACTGTGCTCCTGCCGCTCCAGATTCATCTGCCTGCCGGAAGCCGTGTGGCGACCAAAGCCATTTCGGACGGAGAAGTGGCGGGTCTTGCGGAAGAGTCGAACCTCCTTACGCTGCAGGTATGGGCCTATTCCCACCCGCTCAAGCGCGAAAGCGAGATGTCTGCGGAGGAAAAGGACCTGTTCCTGAACGAAAGCCCCGTCGCTTATCTGAACGTCCCGAACGTGAGTGTGCTGGAGCGGCTGGACGAAAATACGAGCGTTGAGGTGAGCATGATTATTCCGGAGTACATCTTGAGTCGCTCGGAGGAAGCCTTGAAGCTGGATTTCTATGTGCTCGGGAACGGAGCCTCCGTTTCTGTCGGCTCGGAGCAATCCAAATTAAAACGAAGCGAGATCCGGGAGGTTATTTTTGAAGGAATTGATTTTGGTACAAATTCAGCGGAGACCAATTTTGGCGGCGTTCCTGCCGACGGTCTTCCCCTGGCTTGCTTCTTCGACAACCGTGGAAGCGGCTATGACATCTCCTTCCTGAAGACCGATCCCCATCCGACACAGGAACGCATGGAAGAAATGGGTCGTGTCTGGCCGGAGATGGAGTTGGCCCGCTCCGTCGCGCGCATGCGCTTCCTGTTTGCACAAGCCGAAGGTATGACGGGTAATCATATCGACAGTATCAAGCTGTTCAATTTTGACAGCCCCGATGATCCGGGTGTGATCCCTACCAAAACCTTCGTCTTCCCGCGGGAAGAGACCACCGATATCGCATTGCCGAATGGAATTGCTTATGAGACCGTTACTTGGGGAAGTGTCTATTCGGGTTTGATAATGGACGGAGGCATAGGAGAGATGGACGATCCGACCATCCTGTGCAGCAACAGCGAATTGATGCGGAACATGTCTGCACAATTTTACGACACCTATGTGAATACGTGCATCGACTCGGGTTGGGTTACCCCCAAGGTCATGTACCTGCGGGAGAGTGACCGGCCGATCAAGGGCAGGATCTATTACAACGGCCGGCGCGGCGAGGGGGACGTGCTTGTGGAGGCCTCCAGGACGGTAGATTTCAACATGGTCGGCCTGGGCTTCCCGGATCGGACCAATTTCTACCGCAACCACTCCTGGACGGTCTATGCCTACATGATCGGCCAGCACATGGAAGTCGATGTCCGTCTGGACGACTGGGTGCTGCCCTGGGTTCAGCAGGAGGCGGTGAAGATTGACGGAGTAACGACGGTCAATGTGGACCAGGACGGCAAGTTCATCACCGACACGCCTTATCAGCAGGCGGATTCACTCAAGTATTATAATACGGGTAACGTTGTGTATAAAGACAACGGAAAACCGAAGAAAAAGTGGATTAACGTATTTGTCTCGGAGGCTGGCGCCGCCGGTGTGACAGGTCGTGTGGTAATCTATGCGCCGGAAAACGGTCGGCTGAAAGTCGAGCCCGTTGCGGTCGACACCACGAATTTTTATCCCCGATTGACGGAGGAACAAATGGCTGATTATGCTGATACGTCGTCGACCACCTATGTGACGAATTGGTTTGATATCGACTTGACTACGGAGGTGATCAATCGCAGCGTCGATCAGTCCAGCGGCATTCCGGGCTTGATCGGTATCACCGTGAAACCGAAGAGCCCGCTGCCTGCGGCATTGAACGGACCGAAAGCCATCAAGCTCTCGTTCTTCATCGAAGTGACGGAAAACGGCCAGACCCGGCGGATCGCGGCGGATTCGGAGTTAATTGACGATGAGTATCATTTTATCATTAACCCATGATGGCATGAGAGTCGTTCGTCATATCATTCTTTGTCTGGCGGTTTGTTTATCGGCCGCGTGCGTTCCGGAGATGCTGCCTCCGACGCCTTCGCTGTCTTCCGGCATCGAATTGACGCTGGTATGCAACGACGCCATCCAGACGAAGACGGAAGGGACAGAGAGCGGCGTCCGCAGCTATCATGAGAACTTGATCTCCTGGGTGGATCTCTATTTCTTTGCCGGCAAGATGCCCGAAAGCAATGTGACTGCGTGGAAAGATACGGCGGTGTCCCGCTTGCATTACCGATTGACAGCCGGTGACCAGAACCAGTCTTCTTTCCAAATGAGCATTTCTGGAAGTGCCATTGAAAGTTTGTTTACGGCAAAAGATGGCGGGCAAAGGAAGATGACGGTGCTGGCTATCGCCAACTATCCCGGTACGACCATAACTGACGCAGAAACCCCGACATTTTCCGACTTGGACTCCATTGCCGTCCATGCGGACTTCGTCAGTCCGACGGACCACCGGCAGGACCGCTTCATGATGCGGGGCGTCAAGGTGCTGGATCTGATCGATGCGGGCGCGGACCTGGTCTGTAAGGATACCGTCCGTATGGAACGCTATGCCAGCAAGATGACGGTTTCGGTTCATGTGAAGGACACGGTGCATCTGGCCGTTCAGACAGGGACGAACGATGCCGGGACAGAGACCGTGACGGTGCCGGAGGTTTGGCGTCCTATGCTCGACGGCATGGTGATTTATATGGAAAACGGTGTGAATTCGGTCTGCCTGGGCGGCCGCGACAGCCTGTCGACATCGTATTTCTCGTATTCCGACAATTCGGAGAGTTGGTATCGTTTCGTCTCGAAGGACCGTCAGGGCAACTATTCCCCGCTGGTCGGGACAGAAGAAGTCGTAGAGGGCGGGAAGAGTAAAACATACTACGAGACCTACCCCATGTACATGTATCCCCAGCGCTGGGAATACGGCTCAGTCACCAGCCCTACGACAGAGCCCGACCTCAAGCTGATCATCCCCTGGTACCGGGATGAATACGTTGACACGGTGCACAACATCCACATTACGCCCACGCAGAAGCAATGTTACTATAAAGTCATCATGCCATCCAGCTTCAACCGGGAGTTCCGTTCGAACTACTGGTATTTCCTCCGGCTGGACGTACAGATCCTGGGCGCCTTGACCGACGAGACGCCGGTCACCATCACCGGCGACAGCTACATTGTCAACTGGCAGAATTACGACGTGGTAGTCCGGCAGGCCGAGGTCGGCATGGCGCGTTACTTGTCGTTGGACCAGAACACCTGGGAGGTTAACAACCTGAACGAGTTGTCCATTCCGTATGTGTCAAGCCACCCCCTGACGATCAGCGACATTGTCGTGACGCGTCCTTATTTCGGCAACGTGGCGGCGGGTCTGGATACCCTGGGCGGCACGGTCGTCGACTCGACGGGAGACACCAAATACTTGATGTACGATGAGGCGCACCGGAAGGCAATAAGCGAGGACGGAAAAGATTGGTTCAGCGATTCGGGATCATCCATCGAGTTCAAGCATACCCTCAACAACAATTATAAGGCGAAGCGCTTCGACTACTCGCCCTATACCATCACTTTCCGGATCAAACACGCCGACAATGAGGATTATCAGCAGGAAGTGAAGATCATCCAGTACCCGGCCATCTACATCAGCCGGATCCGGAACTCCGATCCGGTAACGGATGCTGCGGGGGATACGATCGCCCGTCATACACCTGTAAAAGACACGGCGCTTGCCAGGTCCAAGTACTACGGTTTTACTTTTGTGGACGGTGCTTATAAGTATAACGAGACAAAGGGTAAATTCGATTTTTATCCAGGGAAGCGGCAGGAAAGGAATAATGCTGATCCAGCAAAAGATGACTTCCACTATCTGAAGAGAGATGCTGAGAAGACTGACTATAAATGGCGGGCGGTTTTTTATACGGGCGGCAGCATCGATATGTACAACATCCATATTTCCGTGCTTCCGAGTGATTTTGGTTTCGTCATCGGAGACCCGCGTGTCTCGGAGATCGACAATTTGGGTTACCACTTCTATCCGAGTGCGAGCGATACGATGTTGGTGGGGCGGCGTGAGGATTTCAGTGTTGCTGATGCGATGTTTGGCTTACCGCAACGGCATCTGGCGTTCTATTATCCTACGGAAGCCTCTGAACGGACCCGGAACATGCTGGCGCCCAGCTACCGCGTCTGCTCCAAATTCGGCGGTACAGAGTTTGATCCTGCCCCGACCCTCCAATATGCTCGTTATCGCTGTGCCGCCTACCAGGAAGATGGTTTCCCGGCGGGACGATGGCGTGTACCGACTCAGGCGGAGGTGAGTTTTATTGCGCAACTGTCGGCCAATGGCACTTTCGAAGTCCTGTTCAATGATGGAAGCACATACTGGTCGGCCAATGGAGCGGTCAAGGTTACCGCGAGTGGGGTGACCCCGAGTAGTGCCACTACGGCCCTTCTTCGTTGTGTGTATGATACCTGGTACTGGGGAGAAGACCAAAGCGAATATGATGCCTGGCGCATACGCTATGGTGATTATAGAGAAGGGCAATATCTTCACGATAAATTTGTATGGGGGGACCGGCCGCGATGAAAAAGATCGTCTATAGCTTGTTGCTACTCTTAGCGGTGCTGGGTTGTGTTCCGGAGCTTCCGGTACAGCCGGTACCCATTGATGAGGGCTACCCGGAAGGGGCGAAGGTGACGGTTCGGTTTGCCGTTTCGACGGGTGATGTCATGCCGGCCACCAAAGACTTGGGAGAAACGCATGAGCTGGATTCCCTGTATCTGGCCGTCTTCGGCAGTTCCGGCTATTTGAAGGAGTATGTCAAGGCAGAATTGCTGGGTGATTTTAGTAGCAGCGATACAGTTCAATTTAAAGCCACGCTGACGCTCTCCGACAAGGAACGCAGCATCCATTTCATCGGAAACGGCCCCTCGACCGTCGATTTCGGCTATGACACCGACATCCTGCCCGAGTTGCTCTCTGCCAACGGCGGACAGGCGTTCTGGCAGATGAAAGACAACGTCATCATTGCCGGGAATAAAGAGGGTGATTCCTATGAGCCGACAGCAGAAACCATGGCGCAATTCCAGGATATCGCGCTGATTCGAAATTTCGCACGAATTGAACTGTCGGCCGATGACAGTGCCTATTTCCACCCTGAATACTTTGCTGTTTTCAACGTTCCGGCCAAAGGGGCGGTTGTCCCTTTCTATGACGGCAAATTTGTCAGGGATTATCAAAACTACAGTTTTGCATACGTGGCGGATACGCTGGGGTATCCGGGCAGTCTGCCGGATTCCACGGACTTTGTGCAGACGCCGGATCAGTGGGACGTCCTCAAGGTAGCAGATAATGCGACCGTGTATATGTATGAGCGTCCGGTACCGACCAACGAGGCCCTTCCGACCTATCTGATTGTATATGGTGAGTATGACAATCCGCATGATGAGGCGCACAGGGGGGATCATTATTATTATAAAATTGACTTCATGGAAGGAGGGGAGTATTATCCTATTCTCCGGAATTTCAAATACCAGATCCATATCAACAAGATCCTCTCGATCGGACATGTTTCGCCGGAGGCAGCGGCTGCTTCCGCGGGTAGTGCCGACGTGTCGGCCGACATCAGGACCAGCCACCTGAACGACATTTCCGACGGTGAGGCGCGCCTGGTCGTCCAGCCCTGGATGGCCCAGACCTTCATCAAGAAACAAACGAACAACTCGGTGCTGCACGTCAAGTTCTTCGACGATGCCATGAGCAGCGAGCCAAACATGGTGTACAGCGCGGTGCGCTGCTCTACACTGTCTATGCCGGCGGGCCAGGAAGACGTCATCGAAAGTTACAGCATCGGTTATCCTTACCAGGCTTCCGGTACGGACAAGGGCTGGCGTACGGTCACGTTTACGACCAAGGAACCGGGTGCGCCGGGTACGCCTTCGCGGACGCAGGTCCTTCGAATATCCGGTACGTACAAAACGGCGACCAACGAGACGCGTACGTTGTATCGCGACGTTCAAATTACGCTGCAGCCTCTGCAGCAGATGCAGTTGACCGTAGAGAGTCCGGACGATTTAGGAGAGGGCGTTCCCCGGGAAATGGCGCAGACGATTCGCCTCCACGTCGGTATTCCGGTCGGTCTGGCGGAGTCCATGTTCCCCATCCATTTCACGATCGAGCCGGAAGACATGTCCCTGACGCCCGACAACCAGGCCGAGAA
>Ga0265298_10008083_pt1 | contig 12674 bp, 8 predicted proteins | sample AusTroGonzalo_MG_3_FD_193486 | JGI IMG/M metagenome (GOLD analysis project Ga0265298, IMG submission 193486) | Bovine rumen microbial communities from tropical cattle in Woodstock, Queensland, Australia - Gonzalo_01 | ecosystem: Host-associated > Mammals > Digestive system > Stomach > Rumen ... | reverse complement strand
CGGTGGACGACGCGGGATCGCGCAGGGCGAGGCGTTTGTCCGAGTTTACCGATATATCGATCGTTCCGTCAAACGGATAATCCGTCCTTTGCACTATATCAAACCCGTCAAAATGCGCGGTGCCGTTCATATACTGATTGACAAAAACCGTCTCGTCGTTATACGCGTACATAAAATCGGCGATCGACGGGATAAAACGCGTCACGTTCGGCGGACAGCACGAGCAGCCGAAGACCTCCACGCGCCCTGTTATCGGATAATGCGTGCCGGGGTGGTTTCTGCGTTCCGAAAGGTCGATCTCTTGCGCGTTTTCATAGAAAAACGAGCGCCCGTCAAGCGACAGCCCCGACAGAAAGCCGTTATAAATGACCTTTTCCGCCGTGTCCGCGTACTTTGCGTCGTCAGATAACAAAGACATACGGCGCGAAAACAGAGCGAGCGCGAGCGCCGCGCACGTTTCGGCGTACGCCGTGTCGTTCGGCAGAACGAAATCGCCCTCGAACCGCTCGCCCGCGGCGGTTGAGCCGACCGCGCCGGTGATATACATTTTCCGCCCGACAATATTGTCAAACAGCCGCTCGCACGCGGTCTTCAATCCCTCGTCGTCAAGACGGTGTGCGAGGTCAGCCATAGCGCTGTAAAGATAGCCCGCGCGAACGGCGTGTCCTTCCGCTGTGAACTGCTCCCTCACGGGCAGATGATCCTGGTTGTAGTCGGAATGCGCGCTGTCAAGCCCCGGCTTTGTGCCGCGCCCGCGCATATTGACAAAGTGGAGCGACAGATAAAGCCACCGCTTTTCCCCCGTCAGATCGTACAGCTTTACGAGCGCGAGCTCCAGCTCCTCGTGACCGGGAGAAGAAAATCCCGCGCTGTCGTCCTTGACGAAGACCTTTTCTATCAGCTCCATATAGTCGGTCATGAGGTCGAGGAATTTCCGCTTGCCCGTCGCCTTGTAATACGCGATCGCCGCCTCGAGCAGGTGACCCGCGCAGTAAAGCTCGTGCCAGTCGCGGTTTTTAAAGATCATATCCGGCTGAATTTGCTCAAAATATATGTTGAAATAGCCGTTATCGAGCCTGCCGCGCTCAATGCAGTCAACAAGATGATCGACGCGCGCCTCCTGTTTTGGCATTTTTTCTTTTTCTGTCAGATACGCGACGGACTCCATCCATTTTGCCACGTCTGAATCCCAGAAATAATGCGGGCGGTTCGGCTCACCCTCCTTGTAGTTCATCTCAAACGCGCCGATGCGCCCCGTATCGCTGAAACGGTCATAGACCGCGTCGAGCGTCACCTCGCGTATCAGCTTCTGCTTATCCGCCCAGAAGCCGCCTTCCAAATCTATTTTATCAAACGGCAGATACTTGTTTTTCATATACTTTTCACCCTTTCTATCGAGGTTTTATAATCATATTTGCGGCAAAACACGCTCGAGCTGCCGCAGACGAGCATATTCGCGCCGTATTTTATCATAGTGCCGGCGTTGTCAAAGCTGACGTTGCCGTCCGCCTCGATAAGATATCCGTCGGGCAACAGCGACCTTGCCGCCTTTATTTTTTCAAGCGTTTCCGGTATCAGCTTCTGTCCCGAATATCCGGGGTTGACGGTCATTATAAGCACGCCGTCAAAGCAGCTTATCACGTCGAAAATAACGGACAACGGCGTCGCGGGATTGAGCGCGAGCAGAGCTTTCGCACCCCTCTTGCGCACGTATTCCGCGGCGCGTGCGGGATGAGACGTCGTCTCGTAATGTATGCTCACGCAGTCGCCTTCCCCGAATGCGAAATAATCGAGCTTTCGCTCGGGCGAGTTTATCATAAGGTGCAGATCGAGCGGGATATCGAATTCACGCTTTAACGCCCTGACGGTCCCGGCGCCTATCTGTATGTTCGGCACGAATTCTCCGTCCATAACGTCTATATGAAGCATATCCGCGCCGGAGCTGACAAGCGCCTTTACTTCTTCAAACAGTCTCAGTTGATCCGCGCACATAAGCGACGGGCAAATAATCGTTTTCACTATACGGTCCTCTGATTATTTATAAAATAAAATAAGAATTTTTTAATAATTTTAGGTAGATATATTTTATAAAATAGTATATCATTAAATTAGAAATAATACAGGCTTCGGAGGTTGAAATATGACGACGGAATACGCAACGTTATTGAGCAGCATTTATCACATTTACCACGAAACGTCGCTGAGGATGGGTTTGAGCGACGCGGAGCACATAATTTTATACGTTATCTGCACCAGGGGAAACACGTGTGATAAAGGCGAGCTTTACAAAAAGAGCGGGCTGACGCGCATGGCGCTGTCAAACGCGATGAACAAACTGCAGAACGCGGGCATAATAACGGTGGTCCGCAACAGCGACAAAAGCGTGACGGCGACGCTGTCCGAAAAAGGTAAGGAGTTAGCGGACAACACCGTGAGAAAGATGCTCGATATAGAGGAGGAGATCCTCTCCGGCTGGGATGAATCGGACAGACGGCGCTTTATGGAGCTTAGCAGTATTTATTTAAGCGAATTAAAAGAAAAAGTGCAGGATCTGAAATAATACATAATACAGCGGGGCTGTCAGTCTGACAGCCCGCTTTTTTTATATGTTTATCTTTGTTACAAGGCGTATCACTATGCAGAGCAGCAGCTGATAGCCTATGACGTGCAGGACGTTAATTGACGAGGACGTCTTTGTGACTATCATGAACACGCTGAAAATAAGACCTATGATGACGGACAAGAAGCATATTATCATATTTATCTTTGATGAATACACCATTTTGTCGCAGAGCATAAGAGAGCGGAGAAGCGCTTTTATGCTGTTTTTCGACACGACCGCGCCGCGGCTCGATTTGCTTACCTTTGTCCTGCGCTCGTTATCCCTGCTGCGTATTATCTTGCAGTGATAAATGTCGGTATCGAGATAGCTGCGTATGAGCTTGGTGTCGATATTCGGGTCGAGCGTCCTTATCGCCACACAGCGCGTTGAGGTGGAGAGCTGTTTTATGACGGATACGAAATCCTTGTCCATTTCATACTCTATATAGAATTTAGCCGCAACGACGTCGTTTATTATCATATACATTATGCGGCTCTTTTCGTTGTTCTCGTACTGTCTGTCGTCGGTGCGGTATTTCGGGTCAAGCTTGCTTCCCATATAAAGCGCGGAGCCTAAAAATACCTTCTGCGCATCGACCGTAGCCTCGATACCGTTTTCGACCGCGTTGTCGATAGTGACGCTCTGCGAAAACTCGTTATATTCCTTTGCGGCGTTTTCGCATATCGTGAGAAGCGGTCCGCCTATCTTGCGGAAAAGGCTTGTCAGCACGTACATTATGTGGTCCATCCTGCTGTCGTTGTAAAGCCTTACGGACGTTATCCTGTCAAGTGACGGCGGGAAAACGTCGCTGTCCTCAAACGTAACGACCGACGCGTCGGAATACTGCTCCGCCGCCGCTTCGCTTATTATGCAGCTGTCGTCGGAGTACGTCTTTTTAGCGCCGGAGAACGACGGAAGCGTTACCGCCGTGAACACAGCCGCCGGCATACATAACGCGGACGCGGTATAGGCGGCGTTGACCGCAGCCGACATATCCTTTTTCCAGATGAGCACCACCGCGAGCACCGCGGCGAATATAAGCGCGATAACGGGGAACATAAGGTTTATGTAGCCCTTTGACGCGGACGATTTGAGATTTGAGGTCACAAAGCCGCGCACGAAATTCGTCTTTGATACGCGCAGCATCGACGCGTTTTCCGGTACGTAGTCGTAAAATTCCTTTTCCTCTGCGGAATTTTTGCCCGGCGTATATGTTTCCATAACGAATTTGGGCTTTGCGGGCGTGCCGGATATTATCCTGAAATTGAGCGTGTCTCGCTTGACGCATCTGTACTCAGCCGTCAGCATGAGCACAACGCAGAGCGCGGACGCGGACATGACCGGATGCGGCGTCGGGTTTGCGGTAACCGCAGCTAAAATGCCGTAAATGAACGTGATTATCACGGACAGCGCGCCGAGCGAGCAGATATTCGCCTTGCCGGTGAACAGCCCTTTTATGCCCGATATGACGTAATTGACGCCGAATATCGCGCATATCGCAAACAGCTGCAGGTCTATCAGTATGAATACGGACGGGTTAGCGGCGGGCGAGCAGAACTGCGGGAACTTGTCGCCCGCAAACGACAGGCATTCGTAAATGAATACGAGCGCCGCGAATATGGACGATAAGACTATCGAGACCTTGAGCGATAGGAACTTCTTTTTGAACGTCTCAAGGAAGGTCTTTCTCTGGTCGTACGACGTGAACTCGTCAAAGCCCGCCGCGGCGGCTTTCTTTTCCTCCTCCTCGGGCTCCGGCTCTTCCTCTATATTGGAGATCGAAAGATCGTTTTTGCTCTTAACGGGATTTTTCTCCGGCTTTTCCTCCCTCTCGCCGAAGGCGTCCATTATCGCCTCCTCGGAGACCGTGTATCCGTCCGTGTTCTCGGGGTGGATATCCTCAAAGAACACGTTGAAATCGTCTATATCAGCCGTTTCCTCGACAGGCTCGGGCTTTTTCTTTGTTATGACCTTTTCTTCCTTTGTCCGCACCATCGTCTTATCGGACGCGTCCTCGTACGGAATGGAAAACTGCTTTGTCTCCCCCTCGCCCTCGATCCCGTCACCCTTGTCGTCGGGCTTCAGTGCGTCGTTTACAAACGGACTTATATCCTCGTCCGGCTCGGAGGTAAGATCGTCTTCGGCGGCGGACGGGGTTATGAATTCCATAGTGAACTCCGGCGCGTCGTCCTTCGGCTTATCCTCCCCGGACTGCTTTTCCGGCTCCGGCTCTTTTACCGTCTTCGGCGCTTTGAGCTGCTCTATGATGCTCGCCGTCGGCTTATCCGGCGTGACTGCGGTCGGCTGTTCCTCCGGCTTGTCATATTTCAGCTCCGGCACGGCTTTGGTCTGATCCTCCTCGGGGTCGGAGAACATATCGCTTATCTCGTCCGCAAAGGACGTGAGCTGTTCGTCTGTCAGATCGTCCTCCGGCTTGTTTTTGTTGTCGAAAGCGGAGATGACGAGGTCCTCGTCGTCCTGCTTTTTCTTTTTCTTCTTTTCCTTCGGCTCGCGGGATTTCAGTCTGTTTTTCTTTTTATTCTTTTTGTTTTCCTCCTCCTCGAAAAACTGGTCGAGGAGCTTGACCTTGTCGGATATCGTCTCCGCCTTTTCCGCGGACATCGGCTCGGGCGTTTCCTCCGGCTCCGGTGCGATATCCTGTATTATTTCTTCTTCCGGTACGTCCGCCGGCTTTCCCTCGTCCTCGTCGTTTATGTCAAGCACGAGCTTGAGCTGTTTGACAAGGTCGTCAACCGACATATCTTTTTTATTCTTGTTATCCATGAAGAACCTGCCTTTCTTACAAGGAATGTTTTACTTTTGCGGCGTAAGAGAGTATGACCGACGCGGCGCACGAGACGTTTAACGAATTGATCTTTCCGAACATCGGTATGCTGACCGTAAAATCACAGCTTTCTCTTACTATTCTTGATACTCCGTCGCCCTCTGACCCGAAAACGAACGCGGCGGCGCGGTCGAGCGGGGCGTCGTATATGCTTTGTCCGTCCGCCTCCGCGGCGTAGCACCAGACGTTACGCTCTTTTAACTCTTTTATTGTTGCGGCGATATTGGATACCTTGACGACGGGGACGTACGACAGCGCGCCCGCGGAAGCCTTTGCCGCCGTCGCTCCGAGCGTCGCCGAATGGCGCTTCGGAATTATCAGACCGTGCACGCCCGCGCACTCGCAGCAGCGGAGCAGCGCTCCTAAATTATGCGGGTCCTCTATCCCGTCCGCTACCGCGAAAAACGGCTCCTCGCCTTTTGCCTCCGCGGCTTTGAAAATATCGTCGAGCTCCGCGTACTGCACAGCCGATGCGTACGCGGCAACGCCCTGGTGGACGCCGCCCGCGCATAACCGGTCGAGCTTCTGTTTTTCTACCTCAACAACGGTAATGCCGTTTTTTATCGCTGCAGCGGCGATCGTCGTGATCGAGCCTTCGCGCTGACCTTTTTGAAGCAGTATTTTATCTATGTCCTTACCGCTTTTCAGAAGCTCCGACACGGCGTTTCTGCCGTAGATCAGATTTTCGGGCGGCTTGTCGTATTGCTTTTTCTCGTACATTTATGACCTCTTAACGGAGCTTGTTTCTTATTATCTTTCCGCTTATCGTTTTGGGCAGCGTGTCGCGGAATTCCACTATCCTCGGGTACTTATACGGAGCGGTGTGCTCCTTAACGTACTTCTGTATCTCTTTTTTCAGCTCCTCCGTGCCCTCCTTGCCCTTGACGAGCACTATTACGGCTTTTATTATCTGTCCGCGTATCTCGTCCGGTACGGCGGTGACGCCGCATTCAAGCACGTACGGAAGCTCCATTATAACGCTTTCTATCTCAAACGGACCTATCCTGTAGCCGGACGATTTTATAACGTCGTCCGTTCTTCCGACGTACCACAGATACCCGTTTTCGTCGCGCCACGCGGTGTCGCCGGTGTGATACACGCCGCCCGAAAACGCATCGTCCGTCTTTTCCTTGTCCTTATAGTAGCCCATGAACAGACCGCAGGGACGGCCTTTGTCAAGTTTTATGACTATCTCGCCCGTCTCGCCTATCGGTACGCTCTGCCCGTCCTCGTTTATGACGTCAACGTCGTACAGCGGGCTCGGACGGCCCATAGCGCCTACCCGCGGCGTCGTGCCGACGAGGTTGCAGACGGACAGCGTCGTCTCCGTCTGACCGAAGCCCTCCATTATGTTCAGTCCCGTGGCGCGTTTCCACTGCTCGAAAACCTCGGGGTTCAGCGCCTCGCCCGCCGTCGTTGAATATTCAAGCGACGACAGATCGTATTTCGACAGATCCTCTTTTATGAAAAATCTGAACATCGTGGGCGGCGCGCAGAACGTCGTGATATGATATTTTGCGAAAAGCGGAAGTATATCGTCCGCGTGGAAGCGGTCAAAGTCGTATGTGAATACCGGCGCCTCCGACATCCATTGACCGTAATATTTGCCCCAGAGCGCCTTGCCCCAGCCCGTGTCGGAAATGGTGAAGTGAAGTCCGTCCGGATTTACGTTGTGCCAGTATTTCGCGGTTATGTAATGCCCCAAGGCGTAACGGAAATCGTGCATCGCTATCTTCGGATAGCCCGTCGTGCCGGAGGTGAAGAACATGAGCATGGGCTCAAAGCCGCAGGGCGTGTCGGTTTTTCTTTCATATATGTCGGAGTATGATTTATATCCGTCAAAGTCGAGCCAGCCGTCGCGCCTGCCGTGCGTCATTATCTTTATCAGTCCGGGGAAGCCCGCCGCAGCCTGCTCCGCCTGCTCCGCCGTGTCGCCGTCGCCCGTGCAGATGACGGCTTTTACGTCCGCGGCTTTGAAGCGGTATTCAAAATCGTGCTTCATAAGCTGATTTGTCGCGGGTATCGCTATCGCGCCTATCTTGTGCAGCGCCGTCAGCGCGAACCAGAATTCATAGTGGCGCTTCATAACGAGCATCACCTTGTCGCCCTTGTTTATGCCGAGCGATAAGAGGTAATTCGCTACGCGCGCCGAGCCGCGCTTTATGTCGGAAAACGTGAAGCGGTTCTCCGTCTTGTCGGCGGATAAGTGGAGCATCGCCAGCTTGTCCGGCGTCCTGTCCGCTATCGCGTCAACTATATCGAACGCAAAGTTGAATTTATCCTCGTTTTTGAATGAAATGCCGCATAAAACGCCCTCTTTGTCCGTCTGCGTGTCGATGAATTTCGCGGCGGCGGGACATTCGTAATTTCTTGCGCGGCGCGCGGAGACTATCTTTTCAAATTTATCCGGCTCCGCGTTCTCCGTCTTCTTTAAGATTATCGCGTAGAACGTCGCGCCCTCCTCCGATAAAGCGACCATGCCGTGCGGGTTTGCGGAGTTGTAGTAAATGCTGTCTCCGGGGTTCAGTATCTCGTAGTGATTGCCGATGCGGAATTTCATCTTGCCGGATATCATAACGTCAAATTCCTGTCCCTCGTGCGTGGAAGTGTGTATCTCACCCTCCGCGTCGGCTTTGGAATAAGGCATTTCCACAAAGAACGGCTCCGCCGTCTTCTGCTTGAAAAGCGGCGCCATATTTATGTATTTAAAGCCCTTGCGGCGCGTTATGGGCAGGCCCTCGCCCGCGCGTGTGAGCGAATAATTCGATAACGTCGGGCTTTCGCCGCGAATGAGGTCCGTCGGATCTACGTGCAGATGATTTGCGCATTTATAAATGAAAGTAAAGCTGAAATCCTTTGTGCCGGATTCAAAGCTCTTATATTCGTCAAGCGTCGTATCTGTAAGGTCAGCCATATCGGCTTCGGAAATGCCCATTATCTCGCGCAGAGTCCTTATTCTCTGGGCGACTTCCTTTAACTGCATTTTCAGATCTGTTTTTTCCATTTTTTCCTTTTTCTCCGCATAATACGGCAATATATAATATTACATTTTATATAATATCACAAATATAGTGATTTGTCAATATTTAAGTTATGCACACAAGATTGCAAAAGTGTTGACTTTTTATCAGTTTTGTGGTATTCTATATAAAAAAGACGAAAAAACGGAGAAAATGTATGAAACGCGGCCCGGTGTTTTTGATACTTGCCGTCCTTTTGGCGGGTGTTTTCCGCGCGCTTGCCTACGGCTCGGGATTACCGTATCAGATACCTTTGTCCGCGTTTTATATTTTCATCTGCTTTTACTGGCTTTACAGCGTCAGACGGCGGTTTTTGAACACGTATATGAAAAGGTATTTGATATCGTGCTCCGCTTTGCTGGTGTTATTTATCGTCGCGCGGCTTGTCAAATACGTGTTTGCAGCGCAGGACGATACAGCGGCGCGGTACTTATGGTATTCGTACTATATCCCGATAATTTTCTGCCCGTATCTGCTTTTTGCCGCAACGCTTCATATCGGGCAGAACGGCAAGCCGAAAAACGCCGTATATTTTAAACTGCTGTCCGTTCCCGCGGCTTTATTGTGCGCCGCCGTCATGACAAACGACCTGCATTTTCTCGCTTTCCGATACGAAAACGGTCTTTGCGGCTGGAGCGGGGAATATACGCACGGACCTGTTTATTATACAGTCCTTGCATTCACCGCGCTTCTGCTTTTGCTCACCGTCGCCGTGCTTTTTTACAAGCTGAAAGGCAAGCGGTTTTTGTACCGCGTAAGATATACCGCCGCGGTCGTGCTTTTCGGCGTCATTTACGTTATACTGTACGCCACGACGGACGAAACTAAATTCATTTTGCAGAGAATGTACGAGGTGCCGGAATTTTTCTGCCTGTTCTTCATCGCGTTCTGGGAGAGTTTGACGCTCACGCACGCGATACCGACGAATTCCGAATATGACTCGTTTTTCCGCGCCTCGTCTATCAACGCCGGGCTGACGGATGAAAAATATAAGGTGGTGCTGAAATCGAATAACGGCATAATACCGGGAGCGGAGCAGCTCGAGGCGGCAAAGAAGTCGCCCGTGTATCTGCCCGATGATACGACGCTGCTTAAAAGCAGAAGCGTCACCGGCGGTCATTTCTACTGGACAGAGGATATGAGCGAGCTGATAAAGCTCGACTTAGAGCTGAAGGACACGGGCGATTATTTGGACGAGGAAAACGCGCTTCTGAACGAGGCGGCGAGGCTTGAGGAAACGCGGCGCAGTACCGCGGAGCAGAACAGACTGTTTGACGGAATAGCAAAGAGCTTAAAGCCTCAGCTTGACCGGATAGAGGAGATATTGAACGGCCTGCCCGACGACGAGCCGGGCTTCTGCCGTGAGATGAAATACGCGGGGATACTTGGCGCTTACGTAAAGCGGTATTCCAACCTTTTGCTTTTATCAAACGCGGAGAGCATGGCGGACAGCTCGGAGCTGTTTTTATGCTTAAACGAGTCGTTTTCATATCTGCGTCTGCTCGGCGCATTCTGCTGCGCCGACATACAGTCGGGGATAGAGATGCCCGTTTCGCTCATGCTTTTGATGTACGAGCTGTTCGAGGCGGTCACCGAAAAAAGCGCGCAGTCCGTTTCCGCAATGTTCGTAAAGCTTAACCGCACGGAGCGCGGGCTGACGTATTATATAGAAACTTCGGCGGAAAACGCGGTTATAGACAAGAGCTTTTACGCAAAGGCGGAGAACGCCGGCTTCAGCCTCGATACGGAGCATTCGGACGGCTGTTTCTTCGTCGTGATGAACTCAAAGGAGGTGCGGTCATGATTTTATCCGATCTTTCCTTTGACTGTATGCGCGTGCTCGGCGTATGCTCGTTTATCGTTTTATCGTTCTGCATTTTCGGACTCGTGCGTCTGATCGCCTCGCGGCTTGAGCGCGTTTTCACGCTTTTATATACGCTTCTGATACTCATTCTGCTTTCGGTCTGCGTTTATTTTGACGCGGCAGTAAACTCCGATAAAATGATCGCTCCGTTTTTGTCGTACGTATCGTTTTACGGGAGGATGCCGCTTTGGGCGTTTATCGTGCTTTTATCTCTTACCGCGGCGGGCGCGGCGGCCGTCACCGCCGCAATCGGCGTAAAAATCAAGCGGTCGCTGACGCTGTCGTCTCTGCTCGAGGGGCTTGACGGAATGCCCGACGGTATCTGCTACAGCGACGGAAACGGCGCGTCGGTGCTTTTGAACAGACAAATGCAGAATATAATAAATACCGCCTTCGGCTCTGATTTCACGGGACCGGAGCAGCTTAAGTCGATAGACGAAACAAAGCTTTGCGACGGCTGCAGGGCAAAAAGACAGGGCGACAGTCTGTTTCTGATACTGCCGGACAAAACGGTTTGGAATATGCGGGCAGGCGCTGTGTCGTACGGCAAAGAGCGCTTTGACGAATACATAGCGTACGACGTCACGGAGCAGTACGGCAAAAGCCTTGAAATGCAGAAAAGAAACGAGCATTTGCGCACGGTGAACGAACAGATACGCGCGTACAGCAGGGAAATGGACCGCATAATCCGCGACAAAGAGCTGCTCGACGCAAAGATAAGGATACACGACGATGTAGGCAGAGCCCTGCTGTCGCTTCGGGCGTATCTTTCGCGGCAGGAGCGTGACAGGGAGGCGCTGACGACGCTGTGGCGCGTGACCGTGTCGGTGCTTAGGAGTGAAACGGTGCCCGACGTTTCTTCTGACAGGATGACTGCGTTATCCGAGGCGGCGGAGGCGGTCGGCGTGAAGCTCCATTTTGACGGCGAGATACCGAAAAATAACGCCGCAGAGGAGATATCCGCCGCGGCGGTGAGAGAATGCCTGACAAACACCGTCAAGCACGCGGACGGAAACAACCTTTACATAAAAACGGACTTTGAAGACGGATATTTCACCGTAAAAATAAAAAACGACGGCAGACCGCCGGATAAGCCGATACTTGAAACGGGAGGACTTCGCACGCTGCGCAAATCCGTTCTGCGCTACAAGGGAGAGATGAAAACGGAATGGGAAAACGGCTTTGAACTTACGATAAAAATGTATATCGGACAAGGAGAGATGAAATGAGTAAAATTAAGGTGATGATAGTTGACGATCAGGCGATATCCCGCCATTTGTTCGAGCTTTATATACAGGGCTCGGATAAATACGAGCTTGCGTTCTCACTGTCGAGCGCGGACGTCGCGGAGGTGTATCTGTTAAAGCACCCCGTTGATCTGATACTTATGGATATACTGATGAACGACGGGTCGAACGGTCTCGACGCGGCAAAGCGGATAAAGGAGAGGTATCCGGCGGTAAAGATAATCGCCGTCACGTCGATGCCGGAGCACTCGTGGGTCGGCAGAGCGAAAAAGATAGGCGTTGACAGCTTCTGGTACAAGGAGACGGAGGAGAAGACCATACTTGACGTAATGGACAGGACCATGGCAGGTGAGCGCGTGTATCCCGACAGCTCGCCCGAGGTCACGCTCGGACTTGCAAAAAGCTCGGAATTCACGGAGCGCGAGCTTGAGGTGCTGCGCATAATCACGACCGGCGCGACGAACGGCGCGGTGGCGGAGGAGCTCGGTATATCGGAGAATACAGTCAAAGCGCACGTTAGGTCCATGCTTGAAAAAACGGGCTACCAGAGCCGCACGGAGCTCGCGATAAAAGCCAGAGTTATAGGTATTACGATTAAATAAAGAATAAAGTCGATGCCGCTTTGCGACGAATTGTGCGCCACGGAATGCGGCGGCGGAATTATCCGCCGCCGATACCTTTTTTATTTTACCTGAAAAACACGGAGATGAGGGATGGACCGTCCGATTTTGAGACGCTGTACCGTACGTCGTACGCTTCATACTTCACGAACACCTCGTTTATCGCGTCCGTCATTTCATCGTAGATACTGTCAAGCTTACCGTGATCGACCTTGACGCGCAGCTCCGTATCGTGCTTTCTGTACGCGCGGTACGCCATTTCCGCTATTTCTATCGCGCCGTCCGCAACGAGACCGTTTTTTACAAAGTAGTTGCATTCCGTCGCCGTGCACACGGGCATCGGTATGACCGAAAGGACCGTATGCGAGCGGAACGTCTCCTCAGTCGTTGTGCAGAAATAATAATACGTTAAATAATCCTTGCTTCTGTCCGAGCCGACAGGGTCGCCCCACGTCGTATCCGAGTAATAAAACTCG
>Ga0265298_10008082_pt1 | contig 12675 bp, 9 predicted proteins | sample AusTroGonzalo_MG_3_FD_193486 | JGI IMG/M metagenome (GOLD analysis project Ga0265298, IMG submission 193486) | Bovine rumen microbial communities from tropical cattle in Woodstock, Queensland, Australia - Gonzalo_01 | ecosystem: Host-associated > Mammals > Digestive system > Stomach > Rumen ... | reverse complement strand
ACGCTCTTCCGATTCTCTATCATATGCTTATCAAGAAGGAAGGCGGCAAACCTGGCATCTATACTGCCACATCGAAGAGTCTGACCAGTGGCTGGGGCGAGCCCGTGGAGAACGACTACGTGAGCTTTGAGGGCAAGAAGAAGTGCGAGGGCTCAAGTGCCTTCCAACTTATTGGCGACAAGACCTGGCGCGTAGCATATATTCAATACAGCGACCGACCCAAGCACTATCGTATCTGTAAGGCTGATGAGAACCTGCGCAACTTTCACGACCCTGTGGACATTGAGGGCGTGACAGCTCCGCAGCACGGCTCGTTTATGCGACTGACCAAGAAAGAATATAAACGACTACAAGCGTGGTCGAAAAGGCAGGAAGCCCTGACGGATAAGCGTCTGGATGAGCGTCTCTGACATTGCCTCGTTGTCTTTACGGGTATAACGAATATCCGTAAAAACCTGAGCAAGGGTCTCTTTGTGATTCTCTTTCACAAAGTGACAATTCTCTGGCAGCGACTCCTTTTCATGATAATACTCATCGATATCAACGCCTAGATAGTCGTTGTAGGTCTCTTGATGCACAAAACTCTTCAAGGGCAGACGGTCTGACAACTCTGGTTTCTCGGCAGGCCATCCCACGGTGAGCGTGGCCACAGGCATCACAAGCTTAGGTAAGCGCAGGATGTCGATGATTTGCTGGGGTTGATAGACGGTGGTACCCAGATAACAATATCCCAGGCCTTCCTCATCCATCAGATTGCAAAGGGTCTGGGTATAGAGCAGGGCATCGGTGGCAGCATTGATGAACGATAGGAAGTTGTCGTAACCTGGCTCGGCCTGACGACAACGCGCCCACGTGGAGGTGCGGTTGAAGTCGGCACAGATGGTGAGCACCACAGGAGCCTGAGTGACCATCGGCTGATTAAAATGAACAGGGGCCAGCTTCTCTTTCATCTCCTGAGAACGGGTGACGACAACGCTATAGAGTTGCAGATTTCCCATGGTCTGGGTACGTGCGGCCTGTTCCATCAGGCTGTTAAGCAACTGTTCATCAACATCGCGGTCGGCATACTGTCGAATGGTTCGACGGGTCAATAAATTCTTCATATCGTTTGTTTCGTATTTATCGGGGCAAAGATACTAATTAATTATGAATTATGTATTACCTGCTCGAATTTTATTCGCTTTGAATGCAAAGATTTATGAATTATTTAGTATCTTTGCAAGCAGATTATATACAAACAAGTTATGGACACGCAAAAAACAACGGCTAATGAGACTGTGATAGAACAGTTACTGGTGGCCTATGGCGGCAAAGAGCGACTGATGGACGAAATCCTGAAAAAGGAAAAGAAAAACAAAAAGCCCATCAGTAAAGAGCAATTAGAGCGACTGGCCACATACCTGCAGGAGATAGCACCTGTCAACCCACTGAACCTGGGTCCACAGGTTACCGAAGTACGCCCACAGGCCTTGGAGTGCGATGTGGTGCGCTTCCAGAACAACAAAGAGAAATGGGTGGCACTGGTAGGATTGCTGGATGGCTATCCCTACGAGATCTTCACTGGTCTGCAGGATGACGACGAGGGTATCGTATTACCCAAGTCGGTAACAAAGGGAAAGATCATTAAGCAGACAAACAGCGATGGCACCAAACGATACGACTTTCAATTTGAAAATACACGCGGCTATAAGATTACGGTGGAAGGACTTTCAGAGAAGTTCAGTCCCGAATACTGGAATTATGCCAAACTGATCAGCGGTGTGCTGCGCTATCGCATGCCTTTGAATCACGTCATCAAGTTGGTAGGCTCGTTGCAACTGCAGTCCGAGAGCATCAACACCTGGAAGAACGGTGTGGAAAAGGCTTTGAAGAAATACCTGCCCAGCAGCAACGACGCGGAAGAATAAGTTTATTAGATGAAACTGGAGAAAAGCACAATAGAATTAAATGACGTACGTCTGTACGCCTTCCATGGTGTTCTGGAACAAGAACGGCAAGTAGGAGGAGAATATAGTGTATCCGTTCGCGTAGATTACGACATAGAAATGGCCACACGGAGCGACAACGTGAGCGACACGCTGAACTACGCCCTTCTGCTGGACATCATCAAACGCGAAATGGCTGTTCCCTCAAACCTGCTGGAACATGTGGCCGGACGCATTGGCAAGGGGGTCTTCACAGACTTCCCCGAAGTGGAACGCGTTGAGGTTCGCATCACCAAGGTGAACCCACCTTTAGGGGTTCGCTGCGCAGGAGCCACGGTGAGCGCTACCTTTAATAAATAATAAAACTCTTGCACAAAAAGAGGTTTTCTCAAGAAAATATCGTATTTTTGCAGACTGTAATAGAATATATGACAAAAAAGATTGTCTCTTTCCTAATAATCGCACTTTTGAGCATTGTGGCCTATGGTGCCGCGCCCAAGAAGTTCACGTTGGTTATTGACGCCGGACATGGTGGCAAAGATGCTGGTGCACCAGGAAAATACTCGTATGAGAAGAACATCAACCTGAAAGTGGCACTGGCTTTCGGACGATACGTAGAGCGCAACTGCCCCGATGTAAGGGTCATCTATACGCGTAAGACCGATGTCTTCATTCCCCTGAAAGAACGTGCTGCCATTGCCAACAGGAACAAAGCGGATGTGTTTATCAGCATACACACCAACTCGGTGGCCAGCAAGAAGCCCATCAGTGGACTGGAGACCTATACCATGGGTATGCGACGCAGTGACGAGAAGATGAGTGCGGCTATGAGAGAGAACGAGGTGGTGCTGCTGGAGAAGGACTACCAACAGCATTATGAGGGATTCGACCCACGCTCGCCCGAGAGCTACATCATCTTCGAGATGATTAATGACAAGAACATGCTGCAGAGTGTGGAATTAGCCAAAGGCATTCAGAAGAACGTGTGCCGCACAGCCAACCGACCCAACAAAGGTGTGAAGCAGGATGCCTTCCTAGTACTCAGAGAGACATCAATGCCTGCGTGTCTCATCGAATTGGGATATATCACCACGGCATCGGAGGAGGCCTACCTGAACAACCCCAGCAACCAGGAGGCTATGGGGCTAGGCATCTATCAGGCCTTCATTGAATATAAGGCTGCCAAGACAGGACAGAAGGCACCCCTGCCTACCGTTATCAAGCCGGAGCCCGCACCCGCTATAGAAGAGGCACCCGTCCCAGCTAAAGAGGAAAAGGCTACGCCTGTGATACAACAGCCCGCGGCAGTTACACAAGAAGCGCCACTTCAGGACACGCTAAAGACTGAGCCTACGCCACAGGTGCAGCCCACGGAAAACAAGTCGGTTCCACAGACTCAACAAAAACAGGTTCCTGCACAGCAGCCTCAACAGCAAGGCCCCGTGTTCAAGGTGCAGTTCATGGCTCTCACGCAAAAACTCAAGACTGGCGACAGTCGACTGAAAGGTCTTAAGGATGTTGACTGCTATCAGGACGGCAACACATGGAAATATACCGTTGGCTCAACAAGCAACTACAATGAGATTCGCCAGTTGCGACAAGAAGTGGCCAAACTGTTCCCCCAGGCTTTCATCGTAGCCTTTAAGAATGGAGAGCGTATTGACACGCAGTCTGCTATCCAAGAACTTAAGAAGAAAAAATAGTGATTGAAATATAAAAACAGATAAGCATATGAAATACTTTACGAAAGAGGTGAAAATAGCCTTGGTGGCCGTTGCCGGCATCATCATTCTGTTTTTCGGCATGCAGTTTCTGAAAGGACTGACCATTTTCTCGACCGACGACAACTACTACGCACGCTTCAGCGACGTAAGCGGCCTGTCAGCTTCGAGTCCTGTATATGCAAACGGCTATCGTGTGGGTGTGGTACAACGAATAGAATATGACTACTCGCGACCAGATAATATCGTAGCTGTCATCGGACTGGACAACCAGCTCTCTCTGCCCAAAGGCACACGTGCCGAGATTTCGAGCGACCTGCTGGGCAACGTTAAGCTGGAACTGAAGTTTGGACCTAATCCCATTGACCTGATGGCCAAGGGCGACACCATTGAAGGCGGTACTGCCAGTGGACTGATGGGACGCGCTGCACAGATGATTCCACAGATTGAGGTGATGCTGCCCAAACTGGATTCTATCCTGGCTTCGCTGAATGCATTGATGCAGGATCCCGCCATCAAGAACTCGCTGCACAACGTAGACGACATCACAGCTAACCTGAGTAGCACATCAAAGGAGCTGAACGCCCTGTCGGCCCAACTAAACAACCAGATGCCAGGCATGCTGGCCAAGACCAACGGCATTCTGGCCAACGTTGAGGGTACCACCCAGAAGTTGAACGACATCGACCTGGTGGCTACCATGCAGAAGGTGGATCGTGCCATGGCAAACGTGGAACAGACGACAGCTAAATTGAACAGCAATGAGGGCACATTAGGACTGCTGATGCGCGACCCAGAGCTATACAACAATATGAATGCAACGATGCAAAGTGCCGACTCGCTGCTGATGGATATGAAACAACATCCAAAGCGCTATGTACACTTCTCTGTTTTCGGAAGAAAAGATAAGTAATTTTAATTTTATCTAAATAAGAAATGGGTCATTCGACTCATTTCTTTTTTAGTAAATAGCTGATAATCAGAGCCTACAACATAAGCAAAGGGGGTATGTTCACCAAAATTCGTGAAACAACGTAAGAGTCAAAAAAATAGCGAGTTACGGCAATTGTAAACACAACCCTTATTTTTGCATCATTTGCATGTTTCATTTTTTTTTGCGAACTTTGCACTCGCAAACAATGCAAGACATAATCTTGTATCATTAAAACAATTAATAACTAAAATAATAAACGCCCAAGATGCAGAACAGTCATAAGGCGCTTTGGGACAACTGCCTTCATCTGATTAAGCAGAATGTCACTGAGCAGACCTTTAAAACGTGGTTTGAGCCCATCGTCTTCGAGTCGTACAACGAAGAGCAAAAGACGGTGCTGGTACAAGTTCCGAGTCCATATGTATATGAGTACTTGGAGCAATACTACGTGCGCTTAATGGCTTGGGCTTTATCCAACAGTTTCAAGACCAACGTGCGTCTGACTTATCGTCTGATGACAGATAAGGAACATAAGTTGACGCAAGACGTGGAAAGCGAACAGCCTATGGACGTGGAAGCACCTGCTGCCACCGTTCGTGGAAACAAATCGCCCACCGTACTTGATGCTGCTACGCCACAGGATTTGAATCCCCGACTGGATCCAAAGAAGACATTCGACAATTATATCGAAGGCCATTCAAACAAACTGCCACGTACTGTAGGTCTCTCCATTGCAGAGCACCCAGGTAAGTCGACCTTCAATCCATTCTTCATCTATGGTCCATCAGGCTGCGGTAAGACGCACTTGATTAACGCCATTGGTGTTCAATGTAAGAAGATGTATCCACACAAGCGTGTCCTCTATGTGTCGGCTCGTTTGTTCCAGGTACAGTTCACCGACTCTGTACGTCAGAACACGACCAACGATTTCATCAACTTCTATCAGAGCATCGATGTACTGATAGTAGACGATATTCAGGAATGGGTCAACTCACCCAAGACATTGGATACCTTCTTCCATATCTTCGACCACCTGTTCCGTCTGGGCAAGCAGATTATTCTGGCCAGTGACCGTCCTCCCGTTGACCTCGTTGGTGTAAAAGACCGTCTGCTGACACGCTTCTCTTGCGGACTGATTGCAGAGCTCGAGAAGCCTAATGCACAGTTGTGCGTAGATATTCTGAACTCCAAGTGCCGTCGCGACGGATTGAAGATACCTGCCGACGTCATTGCCTATATCGCTCAGACAGCCAATGGCTCTGTACGTGACCTGGAGGGCGTGCTGAATTCACTCATGGCCTATAGCATTGTGTACAACTCAAACATCGACATGCATCTGGCCGAGCGTATCATCAAGCGCTCTGTGAAGATTGATAATCATCCGCTGACCATTGACGATATTATGGAGCGTCTGTGCCAGCATTATGGTGTCACTCAACAGCAGGTTGTAAGCAAGAGTCGCAAACGTGAGTTCGTACAAGTACGACAGGTAGCCATGTATCTGGCTCAGAAGCACACCAAGATGCCCGCTTCGCGCATCGGTCTGCTCATTGGCTCACGCGATCACTCAACCGTGATTCACAGTTGCGCCGCCATAGAGAAGCGATTGAAAATAGACAAGAGTTTTGCAGAGGAACTAAATAGCATTGAAAACTCATTTAAACTAAAGAAATAAGAAAAGGCTGGTTAAACGAAACCAGCCTTTTTTCGTCATATTTCAACAAGAACTTTTTAATTATGACGAAATCATTCCGTATCCTCCTACTTCTACTTTTGCTTCCAATGCTGGCAAAAGCAGGCAGCATTGAAGACATCCGTCAGGCATTGGAGTCATCATCACAATCACAAATACAAGAGAAGGTATATATCCACACTGACAATCAATGTTACTTTGTGGGTGACACACTATGGTATAAAGCCTATGTGGTTAGGGCCGACAACCTGATGCCCACCAACATGAGTCGCATACTGTATGTAGAACTACTGTCACCAGATGGTCTGTTGGTAGAACGCCAGAATATCGTCATCAATCCTAAAGGATATACCAGTGGTCAGTTCGTTTTGGAGGATTCGCTCTATTCGGGGTATTATGAGATTCGCGCCTATACACGCTGGATGCTGAACTTCAACGTCCGTCATCACCGCTATCGCAGGGATGAGACGTGGTGGTTCTATAACAAACAGATGGCAGCCGACTATTTCCGTGTCTGGGATGGATTGTACTCACGCGTGCTTCCTGTGTACAGTAAGCCAGCAGAGGCCGGCAACTACGACGCCCACCGTATGTACCAACGTCCAAAGACCAGACTGCCCAAACAGAAGAAGACAGATCTTGAGGTCATCTTCTTTCCTGAAGGCGGTCACCTGATTGAGAATACCGAGAACCATATTGCTTTCGAGGCCGTCAACCAGTTTGGCGAGGCGGTGAACATCAACGGCACCGTGAGTATTGACGGCATGCCAGACATAACCATTAAGACCGAGTATATGGGACGAGGCTCATTTACGCTGCCTCCCACCGACAAACACGCCAAAGCACGCTTTACCTACCTTGGCAAGAGTTACAGTTTCAATTTGCCCAAGCCAGAAAGCCAGGGTGTAGCCATAAAATTGGAAGACAACCTGTTGAAATTGCAAATGAAAGGTCTGCCACAAGACAAGGAATACGGTCTTTCCATCATGTGTCGTGGTGTATTAAAGCATTTCGTCAAACTAACCGGGGGTGCCTCTATCGAACTGCCCGTCAAACAACTGCCAACAGGCGTTAACGACCTGACAGTATTTGACAGCGACGGACAAATCCTGGCCGACCGTCTATTCTTCGTCAACCAGCACGATATGGACAACAGTGTTATCACAGCCGATATGGATGCCACACACACCTATGAACCCTACGAGAAGATTGAGATACCTGTGCAGTTGCCTGACGTCACGGAACCCACCACCTTCTCATTATCCATTCGCGACACCTATACCGATGAGCCCAGCTACGACAACTCCACCATCCTCACAGACCTTTTGCTGTCGAGCGAGTTAAAAGGATTTGTGGCCTACCCTGCCCATTATTTTGAGAAAGACGATGAACAGCATCGTCGTCATCTGGATTTACTGATGCTGGTACAAGGATGGCGTAAATACAAATGGGAGACCCTGGCAGACACTGCCCAACACATGCGCTATGAGCCAGAAAAAGGATTGACCATTGAAGGAACGGTATACAAGATGCTAAGTCTCAACGAGGTGGAACCAGAAGAAGTAGGAAGCTGGCAAGACGGCGTAGGCATGGTGGGACGCATGACCAAGCACGAAGACGACGAGAAGAATCCTTTTGAGGATGACACAGAAAGCGAGGAAGCCGACGTTATCAGTTCCTATTCCGCACAAGAACCCGCAGACACATGGTCGGCAGTAGGCGACATTGAATACGGTTCACTTGGAAACGCCAACGATGACTTGGGCGTAAACCACGGAGGACTGCGCTATGAGGTATTGGTTGAAGCAGAGATATCAGCCGGCGGACAATATGTCGGCGGTGTCCAGAAGACAGAGAACGGTCGTTACATCTTTAACGTCCCCCCCTTCTATGGCTATGCCTACCTCAACATGAAAGCCTACAAGGAGAACGACTCCATTAAAAAGAACATGGCCTCACGCAAGGATGTTTCAGTGATGGATGAAGATGCCTATCCCGACTTCTACGTGAAGCGCGACTTGTTCTATCCCATCTTCACGCACGACTATACCTACTACGAGAAGCACCAGCCCGACTATACCGAGGAGATGCTCATCGACACACTCTCCGACCTGTCTATGGAGAACGACGTACACCAACTGCAGAACGTCAGCGTGACAGGTCATCGCCGTGGTCGTCGCGCTGTTGACTGGCACAAGCCCGCCTTTGTCATGGATGCCTACGACCTGTATAACGACGTTACCGATCGTGGTTTGTCGTTTGGCAAGTTAGACATGCGCCAGTTCCCTGTACAGGTAAGCAAATACCTGTATGGCAACATGAACCGCTATACAAAATACAATGTGGATGGACGCGTGGGAGGTGCCGTGTATTATCGCAACTACAACCCCGACCCCAGCGAGGCAGCCGAGGAAGGACGCTTCCGTGCACATCGCACGTCACAGGATGTATACCATAATCTGAAACTGAAACGCCTGAAGAACATCCGCGTGTTTACGGATTACGAGCCAAGAACAGAAGATTCCACCATGGTAGAGAGCGTCTACTCGCCCGATGTGACCATAGAACTTGAGAACTTCCCCGATGAAGGCGTACAGAGAACTTTCCGCGACCGACACATCATGTTCCAAGGCTTTAACCAGGCTGCAGAATTCTATCAGCCCGATTACAGCAACCGAGAACCAGGCAGCGTTCCAGTCGACTATCGTCGCACACTCTACTGGAACCCCAATGCCGTTAGCGATGAGAACGGACGATTCACAGCCTCTTTCTATAACAATGCGAAAGAGACCCGTCTACACATGAGCGCAGCAGGCATCACTAGCGACGGCCGACTGCTGCACGCGAGATAACATCAGCCACGGCGCGAGCCATCTGAGCATCACCCTGTTCGGTGGGATGAATGCCGTCATTCTGCATTTGTTTTCCGTCGTTGTTATGAAACAGCGTGTGGAGGTCAACGACTTCCATACGCTCTTTTTTTGCCACCTTATTAATAATAGGAATAATCTCATTCACAATAACAGAGTCGCTGATGTTCCATGAAGGCTTATAGGCAGGAACAGGCGTACAGAGGATGATGCGCGGATTAGAGGCCTTCTTCAACTCGCTCAGCATGGTTCGCAAGTCCTTCTCAAACTCATTGCCATACTGCCAGTTAATTGGTTTTGAGTCGTTAGTGCCAAGTTTAATCACCACCACGTTAGGCTTAAAAGCCAACGCATCGCGCCAGGCACGCTCCTTCATATAAGGATTGTCACCCTTCTCGAGCATCGTGCGTGCACTGCGACCGTAGTTCTTCACCACATACCCCTCACCCAGCAGTCGCTGAAGTTGAGCAGGATAGCCACGCGACCCACTCATGTCAATACCATGACCATCCGTGATGCTGTTACCAATACAAGCCACACGCACCGCATCACGCTTAGGCGCCTTGTGAAGGTTCAGCCACGTGGTCAGGTCGCTGAGCATCTGATCGTGATAAGGCCACGACGAACGGAAGCCAAAACCATGACCACCCGTTGGATAAACATAAAGTGCACAATCGTTGCCATTGCGACGCATGGCCGAATAATAAGCAATTGCATTCGTAACAGGAGGCACCACACCATCATCATTCGCCGTGAGGATGATGGCAGGAGGCGTAAGATGACGCACCACAGCATTCTGGTTCGAGAACAACTTCACCAGTCGTTCATCCTTCTGTCCCTCCTTCCCCAGGAAGTTCTGGCACGAGCCCTTATGACTCTCACGCTCGTTCATCGAGATGACAGGATAGAACAGAATAGAGAAGTCAGGACGACAGTCGTACTCACTATGCGTAGACACGGTAGAAGCCAGATGACCACCAGCTGAGAATCCCATGATGCCCACGTCCTCAGGATTAATATGCCAGGCGGCGGCCGAGTCACGCACCATGCGGATGGCATTCTGTGCATCACTCATGGGAATGGAACGGTCGCCGCCAGGCATACGATAGGTTAATACGAAAAAGGCTATGCCCTGCTGGTTGAAATATGTGGCCCAGTCGTGTCCCTCGTGCTGCGTTGCCAGGTGCGTATAGCCACCACCTGGGCAGTCCACCACGGCTCTACCCGTAGGATGCTCAGGCAGATAAGCCACCATGTTGGCCTGTCCGTCGGCCGTAATGTTCACCTTAAACGATTTCAACGTTTGTGCCTGCAGCGCCAATGCGACGAAACCCAGACACAGGGCAGATAGTCTTTTCATAAGCTTTTCTTTTCTAATAACAATAGGTTTCTTCCTTCAGTAATATTACAGCAGGTTGTTACGCTCAATATCCTTGAAGTAACGATAGGTACCCACCTTCAGTTCCTCACAGGCAGCGTCGTCAGCCACGATGATACCATGCTGATGCATCTGCAGAGCCGAGATGGTCCACATGTGGTTCACGCTACCCTCAACAGCAGCCTGCAGAGCGCGACACTTGGCATGACCATTCACCAGGATCATCACCTCCTTGGCAGCCATCACCGTACCCACACCCACAGTCAGAGCCGTCTTGGGCACCTTGTTGATATCGTTCTCGAAGAAACGACTGTTAGCAATGATGGTGTCGGTGGTCAGGGTCTTCTGGCGCGTACGACTGGTCAGACTTGAGCCCGGCTCGTTGAAAGCAATGTGACCATCAGGACCGATACCACCCAGGAACAGGTCGATGCCACCAAACTTCTCAATCTCCTTCTCGTAGTTAGCGCACTCCTCGGCCAGGTCCTTGGCATTGCCATTCAGGATATGGATATTCTCCTTGGGACAGTCAATGTGGTTGAACAAATTGGTGAACATAAAAGAATGATAACTCTCGGGATGCTCCACGGGCAGACCCACATACTCGTCCATGTTGAAGGTCACCACATTCTTGAACGACACCTTACCCTCCTGATAAGCCTTCACCAGTGCACGATACATGCCAATGGGTGAAGAACCCGTAGGAAGACCCAACACGAAAGGTTTCTCGGCTGTAGGTTTAGCTGCATTAATCTTAGCTACCACATAATTTGCTGCCCACTGTGACATCAAATCATAATTAGGTTCAATAATAACTCTCATAATAGTTTTGTTTTTTGGTTAAATTATACTGATTATTTAAATACTTTCTTATAGATTCCGTTTTGGTTTCTCGTTAGGTAAATACCCTTTCCCTGCCTGCCTACGCGACGTCCGCGAAGGTCGAAGACAGCTGGTTGACTGCTGGTTGATGACGTCACCGTCTGAATGGCATCAGGGACAGGATTCCCCAAGAACACGAACGAAACGAGTCCATCGTCCGACATCGTAATATTCGTAATAGGTTTGTTCAGCAGACTGTCACCCGCCTCATTCGGATAGAACATCACAGGCGCAGGCACCGACGTCTCCGTCAACGCATCATTGACAAGCGTCGTACTGTCTGTAGACCAAGGATAAACCGACGTGCTCAGATAGCGACTGTTCAGCTTCGGGCTGTTCACATAGTGTTTCAGTCCCTTAACAGAAGCATAATCCGTCCATGCGTCATAGTCCATATTGTCGGCATGCACCAAATCAAAGTAACGCTTCTGCGGATTGGTATTCACCCTGTTTGAGCGCCATGCACTACCATCATTATACACATGATAGATTACAAGTCCCTTTCCAGGCACACCCAGGTCCCATCCACGCTGCTGACGGTTCTCGAGCAACAGCCACTCCTTGTCCGAGTGTTTGACCCGATAGACATCGCCACCCTCGGCAATGGGCATTACACCCGCCACAACCTGCGAATCCGTCAGTTCCACGGGGTCGAGCCATCCCATGAGCACCTTTTCCATGGCTGTGTAGTTTGGCGGACACCATCCATTGTTGGTAATCAGTCCACCATCCATCACGTCCCACTCATCGCACACAGGCGCACCACTCGTCGTAGAATAGATATCCGGCAGTCCCAGACAATGTGAGTACTCATGACAGAGCGTACCAAAGCCACAGGACGTATCCCTGTAGTCCACCCACAACTCCGCACTGGCCGAATAACTGGAAATACGCTTTCCATCGGGCGTGATAACTGTGTTAAAGTAGCTGGTGTTAGGCCAGATATAACCCGGCATGCCACTAATATTACCGCCACATCCCGCATAGACATAAATCACCTGTTCAATCTCGCCGTCACCATTCCAGTCATAAACCGAATAGTCCAGGTCAGGATGCTCCTGAATAACCAGCCTAGTGGCCTCTTCAAAGACGTCTTTTCCATGGTTCTTGGCTGTCGAAGGCCTTGCCACCTGACTCACCTTCACGGGTCCGAAGACATCAAACTGCAGGTTAAACAGTCCACGCGACTGATCACGGAAATAATCCGCCACGCAGCCAGGGCCGTTACCCTGATTATAGCCAGGCACATTCAGAATACTGTCGTAGAGCGCA
>Ga0265298_10008081_pt1 | contig 12676 bp, 9 predicted proteins | sample AusTroGonzalo_MG_3_FD_193486 | JGI IMG/M metagenome (GOLD analysis project Ga0265298, IMG submission 193486) | Bovine rumen microbial communities from tropical cattle in Woodstock, Queensland, Australia - Gonzalo_01 | ecosystem: Host-associated > Mammals > Digestive system > Stomach > Rumen ... | reverse complement strand
CGAACTGACGCTCCCAATCGACCTTCGCGACCATCTTCGGCCCAGGCACCGAGCTCTTCGCCGAGAACAGCCCATTCACCCATTTTGTGGCCGGGAAGCGGAAAAGACTCGTCGCCTCGCCTATCTGCTCCACCGCGAACGGGAGGAGCGCCACGACGGCGACAAGAACAACAAGTACGAACGTTCCGCTTTTTGTGAACTCCTTAATCGACATTTGCAGTTGTCTCCTTCTTCTTCGCCGTAACCGACTTGACCGGGAGAAGTCCCTCTAATACGGCACCAACAACATCCCCCTGCGGATTGAAATCAATTTTGACCGTGTCTATCGCATATCCTGGTCCAAGCTCCATCGTCTTCCTCGCGCAGTCGGCGACCTTAGCAAGTGTAAGCGGGTCACCGTTTCCCGTTCCCCGTTCCCCGCTCACCGTCTCTCCGTTCCCCGTTCCCCGTTCTCCGTCAAGCGACAGCGTCCATCGCACCCATGTAAAAGTGAACTTTTCGTCTTCCTTTTCAAGCATCGCCGGATCTGCGCCTTCCTCGTCCTTGAACAAAACCCTCGCGTCCGAAATTCCGACATGCTTGGCGACACGGTCTTTCAAGTCGGATTCAATAAGCGGTTTGTTGAACACGTCGTTGCGGACATACGCCTCGACGAACGGCTCAAGCTTCTTGAGACAGTCCGCATGACGCTTCTCAAGGAACCCCTTGAACCGCTTGACTCCGTCGGAAACCGCGCCAAGATCCTTTGTCCGCGCGACAAGATCGCCATTGTCAAGCGTGCGAAGGCGATCCCACGGAAACCGCGCATCGCCGACGCGGTTCCACGACTCCTTGAGCTTGCGCCGCTCCGCGTCGTCTCCCGGTATGCGGTGTTTTGCGATGAACTGGTCAGCGCGAGAGAACCAACCAGAGATGTCAATGGCGGGTTTCATGTCAGGGATATCCGGCTTCTCCACCTTCGGAAGGTACGCCATCATGACTGCATCAACAGTCGAAGCTGCCTTCGCGTCCTTCCCGCCTGAGAGTTTCGTTTCTTTTACCTTCTTGCGCATTTCGGCAATCTGCTTCACGCACTCGGCGAGAGTACGCTCCTTTTCGGGAAACGACTTCACGTCAGGAAGCGAAAACCGGACGGAGATGTCGAGGTCGTCGACGCGAAGGAGATTTTCGACCTGCACGCCCTGGACCGCAACCTTGTTGGACACGACGCTCACAACCGACGTGACTGCATTGACGACTGCGGACTCGACGCCTTTCGCCTGCTCCGCCTTGTCGCCCGGGCTAAACTCGAAAAGATAGTCAAGCTTGCATTCTCCGCCTGTCTTCAACTCCCATCTCTGCGGAACAAACCCCTTGCCTGGTCGCAAGGTTTCGCCGGAAACGGAGGCAGAAAGGAAGTTGGTTGGGCTTTCGGCCCAGAGGAGACGATAGTACCTCGCCATCGTGGCATATTCCTTCGCGGCGAGACCCCATGCTGCGTCCATCTCCTCGATCGGACGCGCGACCGACTCGTACTCGGCGAGCCGCATGTTCAACGTCGGCATGTTGTATGTCGTATAGACGTCGTATATGCCATACGCAGCCCCTGCGACGGAAGCAAGTAGAAGCAGGCGCAAGAACGCCTTGCGATGCGCCCGCACAGCGTAGTTTGAAGCGGTAAAATCGATTTGATACGCCATTTCAGCATCCTCCCTGAAGCGCCATCCCGAACGCGACCGGCGCAATGTCGCGATTGGCAAGGATCGCCCCGGCCACGGATTCCGTCATGTCTATCCTGTCCATCGCATACTCGCCCCACAGATCCCAGTGTTCGTATGCGCTAACATGCGCTTCCGCGACGGAAATCACGAGCGGGACAATCTTTCTATCGCCGGCGAGAGAAGGATGCTGCCTGTTCATGTAGTCGATCCATCCTTGGGTGCGCCCCTCAATCACATTACGCGTGGCGTCGTCGCCCTCCATCCGCGGCAGAAGGACCTCGTCGATGTACTTCCAACCGTCCATCAGGATCGCCCGATAGACGCTTCGCCCCTTGAGAACGACGAGCCGCAGCGGATTCGCACGCCGTTTCTCCTCCGGATACAGGGCGATGTACGCATTCGCTATGGCAAGCCCCGTAGAGGCAATGTGCGGACGGCGAATTCCCATCTTCGAATACCAGTTGCGGTAATCGCGATTTACATTGTCCTTGATCGCTCCGCCTCCGACGTTGTGGACGGCTCTCGTTGATGCCATCTCCCCGTCATCCACACCCTCCATGCGCATTCCGCCGAAAACGACCGTCTCGTTGACAAATCGGCTCTTGATCTGGGTCAGGAAGAAATCGGTGCTTCGCGCTTTCGATGCCGCCGCCGCATCAGGTATCTCGATTACTCGAGCCGTCTCGACCTGAAGCCCGCCCTCCTCGCTTGGACCAACCCAGAAATGACGACTTCCTGTCTTTTTCGAAAGCAGTGAAGCAAACGCCTCGTCTCCGACATCGCCAGCAAGCGACCAGTTTACCGCCCACTTGCCGCGTCTGCTTTGCGAAAGGTCGATCGCGAGGCATTTGTCGCCCTGCACGCCGCAACCCACGACATGGCTCTTTAGGCGCATGTCAGTCGTCTTAAACGGGATTTTCATATCTCGCCTTCTCCTTCTCCTCGAATTTCGCCGTACGTATCGCAAGCTTCAGGTCCGTCGGCCTGTTGCTGAACGACACTGCATCGTCTTCCGTTATGTCGCCGCGCTTCCACGCCTCGTAAAGCGACTGGTTCTTCGAAATCATGCCGTGAGCGGCGCCATCGCGGATGGCATCATCGATTCGCGCAATCTCGCCCTTCTTGATGAGCTCAGAAATGAACGGGGTGTTGACAAGCACCTCCTGAACGCAGACGCGTCCCGTTCCAGAAGCCCTGCGGACGAGACTCTGGCTCACGATGCCCTTGAGCGTGACAGAAAGCTTAAGCCGGACCTGTAGCTGCTCTTCCGGCGGAAACGTGTTCACAATGCGGTCGACGCTCTGCTTCGCGTCGTTCGTGTGAAGCGTCGAAAGGACGAGATGCCCAGTCTCTGCGGCTTGCGTCGCGATCTTCATCGTCTCCGCATCACGCATCTCGCCAACGAGAATCACGTCTGGATCCTGGCGAAGCGTACGTCTCAGCGCCTCTGCGAAGCTGGACGTGTCGATGCCGATCTCGCGCTGGTTGATGAGGCACTTGACATCATCCTGGACGAATTCAATGGGATCTTCGATGGTGATTATGTGCTTCGACTCGGACTCGTTGATTTCTCTCACCATCGCCGCGAGGGTAGTCGACTTACCCGACCCTGTAGGGCCGGTTAGCAGGACAAGTCCCTGAGACTGGTGGGCGAACATCTTCAACGTCTGGCTAAAGCCGAGTTCGTCGATCGATTTCACGCTTCTCGGAATCTGGCGCATGACAATGCCGGGGTGCCCCATGCGCATGAAGAGATTAACGCGGTAGCGGTCCGGCTGTTCGACTGGCTTGTACGAGATGTCGAGTTCGTTCTCGGCTTCGAACCGCGCTATTTGCTTGGGCGCGGCCATCTCGGAAATAAGCTCCCTGACGGATGCATCCGTCAGTACGGGCTCATCGTCAAATTCCACCAACAGCCCGTCGACACGAGATATAGGACGCCGCCCGACCTTGACGTGCAGGTCGGAAGAGCGCCTTTCGGTCATTTCCAATAAGAGTTTGTCTATGTGCTTCATCTATGCTAAAGGTTGAAATGTTGAATGGTTGAAATGTTGAATGGTTACTTCTTCCCCCAGCTCATGAAACCGGACTTCTTTGGCTCCACAGGGGGAGGGGCACGATTCTGCGCGTCCGGGTTCGCGGCTACAGCAGTCTGAGACGCGCCCGTAGTTGACGCTGCCGCAATGCCGCCTTTCGTCTTCAGGTACTCTTCAAGGATGTGCGGACGGTTTGCCGCAGACATGGCCACTTCCACGTCGACTATGCCTTGTGTGACCTTGTTCGCAAGAGACAGCTCAAGCGGACACATTCCCTTCGCAATTCCCGTCGCGATGGCTCCTGCAAGCTGATGAGTCTGGTTGTCGCGTATCAGGTGCGCGATGGCCGGGTTCGTGATCATGATCTCGCGCGCGGCTACTCGCCCTTTTCCCCCTATCTTCGGAAGGAGCGTCTGGCAGACCACCGCCGCGAGAACGCCGCCGAGCTGCGTACGGACCATCGCCTGCTGCTGCGGCGGAAACACGTCGATCACACGGTCGACGGTCTGCGGCGCGTCCGTTGTATGCAGTGTCGCGAAAACGAGGTGGCCCGTCTCCGCCGCCGTAAGGGCAAGGGATATCGTTTCGAGATCTCGCATTTCGCCAACGAGGATGACGTCAGGGTCTTCACGAAGCGCCGACCTCAGCGCATTGGCAAACGACTTCGTATGAGCGCTGAGCTCACGCTGGCTGATGACACAGCACTTCTCCTTGTAGACGAACTCTATCGGGTCCTCGATAGTCAGGATGTGAGACGTATCTCGGGCGTTGATCATGTCGAGCATCGTCGCGAGGGTCGTCGTCTTGCCGGAACCCGTCGGCCCGGTCACTAGGACAAGTCCGCGCGGCAGTTTCGTCAATTCCTGGATCTGCGTCTCAAGCCCGATCTGCTCGGGGGTCAGTATCTGATACGGGATCAGACGAAACACCGCCGCAAGTCCCCGGTTCTGGCGGAACATGTTTACACGGAAGCGAATCGGATGCTTCGCAAGACGCATCTCGTAGGAGAAGTCGATTTCCCAGTTCTTGTCTATCTCGAGTCGCTGGTCGTCGCGGAGGATGCTATATAGAATCGCCTCGGTTTCTTCCGCCGATATCGGATCGTACTGCTCCATCCGGACAATCTCGCCATGAATGCGGAGAGACGGACGGCGCAGAGGCGCAATATGAATGTCGGACGCGCCTTTTTCGTCGGCAAGGGCCATTATTTCGAGAAGGTCGATCATTGGAACACCTCCAAACAGACTATGAAGATGGCAATCATGAGAAGGTAGAGGAAGTAGAGAAGCCCCACGTACGACAGGAATCCAAAACGCATCTTCATCCCAACCCAGCACATCAGGTATCCGATGACGGAAGTCGCAATCGCGATTCCTGCGAGACGGAGCATCGAAAAGGACGAAAGCCTGTACGGGAAGACGATATACCGCAACCTGTCTCCAACGGTCAAGCGCTCGACACTTCGTCCGCCTTTGATGAGTTCTTTGGTTCGTTCGTAGATGCCGGCCGGCCATGCAAATGCATGTTTCATCCCGAACCAGAAGTCCTTCCACCAGTCAACAAGCCATTCCGAAGCTCCTTTCTCATGGGTGCGGTTGGGCCACTTCTTCTGCTCTGCCTCGACCTGCGCCTTCAGGTTCTTCTGCCAGTATTCGTTCCTCTGCATCGGCGAAACACCCTCAAGTTCGCGGCGCCAGCGTTCTGCAGCGGCCCCAAGCCGGTGCATGGACTGCACCTGGTCGATCTCGCGGTCCATCCCCCGGAAACTCTCGCTGCGCGCGGCGAATTTCCGGTCCCACCGGGCGGTCGTGCCAATCAGCCTGGGAATATGCCGCGACACTGCATCGCTCGCGCCACCGAGCGTCATCATAGTAAGAGACTCGCCGACTTCGTCGCGCATCGCGGCGACATCCGCGCGGATGCCCTGCGTCCGCATCATGAAAAGGCAACCCGCAATCGCCGCGACGAGGGCCGTGACATTGGCGCCGATGACGACATGCCAGACACGACGGCGCTTAGTCGCCGTTATCGCGGCGTTCGCGTCATTGCGAGCGGCGGTGCCGTTGATGCGCGACGAGCGAGAGAATCTGTCGAGGATTTCGCTCACCTTCCGGCCCTCCTTTCCGCTTCGCGTTCGTCTCTCCGGAACCCCTTGTGTTCCGTTCCGTGCGTATCGTAGGTCAGGACGGTATAGTAAAGACCCTGTCCTCTGTTGTACGTGCCTATTTTCTGGGCGACGGTAGCGCGATTCGTCACTAGGGCGGGATGTTCGACAAACACATCGTATTGATACGCAGGCGTGACTTTGAAGTTGGTTAGAAAATCAAGATTAGCACCGCCTCTTCTTTGATCGGAAGCCGCCTCAACCTCAAATACCGCCCTCAACTCGGGCGCCTGGACCTTGCCCTCCGAGTTTGTTGAAATCCCCGGATATCCGATACCGCCTATCACCACAGGGCTTGAGAAATATTCATAAGTCCTACGTGAGAAAGAAGCGCTTGTTTCCGAAAAGTTATACCCCCCACCGTCTGGGATTGTATTGATTGTGGCATTTCCGATATAAAATATAGTCGCCTTGTCATCCGCCAACTGCATCCCCATAAACCCAACGGACGGACGATCACTCCAACGAAGGAGCTGAATCTGCTCGACAAATGAACCATTGTGGACGTACTCGTACAACGCCATCTCCGCGTTGTTGGTGGCGTTTCCTGAAGATTGGCGTGGGGCAATCTCAAATACAATCGCACGTTCATTCCTCTGCGATAGCGGCCATCCGTGTCGACAGCCGGCGGCGTTGAAACTGTTTGTAAGATTGCGGATGATGCACAACCGCACAATATCGTTCGTGCCACCTGCGCCAACTTCTACGAAGCTCAGCGGTCGAAAATAATATCGACGACCATAATCCTCCTGCAACCACCCACCGGTACCGCGCATCCCTATATTGACCCACCATTTTGTGTTCGTTGCCGTTGTATCTCCAAACGCAAGGCCATAAAGCGACGAGTTAAGCCCTTGGTAAATGCCAGAATCCCCAAGCTCAGTATCGGTTGAGCCATATTCATAATCTCGTTTCCTGTCATACTGCTTTGGGCAAGGTGTACGAAAATCCCCTTCTCTCTGCATGACAAAATGGCTTTCGTTCGTCCAAACTGGGAATATCGGCTCTACTGGTTTTACAAAGAGCCCGAGACTCCTCTCGCTATTCGTGAAATAGGTGAACTCCTTGCCTGAATCCCCTATGTTGGCGTCGCACGTCCGTATATAGTTCAGCGCAGACCTGACCGCATAGACCTTCTCCATTTCATGCTGCCTGTCGATACGCAGCTGGCACTGATAGCGGAACAACAGCAAGGCACCGGCACCAAACAGAAGACCCACTGCCGTGACTATCATCACCGTCACAAGCATGAAACCTCCGCGGGCAGGAGGAAAACGCTTCTGTGCACCCAACGATGGCGTCACTCTCTGTTCCACAGCCGCACCACCCTTCCTGCTCTAGCGGTTCTCACTTCAAATTCGCCTTCGTCATTCTTGATCTTGTACTTCGCCGCGACCTCGAGATACGCCAAAGCCGCATTCTTTACGTCGAATCCGTCCCTTTCACTCGAACTTGCGCCGCCAAGCGGCACGACCGTGCAACTGACCAGGTCGCTCGCAAGCGGAATTAGCGAGGCATCGCCATTTGATCTGCGCGAAAGCTTGCTTACAAGCTCCCCAAATTCGAACGCGTCTATACCGACGTCCAGCGTCCCGTTCGTCGGATTCAACGACGATGTCAACTGTGCCACGCGTGTTATAACGCCTGTCTCAAGCGAGATGCCGCCTGTTTCATGCCTGTAGAAAACTCTCATGTCCGACGTCTTGCTGACAAGGTTTGTACGAGTTCCTATATATGATCCGACCGACATCATGTCTGCATACGCACCGCAGATGTCAACAAGCTTCTCGCGGATGTACGCCTCCTCGCGATCACGTTCCTGAATGGTGAGTAGCTTCACAAAAAACGCTCCGACAGTCGCGGCAAGAACCGAAACGATGACGATTGTCACCATCAGCTCAACTATCGTATATCCTCGACTGGCGTTTTGATAGCTCATGTCAGACTACAGCCCCAAACAGACCGGCAACGTGAAAAACGGCTTGCCCGCCTCGCTTAACGCCCCATTGCGGTCGTACAGCTTCCCGACAAGCCATTTGGGCTCGGCCGCTCTCGGTGGCGGATCCCATCCAATACACCTACTCAAATTCCTATCGCCATTTCTTGAAACCACGAGCAGCTGGTAGCCAATCGGCGAAGCACCATCCACATAAACCGAATGAACAGTATTTGTATCTGCATCTATCGCAATGCTGAGTGAATGTCCTTTCAAATTCACATCGACCGAATAGCTTCCTGCCGCAATGCTGCTAGCACCCCTGTTTTCGTACATGAACGAATCCATCATTCCAGCAAGGCGCTCGACGGCCTCGCGGCGGCGGGCTTCCTTCCTGGCAGACTGAATGCCGATGATCTGCAACCACGCAATGCAGACAATGGCAAGGATCAGCATCGATATCATCAACTCCACGAGTGTCACGCCGCGACGTGCGGCAATGCGCAAACGTCCGGGGAGGCTCTCTCCCCGGCGTTTGCCATTTACGCGATCATGGAGCTGCGATCCCGTCACTCTCTGTTCCCTCCGTCCTGCGCACCCGACATGACTTCGGCAGAGGCGGGGACCGCGTCTTCTTCCTCGGTTTCATCTTCCTCTTCGCCGTCATCTTCAAACGGCCCGACAATCCGCTCGTCGTAAAACTCCTTCAGCTTCTCCTTTGTCTCCTTGACAGAATAGGGGCCGCCAATCGGCGTCTTCCTGAGATCGCGCCCGGAGTTGACCATGACCGACTCCGTCTCCGTGAGCGCATTCTTCTCGAATCCTGTCTCGTCTTCGTCTTCGAGAATCGTCGGGCGGATCATTATAACAAGATTCTTCTGCACCATCTGCGTCGTCTTGCTGCGGAAGAACCACCCAAGCAAAGGAATGTCACCAAGCCAACGGACTTTGGTCTCCACCTCCTGCTCCTGGTTGTCGATAAGACCGCCGAACATGAGCGTGGCACCGCTCGGCACGGTCGCGCGCGTATCCATTTCATGCATCTTGAGCTCGTAGTTGTAAACGGGATACTGTTTGAAGATTCCGCCCAGCTCCGCCAAGTCTTTCTTGTCGCCTTTCGTGACAACCTGCGGATGGACCGTCAGCCGCACCGACTCGCCGTTTTCGGTGATTTCAGGTGCAACCCACATAAGAACGCCGCTGCGGATCATGTTCCACTGGATGTTGATGGAGTTCTGCACGTTGTCGGAGGAGGACTGGAGACTGGAGACAGTGCTCGCGTCGATCTGTGGTATCGGATCGACATCCGAAACCTGAATCGCCGCCTCGCTGTGGTCACCGACGACAATCATCGGGCTAGACAGAAGCTTCGTATTGCTGCGCTCGCGGATAAGCTGTATTACCGTCTGGAAGTCGAAACCGTCGGTGCGCATCCAAACCTGCCCGCCGTCGCGGATCTTGAACCCGTCCCTTGCCAGCAGCGACGCGTACTTCGTAACTGCAGCCGCGTTTCCAACCGACCCGTAGATAGGAACGAAGTTCTCGAAACCAGACCACTGGAATCCGTCAATGTCTCCATCTGTGCCGTTGTTTGTATCAAGCTGGAAGATGATGGCTTCGATGAGTATCTGCTTCTCCTTGATGTCGAAAAGCTTCACCTTGGCTTCGATCTCGGCAAGGTTCTCCTCGACATCGTATGCGATGATCGCGGGAACCGTTCTCGGGCGAATGAGCTTTTCGAACACCTGGCTCGTCGTGTCGCTCATGCCGGACCGCTGACCTGAACTTGTCTGGATTCGCGAGTTCAGGTTCTTGACGACATCGGTGTTGTCGTCCTGCTTGCGCGTCGCCTGGAGCGATGCATTTGGGTGCTGTAAAAGTCCTTTGATTTTCAAAACCCGCTCTACAACCGCTTCAGGGTCGGCGTGATAGAGTCGGATCACCCGCGCCATAAGCGGCTTGGCCGCGACAGCCTCCTGCTCCCACTGGGCAAGTTTCGCCCGCTTGGCGATTCGAACGACACCGCCGACTTCCACAAAATCGTAGTCGTGCGGATTCAGAATCTCGCGAAGCACGATACGCCACTCGATCTGCTGTCCGTTTGTGTCGAACGTCGTGCGCTTGACTTGGGTCTGCTGTACGACAGTCGTCTCTTTCGCCTTGCCGATGTCATCAGCAGTAAGCGCCCCCTCGGCGACCGTCTGGACTGGAACGTACAGATCGGACGGCTCCATATAGTCGGTCGTAATCGTGACATCGGCCTTCACGGCCACGTCGCGGATGGCGCTTCGGAGGTCCATGCCGCCCTCCGATTCGTTCGTCGTAAAGAGAATCGGCGTGCGGTTCGCAGACAGACGCTCCTGGGCAAGTTGCTTGTGCTTTACGTCCACTTCTCCGGAAAGGCCAAAGAGGACAAGCTCTCCGTCCTCTGTAAAATTGTAGCCGACAGGCGACAGGAGAAGGCGAAGCGCCTTTCGCCACTCAACCTCGTAGCTCTTGCCGTCGCCAAGCTGCCGGTAAGGCATCGTGAGATTCTCAATTCCATTCGTGCTCACGGTTCCGATCTGCTTGCCGGCCTGCATGAGAATGTTGCGAATCGCCTCCTCAAGCGTCTTCACCGTATCGTTGCCCGGAGGTATTACCATGCCCTCGATCGTCAGCTGCTTGATGTTGGCCATCTTTACCTTCGACTCGGGCTCCTCGCCAGACTTGGCCGCCTTTTCCATGATGGCGTCGGCCGAAAAAGACATCGTCGCGGGCTTGTCGCCAAGCTCCGCAGGAACCACTATCGTTGCGTTCTCTGAGTCATCCTCGAGACCTACCACGTTCATAGTCTTCTGCTCTTGCGCGAACAGCACGGCCGCAGAGACCGCAACCGCCCCTAAACCGCCAACTCTCCAAGACTGTTTCATCGTATTTTCCTTTCGTTGTTAGAATTCTCAGTTCTCCGTTCTGCTCACGTCATTTCCACGTTCCTTCCGCGGAATTCCAGTGGTAGGACTCAAGAAGCGACAGCCGAGTCACTTCGAGGTAAGCGGAGCTACTGGTGCCAAGAAGCGACGCGGCAGCGGTCTTTTCTGCCTCCGAAACAGCAAAGTCCCTGTTTGTGTCGGCTTCGTTGAAAAGCCTTCCTGCAACAAAGAATGAGTTCTCGTCCAAGAACTTGCTAGGCGTCCAGCGCTTCCAATGATAGACACTCACGCCTGTCAGCGTCACACTCTCACCAGGATCAAACACCTCGTCGCGGTTGCCGACGGCCTTGAGCGCAGTCTTCACCTTCGCCGTCATGTCGATATAGTCGTATCCGTCGGGCATGGTCCCTGTCGGCGAATCAATGTAGTACGTCTTTCCGACGGATGCCATTGCACCCTCTCCCGCTTCGCCAGGTATCAACTCAACCCAGTAGTCGTAGTCTGGATCGACCTCTCCGTCGCCTTCGTTCTTTATCGTTAGCGTCAGGTCAAGAAGTCCCGTATTCCAATTCAGACTGGCCGAAATCGTCGTCTTCAGCTCCGCTTCGACGTCCGTAACGGTCAAGGTGCCAGGAATGATTTCGATTACGTAGTTCTCCGCCCTCGCGCCGTCAACGCTCGCGACATCGATCCAGATTTCATCAGGATAGTCCCCCGCATCTGCAACCGTAGGTTCTGATGCATTCCACACGACATTTGTGTACGTCACATCTGCCGCCGCGCCCGCACCTCCGGTCACATCCGCAATTGTATCGCCGCCCTTCAGCTGAGCCGAGAAGTCCGCGAAACTGAAATTCGGCTTCGGCTTGCCCGCTTTCCACGTTGCATCATTAACAGTTATCGTAAGAACCGCTTGCGTCACGGTAAGCGTACCGTTGGAGAACACGATGTCATAGTTATTTGTATCGATCCCCCCCACTGGATAAGACGGCACAACGTCGTCTGCGTACACGCCTACTGCCGCAGCGATGTTAGTCGCCATATCGCCAGTGATGTACACGGACGTCACCTGGTCTTCATTCTGCAGGTCGCCGGACACCGTGAACTCTGAACCGTCGAAGGTGGCCGTCTCGCCATACTCCTTCTCGGCGTCGTTCGCCGTAATCGTGATGACGCGCTTCGTTATCGTCAGCGTTCCGGCGACATAAGTGATCTCGTAGTTCGCAAGGCCCGTGCCCACTGCGTCGGAGGCGGTTATCGGGTAGCCCTCCGCTTTCCGTGCCGCCGTCGCCACAGCACCGTCGGAGGCAAGCGTCACGGAATCGACTGAGTCGCCGTCGGCGAGCTCGCCGGACGTGACGAGGAACTCGTCGCCGACGAACACGAACTCCTCACCGTACGCCTTCTGCTGGTTGCGGGCGGTGATCTCGAGCGCGCGCTTCGTCACCGTCAGCGTCCCGGGGACGTAGGTTATCTCGTAGTTCGCGAGGCCCGTACCCACCGCGTCGGACACCACGATCGGATATCCCTCCGCCTTCCACACCGCATCGACCGCAGCACCTTCCGAAGCGAGCGTCACGGAATCGACAGCGTCGCCGTCGGCAAGCTCGCCAGACGTGATCGAGAACTCCGTCCCGGCAAACGTAACCACCTCGCCGTACTCCTTCGTCGCGTCATCCGCCGTGATCGTAATCGTACGCTTCGTCATCGAAAGCGTCCCGGGAACGTAGGTTATTTCATAGTTCGCAAGGCCCGTGCCCACCGCATCGGACGCCGTGATCGGATACCCCTCCGCCTTCCACGCCGCAGTCGCCGCAGCGCCTTCGGACGCGAGCGTCGCGGACGCGACCGAGTCGTTGTTCTTGAGCGTGCCCGTCACCTCGAACTCCGTCCCCTCGAACGTGAACGCCTCGCCGTACTCCTTCGTC
>Ga0265298_10008080_pt1 | contig 12676 bp, 3 predicted proteins | sample AusTroGonzalo_MG_3_FD_193486 | JGI IMG/M metagenome (GOLD analysis project Ga0265298, IMG submission 193486) | Bovine rumen microbial communities from tropical cattle in Woodstock, Queensland, Australia - Gonzalo_01 | ecosystem: Host-associated > Mammals > Digestive system > Stomach > Rumen ... | reverse complement strand
CCAAAACGTCAATTACAGGTTGCAAATTGTTAATAAATGGCATTTTTTTGTTAAAAAATTTGCTTTTTCGGATTAAAAGCCGTACCTTTGCAGTTCGTATTCTTATGTAATAAGAAAAAATGTTGCTTTTTGAAATATACTAATATATAATGTTTCCGCGCAATGGGATGCGGAAAAAACTAGAGATGAATAAAATGATGCGAATGATGAGAATGATGAGAATGATGAAGGATTGGTGCCGGGCTAGTAGTGTGCTGGCAGGGAGTGTTCGGACATGGTTGGTGGCGGCGGTGCTGTTTGTATCGGCGCAGATGTATGGTGCCGGTTGGACTCCGACGGACGGTGGTTTAGTGGTGAACATGGAGCAGGGTGAGCGGTTCTTGCTGTCGGTATGGGTTGATATCGACAAAGATGACGTAGAAGACCCAGGCGAGGAGTTTTTCGTAATTAACTATAACCGCTACAAGGGTGGATATTTCAACTATAAGGAGGGTTTGTATTTAAAACTCGCCCCGCAGGTGGAGGATGCCACCGAGCCTTCAGACATGTCTATCTGGACGGTGGGTGCACCTTTGTCGCGTATTATCGGAGGCGAGGACTATTCGTTGGGCGCAAATGCCGGTCACGTTTATACGATTTGGAACGACGGTAAGACGCTGAGGATGAATAACACGAACTATCAGTTCATGGGTGACCTGACTAGTGATTACAACTACAAAGACGCTGCCGATGTAGTGTTTGTCGTTCCGACGGATCACGACGGTATCACCTCTTTTGACCCGAACAGGACTCTGGGACGAGGCGGAACAGCTGGAGATGCGAAGGGTCGTTTTAACGGAGCGATTGGAAAGGGTTTCTTGGGAATGACCTATCGTGAGGTGTATATGTTAGATATCCCGCGTCAGAACAAGCCGATATCCTATACGAATGCAGCGGTGGTCTGCTTCAACACGACGACAAAGGACACCACCTATGCCAAACCTGATGCCGGCTCCGGTCTTAAGGTGGAAAAAGGTCATGCTGTATATGCCTATGCGGACAAAAAACACAGAGCGACGGTTCGTACCATTTTCCGTCTCTATATGCTGGATAAACCATTTAACTATTGCAGCAGTTATTACTTTGCAACGGACGAGCAGGACTTCAAGAAATTTCGTAAAGGCCCCGATACGAATGTTAAGCCTAATCTAACATGGACGGATAGTACGGAAACGAAGAAGAAAATATACACCATTGACTGGATGACGCCGATGACAGCGGTGGATAAGGCAAGTTCTCCGCTCTACAAGACGGACTATATGACCGTGCCTACGAACGATAGTACGTACTACTATGTCGGCTTCAACAACGACTATAAGGCAGGCAGTGAGCACATGGGTTCGGGAACTCCGGGTGCACAGTCTGCGTTTACGAAGATCCGCAACTTACCGTTGAAGGATCTGCCGACTTTCAAAGCTCCGGCAGGTGCGTATGGAAAGATGGTGGTGGATACGACTACGAATGATGCCAACCTCGGCGTAGCATTCGAACCGGCAGGCTATTTCCTGAAAGTAAGCACTGGTAAGAACGTACCTATGGTGAAAATCAATGATAACGAATGGGTCACGCAGGACATGTGGGAGATTGATGAGAAATGGCTGGGTTTGAAGATATGGGCAACGCTGATGACCGGTCCGGAGTTCCGTGAGGATGATCCGGGAGCCGATATAACCGGTTGGACTGATTCTGTCGATGGTTCCGCAGTGCCCGTATCTACCGGGGGAACAGTGACCAGCGGCTTGAAAGGTTATGCGGTCATTTACACCGATAATACCAATAAAAACGGTAACATGACGTTCGTTCCTGCGAATCTGACCAGACATGTTCGTTATGACAATAATGGTTTCTTAGGTGTAGAGATTCCGAATCAGTATCCGACAGGTACTGACACCATTGTAAGGGTGTTGGCTCCACGACTTAAGTTTGGATATACGTTTTTGGGATGGACGAAGGCTGCAACCCCCGGGGTGGGGGATAAGCGCTACCAAGCTGGCGATACGATTCGTCTATCGGCCGGAGAAACGGTGCTCTATGCCCAAGCAAGGTATGACGGCACCTTGCAGATGGCAATATCGTTTAAAAAGGCCGATGGTAAGCGTTATTTCTTGACGCACCCGGGAACCGCCACGCCTCGTTATGCCCGTGCTCGTCATTTTGATAGTTGGGAGAACACGTGGCAAGGTATGGAGAACGCGGAGAACGAAGATCCGAATTACCTGAGTACATTTGAATTACGATACCCGAAAGCGGAGATTAAAAAGAGAGAAGAAGGCGCAGGTCCTTTGGATGATAAAGAGCATGTCTTGGATCCGCGTCAATACACGATGAAGGGCTATACGGACTCGTTGACGTTTTATGAGTATTTCGCCCCAAATAAAGATGAGTATCTCGGTTTGTATTATGTGCGAGCGATGAATACCATTCTGGCGAACAAGACTTGGGCCGGATTGTTTACGACGACGAGCAATGCAACGGACATCAGTTGGCCGAATTACATGGTGCCGTATATTGATAGTACCAAGATCAAATCCGAGCGGTACGTAGAAGAATACGATCCGGAGAATAAGAAAGACTCGCTGATACTGAAAAACAGAAAAGACGGTGAGGGTTGGTTACCGGCCTATGTGCAATATGATGAGGGTACTGACCAATTTAACGGTGTGGATGATGAAGAAGAGGGAACGGATTTCCAGATTACTGCTGTGATTGTAGCGGACGAGCACTATATCATTCTTCCGGATACATCCTATACTTGGCGTGACACAATTGAGTTTGGCTATCATAATGGTGAACAGTTGAGCGAAGATGTATGGTCGTCGTTGATTGGTAAACAACTGATGGCGGTGATGGTTGTTGACGGTGATACGACGTATTTCCACCCGAACCGCAAGAAAGTCATCAACGACCCGAATAACCTGTATCTGTCTCCGGACTACCGCGTGACGCAGATCTTTGAATGGATTCCGGATAGCCGTCTGAGTGCAGCCTTGAACGAAGGCGATAGTGCGCAACACGAGACGACCGATCACTATTGGCACTACAATATCGTCAGCGGTCTTAATAGTCCGCTCAACGTGAAGAATAGTAGCGATCAGTATATTGATATCGTTGATACCTTCCGTATTCATATGAGTCACGATGCGATCAGTAAGATCAAGGAGTATCGTGGTCGTTGGAAGAAAGGGGCTACGGGTCTGAAGGTGGATAACGCCAATGGTTCGATGCGTCACCGCGATATCATCGTACGCACCAAGACCTATCACTACGGTGCGGACTCCACCTATCTGATGCTGGAACCGGAACATGAGAGTTATAACTTCAGTCCGTTAGCGGGACAAAGTCAGCAGCTGAATTTCAAATTGAAGATGGTTACTTCACGCCGGTTGTTGGACGTTGCAGGTAAGGCGGTGAAAGAAGAGATCCTATCCGTAAAGGATACCACTTCGCTGCTGAGTTTGGTAACGGGCGACTGTTCCATAGCGCAAGGCGATACCTATTTCACCAAAGGTGCCGTTAGTTCCAATCATGTGACTCTGACCACGAAGGCAGACAACTCGAAGGGCGTGAAACTGGACACGCTCCATGTGACCAAGACGCTTACTATCAACGGAAAGTCTTACACAGCCACGGCACATGTGCCCTTGACGCAAGCGGCGCTGACGACCAGTGAGTTGGTATGGTCGGTTACGCATAACGGTAAGCGCTATTTCGTCATGGCAGTGAATGATGGTAGCAAGCAGACGTTGCAGTTCCGCGAGTTCACGCAAGTCGGTTCGATGCTCTATAAGTTAGGAAGTAAGACGCAACTGGAGAAAGGATCCTATGGCGGCAATAACTCGGATGAGAAGTATATCACGCCGTGGACATTCGCGTATAATCCTTCGGATAACAACCAACTCTCGCTCGAGACCCGATACAGCATCGGTAAGTTCTTTACGATCACAGACGACAAAGGTGCCTTAGGAGGAGCACCGGGTACGTACTTCACCTATCGTATTGCGGAAGTTCATACCAACGATAACTCCAACTACGAGGAGAAGGTGCGTATCCGATACGGTGCCAGCAACTGGTTGAAGTTTGATGGTACAAAGATAGTGTTTGCAGAAGATTCAGCCTCCGCTACGGAGTTCTCCTGGAGTTACCTGTTGACGGAATACAGTTTGCTCAATAACGGCACGTATCCGAGTGATGACCATGCGACTTTTGGTTATAATGTCGCAGACCCGAAGGCAATACAGACACGCTACAAGGCCTACCGCGAGTACTCGATGCTGTTGGATAACGAACTGACGTATCTCTGTCATAAAGAAGAGACAAGTATCAGCAATCTGACGGATCCGGAAAAGGAATGGTTAACGAGTTACAGGATCGATACGATCCATGATCGTCGTGTAGCTACGTTAAGCGGCATAGATACCACGTTCAACAGCACGATGCTCACTACCACGGTGAGTGCCACAGGCGAAAGTCCGATCAACATAACCTACGGTGGAGAGGGTAAGTATATCAATATCGTGGATACGCTGTGCGTGACGCTTAGTCTGCAAGATAATGAAAACACTCCGGCCTATCGTTTCAAGGGTGACTGGAGCGAATTCAAGTCGATCAGCGATGCGAACCTGAAGATTCCTTTGGTGCGTAAGACCTATCATGAGGGTACGTTCAGTACGTTGTCTTGTAGCGTAGAGGGAGATGCGGAGGACTTCACCTTCCCGGCTACTCTTTCACCCACAGATAGCCTCCATGAGTACGTGCTGCATACGACCCTGCGTGAGGGTACGCAGATGCTGGATGTTGATAATGAGGTGGTAGCTATCACGAGCGAGCGATACAGCGATGTCACCAACGATATCAAGAGTAAAGCGGGTACGGATAGCATCATCGGTATGCACTTGACGAACAAAATGTTGGCGGAGGTGCGACTGATGGATATATACGGTAACGCACCGAACTGGTGTCATATATCCGCTACGAAGGACAGTTCCGTTATCGTCAAGTGTACGGAAAGAGGTATTCGTTCTCCGCGTACGGCGTACCTCTATCTGGCGTATATCATAACGCTCAACGGCCAGACGCGATTTGTCAACTATCGTCTGACGGTAGCACAATACAGTTATTTCGAGTACGCCAATAACCAGAAACTTGTCCATAGTCCCGGTGCATCGGGTGACGAGATGACGGCAGACGGTAGACAGCAGGTACATGAGAATAAACGTATCCTCTATTACTATCCCGATCAGCAAGTCGAACTGCCGGTTCGTGAACGTGCTTTCTACGGATGGTGGCGTTGGTACCGAGAGGGTGTAGATGTAGATAGCGCCGATGTATCCGATACCGATGTGCCCGATTCGTTATGGTATTCAGGTTTTGCACCGCGTAACACCGGTAAATTTAACTTCCCGTACCGTATCATTGGTGACTCGGTAAAAGTACCGGATGAAACAACGTCGGCAGAGGGAGATTCAGTCATGAAACTGCTAACGATGGGTCGTTGGACGGTGTTCCATTATAAATCGAAAGACTACGGTAATAAGAATGACCCGCCTGCCAAGACCCCGCGCGTACTGCCACCGGATACGATTCGCGCAGCAGGCCCGGATCGAGGTAAGCGCCCCATTGTGACCTATGCCGTCGATATCAGTAACTACTACGATAACCTGCCGTTGTCTTTGAAGGACAAGAACCAGGTGGATGTAGCTCAGATGGAAACGATGCTGGAGATCAACGAGCCAACGCTATCGCTGCGTGAGATCTTCGAATTGCACCCGTGGACCGAGATGGCGGAGAAGTTAGAGGGTTATAAGGACACGATCAAATCACCAAGAAGAAACCTCAGGTATATGGAGGATCATGTGATGATGGCGCCGCGAGAGAATGCACTCTTGCTTCGTACCGAACAGCGGTATAACTACGAGCACCTGAAAGCCAAAGGTCACTCGGAGTCGCTCTTGGGCTACTATATGCGCGATGATAACTGGTCTACGATGAGTGCTGTGAAGGATGCCAAAGGATGGAGTCGGCAGGACTCGATGATATGGTGCGGCGGTTGGGATGCCGACTGCAAATGGTACACCTACAATCCGAGTGACGGAACCTATACACCATGTTCCTACGAGGTATCCGCAGATGAGGATTTCTTGAAAGTGCCTGCCCGAAAAGGTGGCGCCGATACGGTCTATTACTGCCTGCGAGCAAAGAGTAAGGCTACTACTATTGTGAAAGACGAAGACGTCACCGTGGACGGTGACTATTGGTTCAATATCTGCCGGTATAAGATCATCTATCACAACGCCAATACCTATGGTCCGAAGAAAGAGGTGAAGAATAAAGATGTGACGAAGGCGCTGATTACCAAGGAAGAGATCGAGCAGCGGTATGACGTGTTAGAGCGTTTGGACTTCGATTATATCCAACCGGGTCCCGACTACCATATCTATCCGCACCCGCTGCCTTGGGCCGATGCGTCCTACGGTTATACCTATCCGGAGACATCGAGTCTGCCGCATAACCGTTACCACGACGAGTCCGACTTCCCGAACCACGGTGAGTACGGTTTGATAAACCGTATCCCGTATAGTGCTTATTGGCGCAAGGTGGAGCAACACGGTGGTGCGGAGAACGGTTATATGATCTACTGCGACGGTATGGCATCGGCAGGTCAGGTAGCAGCCTTGACGCTGCATACCCACCTCTGCGCCGGACAGAAGATGTTCTTCTCCGGTTATGTAGGTAACCCGAGTAGTCAGACCGGTAAGTCCAATCCGAGTTTCATCTTCTCCGTGCAGGGCTCGACGGATGGTGTCACATGGAATGATATCACGTCGTACATGACGGGTGATATACAGCCTGCCAACGAATGGTACCAGATCTATTTCCCGATCCTGCATAACGAGGGCGGAAGCGACTATGAGCATTTCCGCGTGCGTATCTATAATGTAGCCAGCAGTTTTGACGGTAATGACTTCATCATCGACGATATGTGTATCTTCGCTACCAAGCCGCCGTTGATCGCTTATCAGGCGCAGACGACCTGTAATGACTACGGTCATTCGGATGAAGAGACGCATGTGCTGCTGCGTGTAGACTACCAAGGTATCACCGGTGAGGGATACAACGGAAAAGATGTATGCTATACGGTACGGCAGAAGACCCCGGGAGGCGTGGAAAGTTTCGTTCGAATGTCTGACCACTACCTGAATGAAGACAGTACGAAATCTGTGCCTCTCGATACGCTGTTCGGTAAGATTTATATCCCGGCCAAAGACTACGAACCGAAGGACTCGATCTATAAGAACATGAACGACCTGCTCGATCGCTTCGATACCACCTTTGACAAGCATAAGATAAATCCCGACTATCCGATTGTACGTGAGGGCTATATCTACGAGATCCTCGAAGGCGATATCCGTCCGGTGAAGTATATCGTGCATAGCGCGAAGATGTTATCCAAGAATGACTATACGGTACATATGTCTGCCGTGCCTGAGGAACTGCTGAGCAGTATATGCGGTATGACCAGTCACCTCAAGATCAGTAACCGTATGGTATTGCAACTCAACGGAGAGGAACAACCGGAGACGGAGCAGTTGGGTCTGTGCGCCAATGCGACCTATGACATCAGTCTGAGTGTCAAAGGATCGATGTATCTGGATAGCGTGGCACCGATCGACGTAACCGGCACGTGCGTCAACGACTGGTTGCTATACGGCGATACCGCCAAAAAATCCAGTAAGAAACGGTACGGTTATTACTACTCCGATATAGAGAAAGTGGTGACGAAGATTCTGCGTCGTGTATCGGTACCCAGCAGAGAGAACCCCAACCAGTTGGTACCGAATCTGGCATCGGTGGACAGTGCTGTGATGCGCGCCGTCAAAGAGCACTATGAGATAACATTGGATACGACGGCGCATCCCTATACGATCCTTGCTGATTTGGTGAATAAGGGCTTCCTGACACTCTATCAGTCCCAGTTAACCGCTTCGGTGTTATCCGGTGACTCCGTGCAGTTCGTCATCTTCCCGATTGAAGGTTCGGGTTCGAAAGAGATGGAAGACGCGCGTGTGGAGGTTTGTCCGAATCCGATCCTGATCAAACTCAAACCCGATAAAGGTGGTGGCGTGCCGCTGATGGTAGGTGGTTTGAACCGCGACTCGACTGAGTCGATGCTTCCGATCGAAGTACTCACCACGGCTACCGGTGCCAATAACGAGATCAAACTGCGTATCGACTCGATCATGCCTATGGTCGGTATCTACTCTATCGAACTGCGTTCGACGGATGACCCGGACTACCGTGAGGGTGTTCATCGTCTGAGTCTGGTACCAGATCAGGACTATCCTTCCGATGTGTATTATAACAAAGCGGACAGCGTCGTCCTGCGCCCTGCACCGACCAATAATTATTCGATGAAACCGGGCTATCGTTATACGTTCGATATCGTGATGCAGACCTTGCTCGGACAGTTGAATACCGATGACGGATGCGAAGTAGGAACCGTGCCGTTCATCGTATCTATTGTACCGGACTATGTACGTTGGGATCCGCAAGCAACGGGTAATAACAACTGGAATGATGCGGATAACTGGATCGGTATAGATGCCAATGATAACCCCATCCACGCGGATGCGCATTTCGTGCCACTGGAGAGTACGAAGGTGATTATTCCGGCAGTAATATCCGGTAAACCCTATCCGGTGGTACAACCGCTTCCGGAAACTCATGAAGACTCCATTCAGAAAGTGGGCTTCCAGTACAATAAATGCGACACGATCCGCTTTATGCCGGGTGCTGCTATCGGCCAACAACAATATATCGGTAATTCCGATGTGGTCATCGATATGGATCTCCCCAATAGACAATGGGCCTTCCGTACGGCGCCGGTAAAGGGTATGGTCAGCGGTGACCTGTTCATAGCGGATGCCGATGACCGGGGAGAGACTCCGCTCTGGGAGGTAGGTGAGTTCGATGCTTCCGGACGTACGTATAAGACCGGAAACGCCTCCTTCTGGCTCTCCGTCTACAACTCGGAGAACACCCATGTCAACCGGACCGGAGACGACTCTGTCCGCTCCGTGACAGCAGACTGGTCGCGCGTGACCAATGCGATGAACCTGTCGCTGCCCGTAGGACAAGGTTTTGCTGTCTATGTACGCACGAAGGAGGGCGTTAAGCCTGTCGTGCGCCTGCCTAAGAACGATGATATCTATTATTATTACGGCACGTACGGCGAACGAATTGATGACAAATACGTAGGCAACTTGCGCAGTATGCGCGAAGGATTAGCCGGTTCCGGCTTAGCCGGTAAACTGGCATATAGTCCGGCAGGTGACTATGCGGAGATCACATTGGAAAATGAAGTATCTTCTGCCGACTTCGTCTTCGGTAACCCCACCATGGGTTATATCGATATCTGGGGCTTCATTGCTGATAATACCGATCTCGTAGAAAAAATCGGTTATATGGACGAACGCGGTAGCGCCAGTCTCTATACGGAGGTGACCAAAATAGCAGCCGAAGCAAAGGGAGATAATAAGCTCACCAATCCTAACCGCTATTTGCCGCCGATGCACGTGATGGTTCTGGAGAAAACGAGCGCGGCAAAGAAACTGACGCTGCACCTCTACACCGACCGTATCGTGACCGACACGAGTCAAGTCGTTTCTCCGCCTCGTTCTCCGGCACCGCGTCGTGCGGCTCCTTCGGTGCGCAGAAAAGGTATCATGACCGTGACGGCAAAGAACGCCCTTTCTGCACGATGCACATCGCACTTGTTGCTCGGACAAGGATACCATAACGAGATCTTGGAGGGTGAGGATGCCATCTTGACGACCATCAATATTGATAACTACACCGCCAACCTGACGCCGACCACACCGTTCAACCTCTATGCTATCGAGAGCGGCAACGGTATGAGTATCAATCTGCGTGATTCCATCGTCAATATTCCGATTTCGTTCTACATGAGCGATCTGAGCTTCGACCCCGTGACACAACTCTGGTTCACCGGCGTCAACAATATCGACGGACCGCTGGTACTCTATGACGCATTGACGGATAGCGAACGGAAGATCATCGACGGTATATGCCTGAAGATTGAGACACCGAGTAAGAATCATGAGTTACGCTATTTCATCCGTCGTCCGGGTTATCGTCCGCAAGATCCGGATGCACCGATTGCTACCGGTATGGAATTCGGTAATACGGAAGATGGCGAGCAAGTGATTAAGATTATCAAAGATGACCAAGTGCTGATCATCCGCAACGGTCATGTATATACTATGTTTGGACAGAAAGTGAGGTAATTATGAGAGGAAGTAACAAACTATATAGATGGCTCTTTGCCATATGGATACTCATAGGCTGTGAAACGGCTGCGTATGCCTATACGCAAGCAGCACCGCCTGCTGCCTGGCGCACAACCCCGACACTCAGTACGGATATGCAACCGACCTACCAGTTCCGTTCCACCTCCGCCTATACACCGACAATGAATACGACAGTATATACCCCGGGTAGCAGCACTCCTTTTGGAGCTCCTACCCGACCGCGCAGAAGTGATATAGATGAAGAGGAAGATGATCCGAGCGGCGATCCTACGGGATATATCGATACGCCTATCGGCGAACCGCTGGTACTGCTGCTGATGGCACTGCTGTACGCAGCAGGACGCTATATCGCAAGACGAAAACACATTATTTATAACAAACAATAACATTATGAAAAAAGTTATCTTTTTTGCAGTCTCGGTAGTGCTTACCGCCTGCGGTATGGACGTTCCGAAGCCCGTACAGACATCGTTTCCGACCATGACGGTCAGCAAAAGCGACATCACCCTGCCGCTCAAGTACAGCGCGACCCTCAAAGGTACGTCGGATGTCACCATCACGCCGCAGGTCAGCGGACAGCTGACGGACGTGTGCATCACCGAAGGTCAGCAGGTCAAGAAAGGTGACGTGCTCTTCCGCATCGACAGCCGGAACGCCCAGCTGGAACTGGAGTCCTACGAGGCCAGTCTGCTGGCTTCGCAAGCCGCTGAAAGCAGTGCCAAACTGACGTTCGAGAGCAACAAGAACCTCTTTGCCAAAGGCATCGTCAGCGAGTACATGCTCAACAACTCGGAGAACGACTACAAGCGTGCCGTAGCAGCTACCGCACAGGCCAAAGCGGCGGCCGACCGTGCCCGCGTCAATCTCGGTTATTGCACCATCACCGCCCCGGTGGACGGTCTGATTGGTTCGGTGCCTGTTTTCGCCGGAGACCAAGTCAACCCCGGCACCTATCTGACCATGGTCAGCGGCAATGCGAAGATGTACGCCGAGTTCTCCGTGAACGAGTCCGTTCTGGAAGAACGCGCACATGGGGACGACCAGAGCACACTGGCGGACTTCCCCGACGTGACCTTCCTCTTCAAAAGCGGTATGGAGTATAACAAGAAAGGTCGCATCACCAGCATCACCGGTATGGTGGACAAGACGACCGGCGCCCTCTCCTGCAAGGCTACTTTCCCCAACCCGGACGGTGCGCTCTACTCGGGTATTCAGGGTACCGTAGTCATTCCGATTGAGATCAAAGACGTGATGGTCGTTCCGCAAAACGCTGTAGTACGTCTGCAGGACAAATCGCTCGTTTATAAGGTCGGCGCAGACAGCTGTGCGTACAGCGTGATCGTTTCGACAGCTAATTTCAGCAGCGAGCGTGATCTGGTCATCACCTCGGGTCTCGAAGTGGGCGACGTGATCGTCACCCAAGGCGCGAATAACGTAACCGAAGGACAAAAAGTACTCTTTTAACTATGAAAAATATTTTCATTTCCAAGCATGTAATGGCGTGTGCGATAGCCATCGTCATCGTGCTCGTCGGTTTTATCTGCCTCAAGAGTCTCTCTGTTGAGCAGTACCCGAGCATTGCGCCGCCCAGCGTGTACATCTCCACCAATTATACCGGTGCAGATGCCAACACCGTCATGAAATCCGTCATCCAGCCGCTGGAGGAACAGATCAACGGCGTGCAGGATATGACCTATATGACCTCCACCGCATCTTCGACGGGCGAGGTAACCATCATGGTCTATTTCAAGCAGGGCACCGACCCCGATATGGCCGCTGTCAACGTACAGAACCGTGTCACGCAGGCATTGGCACTCCTGCCGGCCGATGTGACGCAGGTCGGCGTGTCCGTATCAAAAATGCAGAACAGTATTTTGCAGATCGGCGGTGTCAAATCGACCGACGGCAAGTACGACGCGGACTTCATTGCCAACTATATTGACATCAACGTCAAGCCCCGTTTGATGCGTATCACCGGTGTCGGTAATGTACAGAACTTGGGTAACACCTACGCGCTGCGCGTTTGGCTAAAACCGGATGTGATGGCGCAGTACGGACTCACCCCGAGCGATATTTCCTATGCCATCAGCGCCCAAAGCTTCGTTTCCGCCACCGGTACGCTCGGCCAGCAGTCCGAGAACGCCTATCAGTACCCGATGGAGTACAAAGGTACGCTCAAATCGATTGAGGAGTTCGAGAATATCGTCATCCGTACGGCGGAAGGCGGCAATCTGCTCTACCTCAAGGACGTAGCCGAAGTGGAAATCGGTGCCCAGAGTTATACGATGACCTCCTCGGTGGACGGTATG
>Ga0265298_10008079_pt1 | contig 12676 bp, 8 predicted proteins | sample AusTroGonzalo_MG_3_FD_193486 | JGI IMG/M metagenome (GOLD analysis project Ga0265298, IMG submission 193486) | Bovine rumen microbial communities from tropical cattle in Woodstock, Queensland, Australia - Gonzalo_01 | ecosystem: Host-associated > Mammals > Digestive system > Stomach > Rumen ... | reverse complement strand
ATTTTTACCGCTCGGCTAAACTTTCGAGATACAATCTTTGGGGTGTGGCACGTGGAAAGTTCATCATTACTGACAGCTTGTTTAATAGCAAGAAATAAAACCAATCATCATGAATACAAATATAAGAAACAGATATTTTCTTAGTATAGCGATTTTATTCTTTTACATGTTGACGACCTCTACCTCATGTGTGAGGTGGAGGTGCTTCAAGAATTGTACGAATGATACACTATATATTTGTGCGTCCCACTATGATAATATTGATAGCGTAGATTGCCAATTGGACCCTCATTATTATTTACCCGACAATTCTATTCTTGATACTACAGATGTTTCTTTATGGGAAATAAAGACATTAAAGATTGGCGATTATTATTGCGATTTTGTTCCTTGTAAGGATTGGTATATATATCCAGATTCTATTTGTTCAATTGATTACTATTATTTGAACGATAAAGATAAAACTGACACCTGTTATTTCTTCCTTATCAAATGGAGTGATGCCAAGAAGTATTCATGGGATGAGATACGTGAACAGAAACTGTATCGAAAATGGGTTGTCACTAGGGACAAGAAAGGGGAATTCGATAGGAATATAAGGTACTCTGATTCCGACAATCAGTAATACGGCGTATCGCTGTCAGCAACTCGGCGTATCGCTTCCAGAGAAACGGCATATTGCTATGCTAAGGCCTATAGTTTGCAGCCTGGGGGAGTCTGCACGTGTTACCTCGGGAGTCTGCACGTGTAGACTCCTGGAGTGTGCAAATGTAGCCTCTAAGAGGATCATTTAAACAAACATTATTTCAGCTTGATCTTCTTGGAACGGATCAACTGGTTCTTGTTGTTGTAATATTGCAGCAATATGGTGCGGCCGTGGTAGCTTGAAAGTTCAGAGAGGTTCTTGATCCGTTTTATGAATCGGCCATCCAGGGAGTAGATGTCTATATGATCTGTCTTTGCAGGACTCTTGTCTATGTAAGTCAATCCATCCACATTGTCCTCTGTCATGGCAGGAAGCTCTATGGTTAGTGTATCCTTTCCGTATTCATTTTCTGCGATGATGTCCACCCACACCATGTTTCCTCTGCTTAGGCACTTAAGGTCGACATGCGCTGGAGATGCCTCATGAACCTGAATGATATCATACCATGAACTGTTTTCCTGTTCTACACCTATGGTGATAGAGGTGGCACCACTATACGTTACATCAAAACTGAAATCGTATAGCGTTTCATAATTGCTGAAGTCGACTTTCTGATTGAAGACGGAAATGACTTTGGGAGCACTTTCTGGTTTGTTCTGGGCGCTGATATGGCCGCATACGGCCATAACGAGAAACAAGGATGCGAGTAATCTTTTCATATTGTCTGTATTTTGTGGCAAAATTAGTTATTATTTCTCTTAAAACTTCGGAATTAACGGGAAATCTTATTCAGAATAACATACTTTAACAGGCGACGGGTAATGGGGGAGGGGAAGAGTGCTCAGAAAAGAATTCACCCAAAATAAATAGAAGAAAGGGCGTTAGGTTTGGACTTTATCTGACTTTTTTGTATTTTTGCAGGCAATAATGCATAAATTCTAATGACAGATAATGTTTCTATGACGGATGGGATTACCCATCACCTTAACAAAATGTACCAAAGCTGGTTCTTGGATTACGCCTCTTATGTAATCTTGGAACGAGCAGTCCCCCATATCGGCGACGGATTCAAACCTGTTCAGCGTCGTATCATGCACTCCATGAAGCGTATGGACGATGGCCGTTACAACAAGGTGGCTAACATAGTGGGCCACACTATGCAGTTCCACCCCCACGGAGATGCCAGTATCAAGGATGCCCTGGTTCAGTTGGGACAGAAGGACCTGCTGATTGACTGCCAGGGTAACTGGGGTAACATCATCACCGGCGACGATGCTGCTGCAGGCCGATATATCGAGGCACGCCTCAGTAAGTTCGCCCTGGATGTCGTCTTCAATCCCAAGACCACAGAGTGGAAGCTCTCTTACGACGGACGTAACAAGGAGCCTATCGCCCTGCCCGTCAAGTTCCCTCTGCTGTTGGCACAGGGTGCCGAGGGTATCGCCGTAGGTCTGAACTGTAAGATCCTGCCCCACAACCTGAACGAGATCTGCGAGGCCGCCATCCAGTACTTGCATGGCGAGGAGTTCCATCTCTATCCCGACTTCCCAACGGGTGGCAGCATAGACGTATCACGTTACAACGACGGACAGCGTGGCGGCGTAGTGCGTGTACGTGCCAAGATTGAGAAGCGCGACAACAAGACGCTGGCCATTACGGAGATTCCCTATGGCAAGACCACAGGAACGGCCAGCAAGCCCAGTACCTTCATAGAGAGTATCCTGAAGGCCAACGAGAAGGGTAAGATCAAGATTCGCAACGTGGAGGACCTGACGGCTGCCAAGGCAGAGATTCTGATTCACCTGACGCCGGGCGCCAGCAGCGACAAGACTATAGATGCCCTCTATGCCTGTACGGATTGCGAGATAAGTATCTCGCCCAACTGTTGCGTTATTGAGGACCGCAAGCCCAGCTTCCTCTCTGTCAGCGATGTGCTGCGTAGCAACGTAGATACTACCCTGAACCTGCTGAAGAAGGAGCGCCTGATACGCAAGGGCGAGTTGTTGGAGGCTCTGCATTTCGCCACATTGGAACAGATATTCATCGAGGAGCGCATCTACAAGGACAAGCAATTCGAGAATGCCAAGACCATGGATGCTGCCTGCGAGTGGATTGACGAGCGCCTGACTCCCTGGTATCCCAAGATGGTGCGCGAGGTGACCAAGGACGACATCCTGCGTCTGATGGAAATCAAGATGGCACGCATCCTGAAGTTCAACAAGGATAAGGCCGAGGAGAACATCGCCCGCATCAAGGACGAGATAAAGCAGATAGACAAGGAACTGGCCAATATGGTAGAGGTTACCTGCGACTGGTTCCGCTTCATACAGGAGAAGTACGGCAAGGATCATCCGCGTCTGACGGAGATCCGCAACTTCGACAATATCAGCGCTGCCAAGGTGGTAGAGGCTAACGAGAAGCTTTACATCAACCGTGAGGAGGGCTTCATAGGAACCTCCCTGAAGAAGGACGAGTTCGTTTGCAACTGTTCGGATATCGATGATGTGATTGTCTTCTACAAGGACGGAACGTACAAGGTGGTGCGCATAGCCGAGAAACTCTTCGTGGGCGAGACGGAGCGCAGCAAGGCCGAGAAGAAGAAGGCCGAGATTATCCACCTGGCTATCTTCCGCAAGAGCGATTCGCGTACTATCTATAATGTGGTGTACCGCGACGGTAAGGCAGGCACCTGCTATATCAAGCGCTTTAACGTGACCAGTGTCACCCGCGACCGCGAGTACGACCTGACGCAGGGTAAGGCGGGCAGCCGTGTGCTTTACTTCACAGCCAACCCCAACGGAGAGGCCGAGGTCATCAAGGTTATCCTGAAGCCCAACCCCAAGCTGAAGCGTGTCTTCTTTGACAAGGACTTCTCGGAGTTGGCCATTAAGGGTCGCCAGAGTATGGGTAACATGTTGACCAAACTGGATGTCAGCAGAATCACCCTGAAGAGTCATGGCCTCAGTACCCTGGGTGGACGTAAGGTATGGTTCGACCCCGATGTGAAGCGACTGAACTACGACGAGCAGGGCAACTACCTGGGTGAGTTCAACAGCGGCGATCAGATTCTGGTGATTCTGAAGAGTGGTGACTTCTACCTGACCAACTTCGATCTGAACAATCACTTCGAGGACAATCTGCTGCGCATAGAGAAGTACAATGCCAACAAGATATGGACGGTGGCTCTCTTCGATAAGGACCAGAGCGGCTTCCTCTATGTGAAGCGTTTCGGCATGGAGGCTACCACACGTCATCAGAACTTCCTGGGCGAGAATCCCGACAACGAGATGCTTATCCTTACGGATGTGGCCTTCCCCCGCCTGTTGGTTACCATGGGCGGCAACGACAGCTTCCGCGAACCCATCGAGGTGGATGCAGAGGAGTTCATCTCTGTCAAGAGCTTCAAGGCACGTGGTAAGCGTGTCACCACCAATAATGTGGCTAAGGTGGAGGAACTGGAACCTACCCGTTTCCCTGATCCCGAACCGGAACCCGCTGAGAATGAGGCTGAGGTTGATATGCCCGAGGATGACGATGTGACCGACGACTACGAGGGTAAGAGTCAGCAGGATGTGGCTGACGAGATGAACGGACAGTTACATTTGTTTGATGATTAAAAGGATTCTCCTTCTCACGCACCTCTGCCTCTTTGCCCTGACGGCTGCGGCACAGGATTATTCTGCTCTGGTCAGCGGCAAGGAGAAGAAGGGTACGGACGTTTCCCTATCAAGGCCCTTGCAGGCAGGTGTGCTGTTCGGTGTCGGCTACAGCAACCAGTTGGATACCTACCTTTCCCCCATGGAATATTCGGGTTACCAGCTCAGCTTCCTGACTTCCAGGGAGCGCTTCACCAAGTGGGGCGACGACAACGTGTCGTTCCAGAGCCTGGTGCAGGGAGCCTATTCCCATACCAAGAATCCTGCCCGTACGGCAACGGCATGGGGCGGACGCCTGGCTTACGATGCCGGTTGGCATTATCACTGGAGGCTTACTGACCGTCTCTCGCTAAAGGCAGGCGGTCTGTTGGGAGCAGATCTGGGCTTCCTCTATAATCCCCGCAACTCCAACAATCCTGCCCAGGGCAGATTCGGTATCGACATTTCGGCTTCGGCAGGAGGCTGCTACAGGTTCAATATCCGCAAGCTGCCTGTCCGGCTGAACTATCAGGCCGACCTCCCTCTGATGGGGTGTATGTTCAGTCCTCAGTTCGGTCAGAGCTATTACGATATCTCCGAGGGCAGTCGCGACCACAACGTCTGCTTCTCGCATCCCGGCAATGCACTCAGCTTCAGGCATCTGCTGACGCTCGACCTGGAGTTCAGCCGTGCCTCCCTGCGATTCGGCTATATGGGCGATGTCCGCCAGAGTCATGTCAATGGCATCCGCATGCATGATGTGGGACACTCTTTCATGATTGGTTATGTCAGGTATTTAAAGATTCTAAAGCGCAATGAAAGATAAACTGCTCTTACTACTTGCTCTTGTGCTGGGCCTCTGCTCATGCCAGAGGGGGGAGTCGGAATATGACGAGACACCTCAGGGCAATCTGGATGCCCTCTGGACCATCATAGACCAGCGATACTGCTTCCTGGATTACAAGGAGGCGGAGCTGGGTATCTCTTGGAACGATATACATGCCAAGTACAGCGCCCGTCTGAATCCCAAGATGACGCGTGCCCAACTCTTTGAGGTACTGTGCCAGATGCTGGGTGAACTGAAGGACGGGCACGTGAATCTGTCCAGCAGTATGGATTTGGGTAGGAACTGGTCGTGGAAGGAGGATTATCCTCTGAACCTGGACGAGGAGTTGCGTGATGCTTATCTGCAGACCGACTATAACCTGGCATCAGGACTGAAGTACCGCATCCTGCCTGACAATATTGCCTATGTGGTATACGAGAGTTTCCAGAACGGGATTGGAGAGGGCAACCTGGATGATATGTTCTACTCTCTGCGTATGTGTAACGGTATGATTCTGGATATCAGAGGCAATGGAGGCGGCAACCTGGACAACGAGACCAAGCTAGCCAGCAGGTTTACCAATGAGAAGGTGTTGGTAGGTTACCGCTCGCATAAGACGGGCACAGGCCGTAACGACTTCTCGGCTCTGGAGCCTGAATACATAACACCTAGCAAGGGTGTGCGTTGGCAGAAGCCTTGCGTGGTACTCGCCAACCGTTCCTGCTATAGTGCTGCCAATACCTTTGTGCGTGATATGAAGGAGATGCCCCTTGTCACCATTATGGGCGATCAGACGGGTGGCGGTTCAGGCCTTCCCTTCAGCAGCGAGCTGCCTATAGGATGGAGCGTCCGCTTCAGCGCCAGCCCCAGCTTTGATGCAAAGAAGCAGCAGATAGAGTTCGGCATAGCGCCTGACATCCCCTGCTCTCTGGATGCAGGGAAAGCTGCCCAAGGCATAGACTCAATGATAGAGGAAGCCAGAGAATTCATTGGCGGCCAAACTTCGTAATAACGTTATAACGTTGTAACGTCATAACGAAATAAAGAGGCCGCCTCCAAAAAATAGAAAACAAAGTTTAAATTAACCATATATGAGAAATCTGACAGAAAAAGAGATTATCATCCTCACTAACCAAGGTTGTATAGCAGAAGATTGGTCGACCATTCAGGTCAAGGATGAATTTACTCCCCAGTATATAAATAATGTAGAGTTCTACGGACAGGTTACCTTAGGTGTCTTCCAGAAGGACGTTGAGGTAGCTCCTGGTTTCAGCAAGCATTCCGGCATCCGGTATGCCACGTTGCGTAACGTCGTTATCGGAGATAACTGTCTGATTGAGCACGTGGGAACCATCAACACCATCACTGGTGCTACCTTTGGACAAGGCACGATTATTTCCGTGCTGAACGAGGTGGGCGACGGCAACGTGATGATCTTTGACGGATTGAATTCGCAGTTGGCAAGCCTGATGGTGAAGTACGAGCACGATAAGGAGTTCACTCAGGCTGTCCGCTCCATGATTCAGAAGAAGGTAGAACTGACCAGTCAGCCCATTACCACCATAGGAGATGATGTGCGCATCACACATACAACGGCTATCATCAACTGCCATATCAGTGATGGCTGTAAGATAGACGGTGCCCTGCGCCTGCAGGACTGTACCCTGAAGAGTATGCCTGACGCGATTGTCAAGATTGGTGTGGGTGTGATTGCAGAGAACTCTGTAATCTATAACGGTTCCTCTGTTCTGAACAATGCCAAGTTGGAAAACTGTTTTGTAGGTGAGGCCTGCGAAATTACTGACGGCTTCACGGCAGAGAGCAGCCTGTTCTTTGCCAACTGTTACATGAGCAACGGTGAGGCCTGTGCTGCCTTCTGTGGACCCTTCTCAGCCAGTCACCACAAGAGTTCATTACTGATTGGCGGTATGTTCAGTTTCTATAATGCAGGTTCTGCAACTAACTTCTCCAACCACGCCTACAAGATGGGCCCTATGCACTGGGGCGTACTGGACCGTGGTACCAAGACGGCCAGTGGCAGCTATATCCTGATGCCTGCCCACATAGGTACCTTTAGCGTCTGCTTTGGTAAGCTGATGCACCATCCCGATACACGCAAGCTGCCCTTCTCTTATCTGATTGCCTATGGCGACGAGATGTATCTGATTCCTGGCCGTAACCTTACTACCGTAGGTTTGTACCGCGATATCCGCAAGTGGCCAAAGCGTGACAAGCGCCCCGATGAAGCCCGCAACTCCGTTGTCAACTTCGACTGGCTCTCTCCCTTCTCTGTCGGCGGTATCATGGTTGCCAAGCGCACGTTGGAGGGCTTGCGCGAGATTTCCGGCGATGTGGCCACCTACAACTTCCACGACTATGTTATCAAGAACTCTTCCCTGAAGAAGGGTATCAAGTACTACGATATTGCCCTGCGCATCTATATGGGTGCCGTCATGAAGCGTCACATCCTGGAGGTTCCCCGTTCCAGCGTGGGAACAGGCAAGTGGAGCGACCTGAGTGGTCTGCTCATCCCCGTTACTGAGGAGGAGCGTATAGTGGAGGCCATCAAGAGCGGTGAGCTGAATACCATAGCTGCCATCCGCGAGGAGTTCATAACCGCCAACCGTAACTACTCAGAGTACCGTTGGGCATGGAGCTACCGCCTGATTCGTGAATACTATGGTATAGAGGGTGAGATAACACAAGCAGACGCCGAGCGAGTGATGGAAGATTACATCACGGCCCGACGTGCCTGGATTGCTGAGATCCGTAAAGACGCAGTCAAGGAATTCGAGTTGGGCGACATTGATCAGAGCGTCCTCGACGAATTCCTTGAAGTGCTAGACAAAGAGGTAGAGTACGAGCGTCTTATGAAATACGAAATGTAGTATCGTTCTCGTATGCACGATAGTTAGCATGCTCGTGCTTCTTGCTTGTCGGTAGCGATGCAATATATTTCTCCAGCAGAGGAATTAGGACATCCTCTGTGATGTTACCTGTAATGACGAAGGTGAAATCGCCTGCGTTGCTGAAACGCTGTGCCACTACCTGCATCACTACATCGTAGTTGATGACGTCCAGTTCCTTCTTAGTCAGGTCATAGGCAGATTCGCTCTTCTTGTTAGAGAGCTCCTGTCGCTTATTCTCCCGCCATGTGTTGAAGGCTGTCAGGTCGGTACGCAGGGAGGTGAAGTACATGTGGTTCAGCTGGAACATTGTCTCCAGGTCCTTGGGTGCAGCACTTGAGGAAATGAATTCTCCGTATAGACCGATGTAGGGGGTTACGCTAACCTTGCGTCCTGCCAATGTCTTGTGCAACTCGCTCTCGCTGTAGTCGCCTAATCCGCTTACTGCCAGACACTCATTCAGCACCTTCAGGTTAGCTGGCAGGATATTGGTGTACAGTGAGGTGCCTCCGTTGCTCAGGGCATACATGGTGATTTCGTTGGTGCTCTGGCTGTCATGGCGGTAGAGTACCGTAACGCCATTGGATAGGGTATAGCGTGTGAATCCCTGTGTGTTGGGTACATTCTTTACGATATGTCCGGGTGTGAGTGGCTGCTGTATCAGCGAAACATTGTTAACTGCTTCTGTTGCGGGAGCCTCGCTCTCGGCAAATACTGTGTTGAAACCGCCGGTCAGTAACACTGTCATGCAAAATAAAAACTTTTTCATTGTAGTAATGTTTATTGGTTTAACTTCTTTCTACACGTTTGTCGCAGAGCACTACAAGAAAACTACACTTTTTCAGAAAAAAATTTTGTTTTGGCTAATTCCCTTTAGGGAAATATTTACGCCGTTTCTTTGTTTGAGTCCTAAAAATAGCTATCTTTGCGGTCGTTAACTTGAAAAGATCGCATGAAAACAAGATTCTATCTCCTGTGCATTTTTCTTTTAGGATGTCTTTACAATATATACGCAGACACTCCCATAGAGAATGGTGTTTATTCCATCTCCTGTACCAAACAGGACGGCTATCTGGGACTGGGTGCCTATCACAATGTGGATCCTTATATATATTATGTGACTGACGGTCAGGACATGACGGGTGATGCCTACTGGGTGATTACCAATACGCAGTCGGGCTATACCATCCGCAACCAGGCCTCTGGCGAGTTGTTGGTTTTCACTACCGATCGTGTCGACCAATACTACAAGTATATGACATTGGCGAAAGAACCGTTGGGCGATCAGTCGGAGTACTGGAATATCATTGAGGGTTCCGATGGTGCGTACAGTGTGCAGAGTACCGTTAATACCGACTACTATTGGAATCTCCGTTCAGGCTCTAATATGCTTGGCACCTATAGGGGCAGTGGCGGCAATGGCGCCAATGAGCGCTATGTCTTCCAGAAGAAGGGCAATATCCCTGACCCCATCGATCCTTCTCCTGATCCTACGGCTATGCCCACCTTCCCAGAAGCGTTGCATGTTTATCTTTCCGATGGTAGGATGGAGGCATATCCGCAGAAATATGTTAGTGGATATAAGGAGGCCGATGGCAAGTTGGTTATCACTACTAGCTTTGGCGCGACTTACACCTATATCCTCTCTAATGTAGATAGCGTAAGCGAGAAGAGACCCGTGTTTCCTGCCTTCGAGTCGTTCAAGTTCAATAACAAGTTCAACGACCAGCTTTTCACTGATGCGAATGGTGAGATGGTAGGCGATACTGTCTTTGTAACGGTTGCTGCCATTGGCAAACGTCTTACTCCCTCGTTCCAAGTGGCAGATGAGAATGTGGTAGTGTATGCTGACGGTCAGATTCAGACAAGCAAGGAAAGCCGTCTGCGTTTCGATAAGGACATCTATTATATAGTCACCAGGAAGGGCTATACCATTCTTACCCCAGAAGAGGACAATAAGTACTTCCAGAAACCTTATGGAAGGGTGGTCCGCGTTCATGTTGACTGGCTGACGGATAGGGCAGAGGTGCCTACCATCTACATCAATACAGACGACGGAAAGGCTATTACCAGCAGGGATTACTTCAAGAATGCCACCATCACCATAGATGGACACGGCATCTTCCCCTCTATGGCAGAGACCACTATGCAGATAAAGGGTAGAGGAAACAGTAGCTGGGGATGGGCCAAGAAACCCTATCGCATCAAGTTTGAAGAGAAGGTGAAGCCCCTTGGCATGACCAAAGGCAAGAACTGGGTGCTGCTGGCTAACGGCATCAGTGGCTCGTTGATGTCGAACGCAATAGGTATGAAGGCTGCCAACCTCATAGGAACAGCGGCTGCTAACCATATCGTGCCTGTAGATCTATACCTCAATGGCGAATACCGTGGCAGCTACAACCTGACGGAGAAGGTGGGTCTTGCTAACAATAGCGTTGACCTCGACGACGAGACGGTAGCAGCCTTGCTTGAACTGGATTCTTATTATGATGAGCCAGCGGGACAGAAGTTCCGCTCGCAGCCTTACAACCTGCCCATCAACATCAAGGAGCCTGAGTTTGATGAGGGTACGACATCCCTGACGCTGGATGTAATCCGAGATAGCTTCAATAGCTTCATGTTGGCACTCAATAAGGGGAAGGACATCTCACGATATGTTGATATAAAGCAGTTGTCACGCTTCCTTATGGTGAACGAACTTATCTGCAACTTCGAGCTTTACCATCCCAAGAGTACCTTCTGCTATCGTGAGAACTTCGACAATGATACCAGTAAGTACATCTTCGGTCCTGTCTGGGATCTCGACTGGGGTTTTGGTTACGAGCAGAACCGCACTTACTTCAAGAACAATGCCACCAGTAACTACTGGATTAATATGCCTAACTTCGAGGTGAAGCAGTTCATACAGGATCTTCGCTGGAACTACGAACCCATGTGCGAACTATACAAACAGTTGTGGAAGAAGTTCTTGGATGAGAACTTGGAGGAACTGAAGGAATACTGCCAGGATTACTACGACTTTGCCTGCAATTCCTTCAATAGCAATCGCAACAAGTGGGGCGACAGGACGGATTATGCGCAGCAGGCCAAGGACGCTGCCAACTGGCTGGATACACGTGCTAACTGTATCTATCAGGATATTCTGGATGATGTCCGTCCTTCCAAGCCTGAGCCTGTAGATCCCGTTGAGTTTGCCAACAACAAGTTGTACACCATTTCCTGTCCGCGTGGCGATCTGATACTTAGCTATGACAACAAAGGTTTGGAGGCAGGACAGTCAGCCTGGTGGATGGTAACTGAATCAGAGAAGCAGTTCGCTATCATCAATATAGAGGGTAACAACTACCTCTACAGCCCCTACCTGAAGAAATATCTGAGAACGGGTACTGCCTCAAACGGTGAGTGGATAGATGCTTTGGGCTCGCCCATCTTCTTTGATCCTTCCTATCCTGAAGGCGAATACCTCTATATGATGAGTACGCTCACAGTAAACGAGGATATTAAGTGGTTCAACAATAATACCAGTACTATTGTCATCAACGACTATAACACCCCCGACCCCGGCGACCGCTGGATGATAACGGAGGTGGGTGATTTCGATCCCACGGAGGCTTTACGCGTTGCTGAGAACAGTATGTTGGCGGTAACGATGAACCTCTATTACAGAGGTGAGTTCATCGCATCCGAAACGAAGAAGCTGCCCTACGGAGCTGATATGCCTGATCCGCCATCGGAATGGGAGAATTCCTTTGTGATGCTGAATCCAGTCGGCACACATCCGTTTATGGTTACGGATGATACGTCTGTAGATTACGAGGCTGTGTGGATGGGTCCGTTTGACTTTACTACCTCCGAGAATGATGCCAAATGGTATAACATGACCATCCGCACGGAATATATGGTGGGAAAGACTGCCACGGAACCCTATTATCCGGTATCCGTGCAGAGTGTGGATACGTTAGCTATGCTGACCTTTCAATGGGCCTTCAGTGGCAATCCCTATAAGGTAAAGGTTTATAACCGCTCCACAGGTTTGAAGGAAGTATTGACTCTTGTCGGTTCTAATGCGGTTATGCGTCAGGGCAGCTATGAATGGGATCTGATTCCCAATCAGGATGGCTTTGTGCTACGCGTTCCTGGCACTTCTTGCGTGTGCCTCAACCAGTATGGCGGCAAAACGGGTCCTCTCAGTTGTTGGGATTCTCCCATGAGCCTGATTGATGACGGCTCCACCTTCCGTGTAATGGAAGGCCCCGATCCTGATGGATTGGCAGAAGTGCCCCAAGGAACCACCCCCGTCCCCTCCTTCTATGGAGGGGAGATATACGACCTTTCCGGTCGTAGGGTTAATTCACAACCCATGAAGGGCGTCTTTATAGTGAATGGAAAGAAAGTGGTATTTTAGTTCATAATTATCGGAATACTTTGAGTACTCCGAGTTCTCAGAATAGAAATGCTACGCATATCTTCCCTCTTCGGGAGGGGTGTCTTTTGGGAGGAAAGGAGGGACGCGATAACTCGTTATAACATAATAGAAAACAAAAAAGGAACTCGATTTGAGTTCCTTTTCTGTAGCGGGAGTGGGTCACGATCCCACGACCTCCGGATTATGAATCCGACGCTCTAACCAGCTGAGCTATCCCGCCATTTTTGCGTTTGCGGT
>Ga0265298_10008078_pt1 | contig 12676 bp, 27 predicted proteins | sample AusTroGonzalo_MG_3_FD_193486 | JGI IMG/M metagenome (GOLD analysis project Ga0265298, IMG submission 193486) | Bovine rumen microbial communities from tropical cattle in Woodstock, Queensland, Australia - Gonzalo_01 | ecosystem: Host-associated > Mammals > Digestive system > Stomach > Rumen ... | reverse complement strand
CATGAAGTTCAGATCAAGCAATGCTTTGCCTGTTGTCTTCAGACCAACCGCGCCGTTCTCGGTGATCGATACGTTTGGGTTCTCGTTGTCGAAAGTGATTTTGCACTTTTCAATGAAATCATTATGCATTTTTTGCACCCTCCATGTACTTTTGATATGCGGCTCTCCAGTTTTTCATGCGCTGACTGACGGCAGATTCGGAGACATTCAGGTACTCAGCAATCTCATGCTGATTGAACCCGGCGCGATACATCGCAATGATGTTTTTCATGCTGTCTGACTGTGTCTCCATGAACTTGTCAAAATCTATGTTAAAGATGACATACTTCTGCCACCCGGAAACAAAGCTATTGACATCGATACATCCACGGCAGTCTTCGTCGGAGATGTCGATGCCGATGTCGCGAAGACGGTCAAGGGAGACTGTCGCCGGCATTTCACGGGAAAACTCACTGAGTTTTTTATCATGCCGTTTCGGAAGACTCCAAGGCTGATAGAGATAAACCAGATCACGAAGCGACTCCATCAGCTTCCACCAAGGGAACATCACGACATCGTCTTCGGTGTCGCAAAGGTTCAGGTACTCGATGTACGCCATCTTGGCCTGCTGGTACATATCTTCCTTGGGGACTTTGCCGGTCTTCAAGTAGTATCTGGAGATATACTTCTCGGCGGCAGACACGATTTTTTCTTGGTTGAGATCGTAGAACTTCTGCTTCTGCTCCATGGTCAGCGACATAATAAAAACACCTCCGTTGCCGTTTCGTTGTGAAACGGACGGGGTGGGAGTGAATGGTTGTGAAGCCCGTCCGTATTCAATTGTCAAATACTTGTTTTACTTTTGTGGTCGCAGGAAATTAGAACGGCAATTCATCGGTCTCAACCGGTGTAAATGCCTGCTGCGCCGGAGCAGCCGGAGCAGTCGCCTGCGTGTTGCCAGCCTTGGCTTCTGCTTCACCCTTGGTCTCAACCAGATCGATCGTGTTAGCGTCGATCTCGATGGCGTAGTGAGTCTGCTGATCGTTGCCGACATAGTTACGGATCACCAGTTCGCCGGACAGAGATGCGCGGTGACCTTTCTTGAGGAACTTGGCGGCGGTTTCACCGATCGATCCCCAAGCAGACACGTTATAGAAGTTGGTCCCATAAGAACCATCCTGCTGCTTGCGCTTGTTGCCGGCGGCAAAGCGGAAAGTCGCAACAGTGCGGCCATTGACATCCTTGGTGGTAACATCGGACGCAACGCGCCCATAAACAGAAATCGTATTCATGCTTTTTATTCCTTTCGTCAGTTCTGGAACGCTTTGTAGAGCGCACGGAGTTTATTGATATCGGTACACTTCTTGTAGTTCTTCATACCGATAATCTCTTCGATCTTGGCAGTGATCTCAGCTTTGTTTTCAGCGGTGACCAACGGTTTGATCAGCGCATCAACGGCGTCGATGGCCTTCTGGAGCTGCTCGTCGGAGTTGGCGGCATGAGCAGGAGCGGGTTCTACGGCCTTTTGAATCACAGGCGGCGCAGCAGGAACTTCACCTTCAGACAACCACTGATAAAGCTTGGCGCCAGTCTCAGGAGTGACAGTGAAGAACTTGCCATCGAAGACGCCTGTACGGTCTTTAGTCGCATTCGCAACATGATCAGCATCAAGCATGAGCATCAACGTGTACTCATACTGGCTGTTTCCTTCGGCGATGATACCCATACCAAGGCTCTTAACGACCTTTTTACCGTTGTCGCCGACTTCCTGCGTATACTCAGTCTTGGCACGATAGTTGGAAATGACATGCGCACGACACTGAAGAATTGCCTGCATCATCTTGTTCTGGTCTGCCTTGACAGGTTTCCATGCGCTGAAGTTTGATTTTGTACGCTCGGCAATTTTTCCCTGCGTTTCAAGTGCATCAACCCAAAATGCGGATGCGCTGTCGATGATGACGCATTCCATTTTGTGGTTTTCACACATAGTCAGGCAGTCAATCAGCGTTTGCTCTTCGTACGGCGGCTCAATCTGGATTGTGTTATATTCACCGATCCGATAGGCGCCGATATGAGTGCCAACATACAGTGACCCGGAAGAGTTTTCGGTGTCCAAGATACAGATATGATCCCAAACCTGTTCATCTGTCCACTCAGGATGTTCAGCTTTCACTAAACCATACCCAAGAAGCAGAGAACTCATGGTTTTGCCAGAACCTGATGTCCCGCCGATCGCAATTTTGATTTTGGCTTGGACACGTTTCGCTTTTTTAAACTCAAGTGCCACTACTTATTCCTTCTTTCTTTATATGTTTAACTGGTGTTGTTAATGCTTTTTGAACAGACCATCCTTTAACGATTCGCTTATGAAGAGTGCAGTACTTCATGCCATATTCATCAGCCCAATCAGCAATAGATTTTGTAATTCCATTGAATTCAAGCAGATGATTGCACCTCGTATTACGCGCCTGTTCTTTTGCTGTTGCACAACGGCAATTATCAGGAGAATACATGCCGTTTACATCAATTCTGTCGAGAGTTAAACTGTCGTCGTACCCGTTTGACAATGCCCAATCACGGAAATTTTCAAAACTATTGTTCCAGTCATCGCAAACACTGATCCCGCGCATCGAATAATTATGCGCATCTTTGGAATTTGTGTTGTTGCAACGCTGTTTCATGCCATGCCAGATCTCATACAGCCTTGTTTTGGATTCATGATGCGTAGAACTGATCTCGTGGTTATAACAACCGCAAGATGTACTTGATCCACGCCGAATTTCTGCATCGCGAACATCTTTTCTGGTGTTACAACGGCATGTACAATCCCACATCCTGATCGTACGGCCACGATAATCGTGTTTCGGAGGAGCTGGTCCGTTGATGTGCCAATAACCGATCTGCATTCCTGTTAGATCCATCGGCGGCATTATCATTCGTTTGTTTCTCGACATATTTTTCTTCCTTTTCTCATATTTCTTGGCTCTGCACTATGTATGTGCCTTTTTTGGATCAAAACTTAAGGTGAAAATAAAAATTCACGCAGAAAATTTTGAAAATCTCCTGCGTGAACGTGGTCGGGATCAGGGAATCCCGTGAATTGATGTGTTTCTTCCTATTACATTAGCCGGCGAAGGCGAGATAGTAGTTTCTCGACTTCAGCTGATCCTGTTTTGGCACAGCGGTAATGGTTTTCTCGATTACATCGATCGGCATATGCAGTTCGCGGGACGCTTCGCCGATTCCGATGAACTGACGGACAACATTTCCGTGCTGATCGTATGCAAATACCTTCTTCGGCATCGCTCGCATGTTTTTCGGCTGTTCCACCTTCTTCTTGGCGGCAGCAGAGAACACTTCATTGATCGGAGTGGTCAAAGCGTCTTTCACAGACCATCCATGTTCGATGCGATAAGAAAGCGTATACCTGTTTATGCCTGTTTCCTTCTCCCACTGCGCATAGGACTGGCTTTTGCCGTTGAATTCGATCAGTTTTGCGTCCTTGCGAACTTTGCGCGTCGCCGGAGCTGCGGCATCAACCTGCTTAACAGGCATAACAGACTTAACAGCAGGAATCTGCTTGGATTCAGCAGGATTGACTGCCATTTCCAGACTCTCGATCGCCATGCGGTACGCAGTCAACTCGTCGTCGATCTTACGCACTTCATTTTCCATGTTTGCCTTGACTTTGCGGATGATTTCTTCTGACTGGGCGACGATTGCTGATTTTTTGCTGTCGAGTACTTTGCATTCGGTGGTGAGTTCTTCGATCATTTTCTTGGCATCCATAGTCTTTTCTCCTTTCAAAATAAACACGACTCACTGGTTGGATTTGTGAGTCGTGTAAGTTGTGTGGTGTCACAAAAATTATGCAATTTTCATTACATACCCTAAAAATGTATGCTTTTGGGGTATGTTTACCGGGCGAATCCGTAGTTCAGCGCGTTGACCGCGTTACGACGCTGATCTGCGGTGGAATGATCGTACCGATTGGTAATCGTCAGCGACTTATGATTCGCCAGATCACGGGCAACCGCTCCGCCGCCGATCTTCTCAACCGCCGAGACGAAGGAGTGGCGATAGGCATGACATCCGTACTGATGCGTATCGTCGATGCCGGCCTGCTGCTGGCGGTGGCGCATGGACTTGTAAAGCTGGACTTCGCTGCACGGCTTGCCATGGGTCGTCATGAAGAGGGGAGCGGACAGATCGTCAGCATCTTCGCGGGTCTCAAGGTAGGTCTCCACGAAGTCATAGACGAAATCCGCCACATCCACATCCTTATAAACTCCGCCTTTGCGCCGCACATGGACAAAGCCGCGCTTATAGTTGCGGACACTGCCGATGGTCAGCTGGCAGAGTTCAAATGCGCGGAGACCTGTACCAAGGAACATGGCCGCAATAGCGCGGTCACGCTTCTTCAGCGGAGAGTCGTCGCATTTCCGCTTCGGAACGGCGAGGATCCTCGCAACTTCCTCATCGGTGTAATACTTCTCCTTCGGGCGCTTGTCTTCCGGCAGCTTGTCGTAATCCGGAAGGCGGACGCAATGCAGGACATTCGACACATCCGGAATCTCCGGATAGATCGTATGCGCCCAACGCAGGAACGGGTTCAGCGTGACCACGTAGTTGTTGATGGTCGTAGGTTTTTTGTCCTTCTTGAAGTCGTTGAACCAGCGCTGAACGGCGGCGCCGCAGAGTCCGTCAATGGATTCTTCCTTCAGGACCACGCCGAATTTTTGCATCTGGTTAAAGATGCGCTCCAGATACTCGACATGGTGTTCGAGCGTACGGTTCTGCTTTCCGTCTGACACGGACTCGACATAGAAATCGATCATCGGGTACACACACATATGGGTCACGCTCCTTTCTTCGCTCTGCGGGACTGTCCGACCTTGAACTCTTCGACAATACGGAGATTCTCATCCGTTGCGGGATAAACCCACACTGTCATACCGTCTTCGTCCTTGGTGCAGGTGGTGAAGTCAACACCATGGGCGTAGAAGAACTGCTCAAGCCGGCGGGATCTGGTGGTGATGGTATCCATGATGTTCCTCCTTTAGTATTTCGTCTGCCGGATATTCCGAATCCAGATTTTGATTCCCTGCCGGATCGCTTCGGCTCTTGAGATACCGACCATTCTGCATGTGTAGGTCAGTTCCTCATAGAGCCAAGGTTCGATCCGCACTCTTACCATTTTATCCTTGCCAGTTACCCCTGTGATGGGGCGTCCACGTTTGGTTTGCGAGTCTTGTGAATTTAGTAGCAACATAATTCCCTCCTTGTGGAAGAAATTCTATCACAAGACTTTTTCGCCTGTCAAGGGGAACAACAAGGAAATTTCCCACACTCAGATTGTATCTCTCGCCATGCTGAAAAAATCAATCATCGTCAGTAGGTGTATATCTGTGAAATGTTTTCAAGCGGCACTTCGCACGGAATTCCTTCCGATATAAAGTATGCCATGCCATCCCGGACACAGAATTCGTAGTCATCAATTACCCGGCGGACAAATTTCGTTCCTTCATCAACACTTACTCTGTAATCTATCATCATTTTCTTCATTATTTGTTTTCTCCTTTAATCTCATGATCTTTCCGGGTGGCAACAAAGGATTTGGACAGGTCGTCAATGATCTGATGACCGACGCGCTCTGTCATAGCGTCTGATCCGGTCGTGATAAGCGACAATTTAAGATGAAGCAACTCATGGACGATTGTTTCTTCCAGATTGAACGGCACAATTCCGTCTTCCATCTTATTCGGATCGACAATCTGGACGATCGCCGACTTGCAGGACTCGACGAAGCTTGTTGCGCCGCATGCGCCTTCAATCGCCATATCGTCAGGGTCCACATTGAACTCAAACTTGATTGTCCAGTCTGATAGATTCAGTTTCTTCCGCCAGTAGTTGAACAGTTTTCTTTCCATTATATATATCCTCCTCAGATCATCGAATCCAGAGCGTCGATCAACTCGTCGAACATGTCGGTTGCATCGTACAGGGAGTCGATTTCGTCCTGCATCTCTTCGCCCTTCTCGGATTCCCGCCAGTTTTCAGACCGGCTGTCAAAAATCTCCTCGATATTGTCCCGGATTTCCTCGATCTGAGGCGCCAGTGTTCTCAGCTGTTCTACCACGGACTCAATTGTCTTTTTCTGATTGCTCTTCATGCGTTTTCTCCTCCTTATTTCTGTACATAGATCGTTTTGTTGTCCGACTCAAGGAAATCCATCAGCTTTGTCTTGAGCGACTGGATATTTTCCAGATGAAGTTCGCCGAGCGCCCATACCGGTGAGTTTTCCTCGCTGAAATCCATCTCATTCTTGGTGACGACCATGTCTTGGTTCAGCGCGTTCACAATCCACTTGATTTCTGCGCCTGTCAGCTTCGTTTTCATTCTGCGTCATCCTCCACGAATGTCACTTTGCCGGTATAGTCCTTAATTTTTCCGCCTTGCCAGACAACGAACCGATCCGGGATCATTTCATGCTCGAAGCGGTAGATCACATCGATATAATAGATGGTGCGGCACTCAGCAAGCAGGCGCAGGATCCGATCTTTCATCTCGCTGGGTTTGATCGAACTGGTGAAGATGATCTGCGCATTGTGGACTTCAACTTCCTCTACATCATGTTTGCCGAAGCGCAGGTAACGCGCAGCAAGCTCCATGGTCGGATCGTCTACGGCATAAGTTCCGCGCATCTGTATTGCCATACTGTAATAAACCTTCATGCTCATCACTCCTTATCTGTGTGCTTTGGTAAAGTACTGGATGTCTTCGTTGGTGTCTGCATTGATAATCTTCACGCAACTGTATGTTCCTTCGACAGCTTCGCTCTCGGCCAGATTCCGCAGAAGTTCAAGATCTTCGCTGCGGTAACCGAAGCTGTAACAGTTGCGCTCATGCCGTTTCCGATGGACGATGGTATAGTAGGTATTGTCTGTGCCATATACTTTCTGCGGTTTCATTTGCTTTTCTCCTCCATATTGTGGTATAATCACCACGCCTTTCTATTACTGTGGTGGTGGTGAGAGGTATCCATGGTGTGAGAGCAGGTTGTGGTGGCCTGCTCTCCTTTATTTCTGCCTGTCTTCAGGTCGCCACATGACCGTTCCGCGTTTTCCCTCGTGCATCAGCCTGTCAAGTTTGCTCATGCCGGGGAGAATCCTGTTACGCGGCGTTTTGTTGCGCGGAATCAACACCGATTGCGGCGGAACATACGGTTTCGGATCGCCAAGGTTTCTGAATCCTGCCAGCCTGTAGTATTCCTCGCGCAATCTGTCGTACCGGGCGTCATCCTGCGCATCGGTCAGGAGACGGACACCAAGCAACATGCCGAGAGTAAAAATACCGACCAAGATCAGGCCGGCCATCAGGATCAGGAGAACCGCATAGAAGAAATCCATGAGCATCATTCCTTTCTGTGTGCGTATACTTCCATATTCGGACCAGTTGCTTCGACCGTGTAGTTAAACATCTCACGCTCAACCGTGAACGCCAGTGTCGGATCATAACCTTCGCACCGGATTTGCTTACCGTGTTTGCGGAAGAATTTTTGCATCGTAGCGAGATCCGGCATCGCCTTCATCAGTTCCTTGATAACCTTGATATATTCCTCAAGGCAGTAGTTCTTCCGCGCTTCGTCATCCAGATGCTTTGTGATGGAGTCGCGCCAACCATCTGGCGACATCTGAATGGAGAACGAGCCGATAAATCCATTGTGTTTGCGGTAGGGGACTGGTTCGATCATACCGTTCATCTCCTTCCAAACATTGCGCAATCATCGAGCAACCTGTTTGCCCGCATGACTTTCAACGTCCATTCGTTGACAAGGTCGGAATGGATCATGTCGTCCTTGATCGGCATTCCTTTGGCACGGTTGCGAATCGTATTGATCGCCTGTTCCATGTTGTCGCACCAATCGATGATCTTGATCTTGTTGCCGAGTGTCCGCTTCGCAAGCGGAGGAAGATTGATCTCCTGATCGATGGTCATTTCAGGGATTCCATACCAATCGTTACTGCTCATTCTTCATCCCTCCAGATTTCTGCGCTCGATGCTTCGTCAACCACCAGTTCCTGATAGTCGATATTGTCGCCGATCTGGTCAGATACCCACCTGTCTTCAAGAGTGTCCATGCACTGGTCGATGAACTCTTCACGGCTTATCTCGGTGAAGTCGAAGTTTTCCTTATAAGAGTCAATGTAGAACTCAATGTTGTCGCGCCATTTATTTCTCTCCAGCTGGCGGGTGATGAAGTTGATCTCGATCGGGTTGAACTCGACAACCTCGCCGTTCTCACGGGTGAATACGTACTTGTTTCCGTTCACTTTCAGCTGCAACATACTCATTCTCCTTTCTTACCAAGAGGACACATAGTAGAGAACTTCGTTTTCCCAATCGGTTGTCGCCAGAATCCTTCCGATCTGTTCGATCGTGCTGTACAGTTTGCCGAGGTAATACTCGTCGTACTCATACTCTCCAAAGAAAAAGCCCGACTGGGTCGGGAGCAAATCCTTTGCGGTTGTCGGATGCCGAAGCACCACAGATACTACATCGAGCAGATTGAGCAGATCCTGCTGGGTCAGTTCGCGGTGGACCATGCAATCGTCCTCGCCGTCCTGCACATTATCTACAAACCAACGGTGGATCTGGTTGGCTTTCCGCCAGTAGGCGACCTCTTCGTAAGGATGTCCGCCATCTTTCGTCCAGAACTGACCGAAGAACTCGATCAGATTATCGGCAGGTTTTTTCTTGCCGCACCACTCTTCCATGGTGTAATTGCGATCCGGGTGTTCTTTCTTGTACTGTTCCAGATCGAGGTAATATTCAACCGCCATCACATCATCCAGAGTTGCGTTCTCAAACCGCTTGTGCTTGAAGATGAACATATCCAGACCCATCAATTACCACCCAACCTTTCTCTTATTGTCGTTCGCTTCACGGAACCAATCCATGATCTGCTGTACCTTCGGCGTATTCGGGTAAATCCAGACCGTCATGCCGTCCTCATTCTTCTCCCAAGAGAGGTGGTGGACACCAAGTGTCCACAGCACCTGCTCCAGTTTCCGATTCATCGTCTTCAGAGTTGCCATTATGCATCGCTCCTTTCTCAATCCACGCCGCCAACTGCGGACACCGCATTCAGGCGATTCCACTTGGCGGCAGACATTCCGAGGATGTTGTAGCCGATCTCTTCCATCGCTGTGGAGCGATCGTAGCTTTCCACATCCTGCGCATAACGGGTAACGGCGTTCGCCATGCCGTACAGGGTAAGGTCTCCACCACGGATCAGGTAATCCAGAATGCCCTGACCTTCCGGCTTAGTGAACTTGAACTCCGTGCCTGCAAGCTCAACCATCTGAGGAATATTGGTGGTCACGATCTTGGCGTCCTTCGCCTGCCGCATCAGATTGACTACCTTGTCAAACCTCGTCTGATCAACAACGGCACGAACAGTGTCACGAACCTTCGCCATCAACGCCATATCGTCGAGCTTCATGGTTTCGTCGGAGTAGACGGAGAAGTCCTCGCCGGCCACATTTCCCCGTCCGACATGACGACGTTTCGTCGCTGCATCATTGACTACCATGCCGTTCTTGCAGACCAACCGGTAGACCAGCGGCTGTACTGTCAGTGATCCGGTTCCGACCTCGCTGTTGGAGATCAGAATTCCGCTCTGTACGATGTCGCCCGGTGTGACTTCGGTAGTCAGACGGGGATTGACCACCTTGATGTACATCTTGGAGTCCGTGATGTCGCAAGACTCCACACGGGCATCCGGCATATCGGCGATGATCGGCAGAACTGTCTGCGCAACCTCGAAGTTGTCAATCCGGCGATACTGCTTGGAGAGGAACGCCCGGACAAACCGGTTGCCTTCGCTCTCACTGGTCAGTGTACGTACCATCCGTTCCTTCGGCTCTTTCTGGAACCAACTGTTCACGTTCTGTGCCAGAAGTGAAGGATTGTCCTTGCGCATCTTATCGTAGTACTTGTCCGGGATACCGAGCGCATCGCCGATCTGATCATGGGCAATCTCATTGATGCCGAAGATCATGGTCGTGCCTGATCCATTGTTCAGACTCAGCATGGCGCCGTTGGCATCCGCATCGAAGTGCATCAGCCGGGTGTCCGCCATAAAGTCTTTCGCCGCTTCCTGCCGCCGCATCAGTTCCATAGCCAGTTCATCAAGTTTCCGTCCGTACTTCATAATCTTTTTCCTCCTCAATTCTCTCTGGTCGTTTTGATTGTGGTGTAATAGTTGCCATTGGGATACCATCTTGCAGGTTCTGTTGGGGTGAGCATCCATGGGATAAAGTTTGTATATTCATTGGCACATTCAATGATCTGGCGCTCAATGTCCCGTGCGAAGGCTTCAAACGTCCGCCGTGGGTGCATGTAAATCTGATCAGCAAACCCCGGTAATTCGTCATATGGTGTTCCGTCTTCGAGTGTGCCGTATCCGTCATGTCCAAGCAGGAACAGGTTGTTGTATGTTCCGTCTGGTGTGGTTACGAACTCGAACTTGAAGTTGCCGAAGAACACCGCACCGCAGTAGTTATCGTCGCCTTTCTCGGTAAGGAAAGTCCGCATATACTCTTTGAACTGTTCTGCGGTCATGTCCCACCGGAACTGGAGTTCCATTTCGTTGCCGAAGTATTCAAGGCGTTCGCCACCTCGCCATTCCTGATGCTTGTTTATGTAGTCCATCGCCTGATCGTAGGCAGGACCGCATCCTTCTTCGAGGTCAACGCCGAACCAGATTTCCTTGTGTGTGAGCTGATCGTGTACACTCTGTGGGAATACTTTCATCGTGATCCCTCCTCAATCAAGTCGTTTCCAGTAGTAGTTATGGTTGCACAACCATTCATAAAGCATGTATGTGTCATCGCAGGTTGATTCCTCATATACCCAGTGGACAAGATCATCTCGTGTTGGCTCATCCCATCCGTCTTCTGGCTCATACGCCTTGGATTCCGGCTGAGACCTGTCAAACTCAAGGCCTTCGAGCCACCATTGCCAGAGCAGGAACTCCGGCACTGGAATTTCCACGCAGTTGTCTTCATCGCATTCCGCATCGGAATACTGTCCAGTGGAATCCTTGTAAATCGACACTGGAAAGTATCCATACATATCAACTGAGTCCCAGTGCTTGTCGCCGTATGTCCAGTGCCAGTTTGTTATGTAAGGCGGTCGTGACATCGTGATCTCTCCTCTCAATCGTAGTCCACGTAATACCATCCGGTGTACTCATCAACCTCGCCAGACAGGACATCCTCGTCCGGATCGTAGTATCCGGTGTGCGCTTCATGCTCACCGGAAATTCCCTCGATGATGTTGGCGATCATGTCCGCCAGTTCTTCCGACCGGCACAGGATCTCGTCCGCAGACTCGCTGTACCAGATGTCGATGGAGTTGCAATCATCGTCTTCCATGTCCGCCGTTGTCGGCAGATGCAGTGTGAACTCTCGCCACACATTCTCGAAGACATGGGACTCGAAGTCTTCACGCTCATCAGCGTTCTTATTGTTGATGTACTGCCGAATATTCATCACTCATCACACTCCTCAAATACTTCTGTCACATCCCATCCGTTCGCCGTGAGATTCTCGATAATGTCTTCTTCGAGCGTGTCCTCATTGAACTTGCGGATCGCATCCTCTGCATTTTCCGCTTCGATCTCCATGCCACCAGTGGCGGAGAAGCATACTGTGAATTTTGGCATTACGATTTCTCCTTTCTGCGCACTCCGTTTTCATCACACTCATACAGACCGGACTCTTCCATGTCATACTCAAGCCATGAGCTTGGGATATATCCACCTTCATCCCAATCGCATGGACTAAACTTCATGATCTCAATATCACTCTGCACAATCGGCGGTAGTTGTGGGAATTCCTCATCACAGACCGTGTTGTTATAACGGGCATCTTCAACAATCTTTGTAAACTGTTCTTCGGTCACATCCAGTTCCACGCTCAATCTCATGTGAAGTTTCGGCATTGCTTATTCCTCCTCGTCCGCTTCGTCATCGTCATTCCACATATGCCAGATCTCGTCCGACTCATCCTCGACATACTTGACCAAGAAGTCGAAGTCCTTGCCAGTGAAAGGGAAGGGCAGGTCATGCGAAGGTTCTCCGTCGGCGCCCTCGGCATACGCACTGAGCGTGACTTTCTCGTCATCCCATGAGATCGGCATACCGCATTCGGTGTACTTGTACATATCCCGTTTAAGCCGATCCGGCGTGGTTCCGAGATACTTGCACAGATCACCCACCGAGCAGATCACTGTACCGTCTCCATCTCCGCTGAACGTTTCATGTCCCATCAGTTCGCATCCGAGATAGTCATCACGGGATTCCGTAACTTCCGTCTTGAAATCGTACTGTCCGGCAGACAATTTCTTGTCGCACTCTTCGTCATCCATGGCATCCACCACAAAGATACACTTGACTTTCTTCATGCACTCAACGATGTACTTCATATCTCATCCCACCTTTCTCGGTTGTGCGTGTATTCCAAACTGATTCCAACAGATGTCCTCGACTTCCTCATCTGTCAGTACCTTGACCACGAGGATCTTGTCGGTAATCAGCCAACTGCCGAACGCATTCGGGTTCGTGTTGTACCAGTAGAACCCATCGTCTGGAATCGTTGACAGACAAGCCTTTCGGAGATCAAGCTTGCCG
>Ga0265298_10008076_pt1 | contig 12677 bp, 7 predicted proteins | sample AusTroGonzalo_MG_3_FD_193486 | JGI IMG/M metagenome (GOLD analysis project Ga0265298, IMG submission 193486) | Bovine rumen microbial communities from tropical cattle in Woodstock, Queensland, Australia - Gonzalo_01 | ecosystem: Host-associated > Mammals > Digestive system > Stomach > Rumen ... | reverse complement strand
AATGTATTTGAGGAAATGGAACCGGCATACATCTCCAATCATAGGAAATTTCCAGACAGTTTATTCATCGTTTATTTTCTTTATCAATTTGTCGAGCCCCCCCCCCAAAACATATATGCAGTATTGCACAAAAAAAAACAATTCCAGTACTATACTACTGAATCCCATAAACAAATTCTTCATCTTTTATAAAAGCACTTACTATTATGGGTCGCCCAAATGACCCCATTACAACGGGGCTTGCTAAAAAATGTAGAAACGTTAGTAAAGTTTTATATTTTTTTAATTTAGCCAATAGCATCGCTTTAACAAGAAAAACAAAAATCAAGACAAAAGGAACGCTTACTAAAACATACGCTAATATAATCATTTTTCAACCTCAACCGGTTCTGTTTTCGTATCGGGATTTTTCATTTCTACAATATTTGAGAATCCAGTTGACACGACCTGACCAACGAAACCTGCTGCAGCACCACCCCCTGGATAAAGGCACTCTTCGTTTGACCATTCTAAAAGCCCTCCCCAAAGCTCAGACAAACCGTAACTAACAGCACCTCCGATCATTCCCGAAATAGCACCTTTAGCAACTTCATTAGCAAGCTCGTTTTTATCTACCGTACCTGTTGCAAAGTATTGAACAGCAGCATTTAGACCTCCAGAAACAACCATATTTATAAATCCCGAAGAACGTGTTGTTGCTAATATATTTTGTGAGTCTATACCAAGAACCGTAGCAGCAACCATTAGTCCATATGCAGCAAATCCTAGCCCAACAGCAGTAAGATAACCGTCTCCACCTCTTGTAAAATACGCATCCTGAACTTGATAGCAGTTTACCCATCCCACCACATATTCTTTACAACAAAAAACGATAGAAATATTAATTAATTCATTTAAAACAATGTTGCAACAATAATTTATCGCAAACAAACAGACAAAACTCATTCAACATCTTTAATGTAAGATAAAAAAAATATTTTACTAAAAATATATCTAACAAAATGACTATCATATACTTAGCACACTTTGTACATAAAGTGCTTTGTCATAACCTTTCTTTCTGTAGTAAAAAAATAACAAACCTATTATTGCAATTTATTCTAGATATTTTTAACTTACTCTAAAATTTGATAACAGAGTATTTTTAGAAGCTTATTCAAAGTTCTTGTGATAGGCTTTTCCGATAAAAAATCTGTTACAAAAAAAAGTTTGGCCATCTAAGGCAAACTTGAAACTTTTTGGGTGTGGATTTTTAACAGGGTGAGCATCGGTGCTCGTTCTTGTTGTTGTTTTGATTAATAACCATGAGGTTGAAGATGCGAAATATGTCATTCCTGCCTATTGTGGCCGCGCTAGCCATTTTGGCACATGCCGAAACAGACACTTTAACGAGAAAGTCCGTACTTCCTGATTCATTGCAAAAAAAACTAGAACAGGAGATAAAGAACGAACTTCTTTTACGCAAAATTGACGGACTTTCTAGTGTCAAGGAATGTGACACAATCAAGTCCTTCTCAGAAAAAGAGAAAAAAATCTGCAAAGACCGTTATTCGTCTCTTCATCCGGAGGAAAAATGGGGATTTTAGGTAATTTCGTTTCTATAACTTCGGCGTTCATCTGTACTGTATCAGCATATGCCGCTAGCGGGAATGTTGTCTCGGCTAGAATTGACAACACCTACAAGACCAAAGGTCTTTCATGGTCCCGTAGTACAACCATATCCCATAGCGAGTTTGATCCCTCGCAAGGGTCCGGCGAAGTCATTTCCAACGTAAACGTGTTCAATGGACAGGCAATCTATCAGTTGCCTTTGATGGGAATAAACGCAAGAAATGTCCTTTCCTGGGATCTTTCCCTCAGCTATAACAGCGGAGTGCGCCCCACTCTTCGTTCTTCAAACCATAGAAGTTCTACGGGTGTAGTCGGCCTTGGCTGGTCATTTACGACACCATTTGTTGCAGTTAGCCACATGGGTACGGTGTCCACGCTCGATGACGTCATATACTGCAACCTCGGTCCCTATGGCGGAGGCCAGATCCTGCAGAATTCCGAAGGAACCTTCTTCGTATCAACGAATCCCTATATCAGGGTCTTTGCCAACAGCGAAAACCAAACCGGCAAGTCTTCGAAAATTTCGTCCTGGACATTCGTGATGCCAGATGGCAACAAGATGTTCTTCGGTGAAAATGAAAATTCTCAAAGAACACAAAAATCCCTTGGAAATGTCATTGCCGCCCATCCTTTAACCACCTGTACCTTTGGGGCCGATTTTGTTTATAAATATGACATTTCCCGGTTTACAAATTTTGACGAGTCTACCGAAATAAATTTTGAATATTCACAGTTGAGGGAACCGCTCAATAACGGAAAATCCTATGTTCGAGAAAGCGACGTTTCCGCAATATTTTGGAAAAGTAACGGCATAACCATAGATTCCTTGGCAGTAATTTATGAAGACAAGTATCCGTTTGAATATACAGCGTATGGGGAACTTGAATCCAAGGACGACCAACGGCTTTATGAGAACCGTTTTCTTTCCCGTGTTGAATCGTATGTTCGCGGGAAGAAAACGCAACAAATATCTTTTGTATATCAGTACGGAGCGTCGGAAGTCGATGTAGAAAAATACCATAGGCTACTGACCCGTGTAGACGATTACATTGTTGGCGGCGAGGAGAAACATGTGTCCTTCAACTATGGAAACAACCTGTTGACGGAGGTCACGCTGCCAAACAAGGTGACCGAGCATTTCCAGTATGACAGTCTGGACATGTCTCAGTATACCGACGCCATATCTCAGAGGGTTAGCGGCATAATGCAAAATTCCCAGGGACAGGAAATCGTTGTCCCAAAAGATAAGCAGGCGGATTTTGAAAATGCCGCGACTTGTATGGAAGAATTCTGTTATGCCGAACTGTCTGAAAAGAAAGCGGATGATAAATACGATTTTCACGTCCAGGTGTACCATAACCGTGGTAACTATTTCGACCTAAAAAATAATTATTCAGTAAGTGACTGGAAGAAGCCTTTCGCTCGTTATTCATCGAATTATTTTGTTATCGCCGACAAGGGAGGCCGCCAAATAGATTTCTATGAATGGGACGGATTTAAGTTTGTAAAAAAGAATGCATCGATTGGAGGCTTTCTTGATGATCCGACAAAGTTGACAGGTACTATTGAAGAAGTCGTCTTGCAGAACGATTATGCCTTGATAGTTGAAAAAGACAAGTCTAACGACAACCGCTATATTCATATTGTTACGAAAAAGCAGGATACGGGGGATTGGGGACTCTTGCCTACGGATAAGACTTGCGGTTTCGCAAATGTTGCAGATTATGGAGAAGACATCAGAAATAAAAATTCAGACAATTGCCTAGAATGGAACAATGAAATTTTTGTTCAAGCCTCACCTCATCTTTTTGTTGTCGGCGTTAAGAAGAAAGATGTCTTTAACGTTTTCAGCTTTGACGGAAATTCCTTTTCGGAGATGGCCGGAAAAAATCCTAATTTTTTCCCTAATTTGGGTATTCAGAAACCCAATGGAACAAACGCTATATATTCAACGAACTTCCAGAAAACCCTACAAAGCGTAAACCTGACGGGAAATATTTTAGCATTGACGCTCAATAAAGATAAAAAGGAATACGCCATAATCCTGTTTTTCGACGGAACACGTTTCCTTGAAATGATGAATGAATCTTGGGATGTGGACAAATCCAGAGGGAACCATTTCCTGATTGGCGGAAACTACGCTTTGCTGATTTCAAATTCTAGATCCAACGTGTCCTTGTGGAGGAAGAAAATGGGAGCAACAGGTGATTGGGTTATTTTTGACAAGGAAACAGATAATCTTTTCCCGTTTGACGGTAAAAACAATTACGTCACGTCGTCCCTGGCTGAAGATGCCTTTTATCTGGAAGAGAAGGTTGGTTCAGCTCCGGGTAGAACGGTTATAACGGAAAATCATTATCATACATTGTTGATGAAGGTTCCCCGTGTACCGACCGCACCCATTGAAAACGTCCCTTTGGATCCCACCGTTGTCGATTTGACTTTTTCTCCCAGTGACCCTATTGTCCTGTACTGGACAGCAAAGTATACAGATGATAATTCTTTATGCGTCACGAATCAGCCGTCGCGAGTTTGTACCAGAAACATCCATAGCATTCACAGAGCCTATTCAGGAAATGGTTTTTTCTTGCCCAAGGGTATCGATGAATTAAGCATTGCGGGGGTTGCGGCTTCATGGACAGGCGATAAGGCTCATACCACACCGGCCAACAGGCTTGTTATTATGACTGTACTAGATAAAAATACAGAAAGAAATCTGATTCGCTTTGGACAATATTCCGGTGAAAATTTCCTCAATCCAGGCTTGGTTCCGGTAGTGAGCAAGCATTGGATTGACGACGCTTTAAATGGAGCGACGCCAGTCCTGTATACGTACTACGCATATGGCAATGGTGCCGACGCGTTCAGCGGATTAGTGGAATATAACACTCATACCCAGACCCCGCAATTTAAGAATCCAAGGATCACCATAAAAACGGCAGATGGAACAGTCGTATCCGAAACGGCTTATGAATTCGTTATGGATTTGAACAGCCTGAAGAACAAGTATAATGGGTATCTTATTAACTTGCAGGGTTCTATCGTTGAAAAGACTGATTATGATGCCCAGGGAGATCTCCGTTCTTCCGTATATTATAACTACAAGATAAATGACGGTGGCGATCTCAAATGGCCAAATGGTCTTGTAGTCAATTTGCTTGACGCGACGAGTTCTTATATGACCGATTTCTATGGAAACCAGATAAAATCTGTAAATCGGAACGTGTTACTGGATTCACTTTCGGGACAATATCTTGGTACAATCAGTGAGGCCGGTGATAAGTACTTATTCAGCCAAAAGGTACTCCATTCCCAAATCATACCCCAGAATGGCATAGCCTATGAGTACCGAGTTCCGGCAAACGTCTACAGCTACGTTCCTTTTAAACAAGATCCACAAAACTTGTATGGATCAAGCCCCAATATGGACGTTTCGCTATTCCCTGATAGCGTGGCATCAGTTTCCAAGGCGAAGTATTCAAAAACAAAACCAATGATGCCAATAGCATCCTATTCATGGCAACCAGCCCGCAAAAATGGGAAGTATGATCCGTATGACGGCTTTGTTCTTATGGATACGGTTATTTCGATGAATAACTACGGCCAGGTAGTCGAGTCACAAGAACGTTCTGTTAACGGAATGATTTCCAACTGTATCGTTTATGAAGGACTTCGCAGTTTGCCTACTGTGGCATTCTCAAATGCCGCCTGTACCGATGTTGCGGCAACGACCGCAGAACACGGCGCTTTAAACGGTTGGGAGATGGCACAGACCGTTCTTGATAGCGAACAGGTGTATGACGGCCTTTATTCCTTCAAAGTTGTTGACGGATACGGCCCCACGCGAAATATTGAACTGAAGGAACTCAAGCGTTTCAAGTATAATTTTGTGATATCTGCATTTGCATACTCAACGGGCGCTAAGCCAATGCTTATTGCAGAATTCCGTAAAGCGGATAAGAGCATACTTAAGTCCTTTGCAAGTTTCGCGCCTATTTACGAACCCTTCGCTCCAAATAAATGGCAACGTTACGAGCTGGAAATTCCATATGATTCTTTAGTGGCTGACGGCATGTTTTCGAACCTGTCTGAGGATGACCATCTTAGGATATGGATTGGGACGGGAACACCCGTAAACGATCCGTCTAGAATTATATACGTGGATGATTTTGTCGCATACCCGACATCGTCGACATTTGCAATAAAGAGCTACAACGAGATGGGGGCGACCATTTCCGGTTTGGGCATGACGTTCCAGAAAAAGGAAATGGTTTTTGACAAGAACCATAGAACAAGAGGAATTAGGGATTCCAAGGGAAGAATCTTCACGGATGACGCGATGCACAACCTGAACGAAAATTTGGGGGATCATTATGAATAAGTATATTTCAGCTTTAGCCTTGCTGGTTGGGACAGTCTCATCTTTTGCATCTGTCCAAACGGCAGAAACCGCGGTAAATACGGCCCACGTTAGAAATTATTCGTTCTCTTTCAACAATGGGAATCTTCTTCCGAATTTCAGTTTCGAGGACGGTTTCTACGCGTGGGAAGGGAACCGTCTGTCAAGGCATGATGACATACTCAAGCTCGATTCCATTGTCCCTATTACGGGAAGTTACGTGGGATTAGCTGACTTGGTGAATGCTCTGTCTTCGGACTTTGTTCCCGTAGAGGAGAAAGAATCCTACACACTTAGCCTGTATGAAATAAACAACAATAAGATTGATTATTCCCCGAAGGTCTGTTTCTACTCTTCGAAAAACGACTTGCTGAATTGCGCACAACTCGCTCCATATGCGAAATCAAAAAAGTGGTCGTTTTACAAGTCCACATTTGAAACACCGAGCAAAGCCCGTCTTTTGAAGGTTTCGCTGGCCGAGTATCCCAACGGCATCTTCTATTTTGACGATGTCGTCCTCGAAAAAGGGAATAAAGCCTCTAATCGAGGCGGTATCGGGATGCGTGTTGTCTATTCGGACGCGCTTGGCCGAGGCTATTCTTCACAGAAGCTAGTCCGTAAGGAGACCTTGAACGAACTGCTCCCGGGGGCCTGCGTCAACAAACATGTTGTCTATGGTACGAATGCTGTTGATATCGGGGCTAGATCGGTTGTTCTTGGAGGAAACATCGGAGGCGGTGTAGATGTTACCATTGACAACGATGTCCTGCTGAAAGACGAATCGCTCTTTGATTTCACAATCAGGGCACAGAAAACAGTTCATCTTGGCGATAGGGATTCTGTTTATGGGAAGCTTGTTTATGGTGAAAGTTTGCAACTTAGAAACCAGGATTATGTTCAACAGCAGGAACAACTCCTTGGTGAAGAAACCTGCGAAATCGAAGTGCCCGGTTACGACGCGGGTACGGAGGATGTCTATGTCGGTAACGATCAGGAACTGAGCCTAGCACCGGGTGCGTATAAGGACCTGATGGTCCGTGCACGCAGCGTTCTTCATCTGACGTCTGGCGAATATTATTTTGACAGATTTACCTTGGAACCCACGGCGAAGCTTGATTTCGATCTTTCTCAGGGAAATGTTGTTCTGCATGTGAAGTCGAATCTTTGGTTAAATGACAATACAGCCTTTATCTATGACTCGACATCGACTAATTTTATTGCTTGGTTTCTAGATCAGGAATCCTCGATGCGCCTAGGAACAATCTCGAATCTTGCAGGTGTATTTGTTGCACCGAGGGCCAGAATTGAGCTTGGACACCAAAGCGTGCTTCGTGGTACCATCTATGCAAAAGAAGTGTTCCTGATGCAGGATTCCAGAATTGTAGCTCCGTCGTTCCTATTCGGTGAATCAAAGAACATATATGCAGTTTCTGAGAACCGTTATGACAATCATGGCCGTATTGTCCAGCAGGACAAGCCGTATATTGTCGAACTTGATTCTGAAGGTTATGTCCTTGAATCGGCCAAGAACGCAAACAACTACTATTCCTTGAGTGGAGATGGTCCCGATGCCGGAGGCTATGCCTATTCCGCTACCGAGTACTCTTTAAAAGATGGTCATGTCGTGAAACAGTCCGTTCCTGGCATTGAGTGGAATTTGAACAGTACCCATATAGGGAAAAAAGATCAGGTCTTCGTGCCGTCCCTGGATATCCCTTCCCAAATTGGAGTTTTTTCGATAAATAACGATAATGCCCCATACGTTCTTTCTTTCAGCGAGGACGTTGAAGGAATCGTTTCCTTATCTTGGAAAAACCGCCTTGGCCAGCTTGTCCAAACAGCTGAAGTCGTCGAGAAGAATGGCTCGAATATGAAAAACTGGCGTTGGGCAATCAAACGCTATGAATATACACGTGAAGGTTCTCTGCGTAGGACGTTGACACCCCTTGATTACAATAGTGCCGATTCCGCATTTGCAATTGTTAGCGAATACGATGTATCCGGAAGAGAAATATCCAAAGAATCCCCAGATGTAGGCAAGCAAACGTTCCACTATGATCTTGTTGGGAACCTAGTATTCTCCGTTACCGCCGAACAACGAACAAGGAATGCATTTACCTATAAGGAATACGATTCCCAGGGAAGAATCGTGTCTATTGGCGAGTCTGTTGTTCCGAATTTGTCGACTGCTTTGCTCGACAATGTTGCGAAGAACAGAGGAGCCGTTCCTGGGACGAAAACCGAATATACGGGCAAGGCCTATGACGACATATCTAAGTGCTTGGATGCAATCGGAAATGACAATTTAAGGACCCAGCTTTCTCAAGTCCGTTTCTCGAATACTCGTGGTCGAGCAGTTTGTTCGTGGGCCCGAAATCCAAAGTTGCTGGACATACTCACTCCAGAAGAAGCTTTGGTAGCCGATTTCTTCTCCTATGACTCTGTCGGTCGAGTCAAGGCTTCCTACAGGTTTACAGGCGTGGAAAGAGATCCTACAAGAAAACTTATTTCAAAAGTGCCAGAATACGATGATCTATCGAACTTGGTAAAGGTAGAAATACGAGATGCGGGGAATAACGTGTTGTCCGCAAGAATGTTTGAATACGACGAGAAGGGCCGTACAGTGAAAGTAAAGGACGAAAACGGCAATTCCTTAATCAAGTATGTTTATAACGATTTCAACAAAAAGTCGCAAGTGGTTATAGGCGATGTCGCACAGGTGGATTATAAGAATCATCTTCATGGCCAGATAACAGAAATAAAGGTGACAAACATTAGAAATAATGAAGTCGTTTATGAACAGAAACTGAACTACGAAAAGGTTGACGGTGGTGCGATGCCCCGCTATGACGGCCGAATTTCTCAGATAAAGTCTTCAGTCCGTTTTGCCGATGCAGACGTAGAAAACGACTATGCATATTACTATGACTTGATGGGCAATATGGTGACGAAAGACGGCTCCGGTGCTAAAGCATGGTTTAACTATGATGAAAATGGACGTCTTCTAGCTCAGCAGTATGCCCTGGGACACCTGGCCTATAACTATGCCCCGGGATCTTATAAGGTAACTGATGTATCCGGTAGGATTGCTCTTGATTCTACCCGAGATGCGTCCCGCAGAAACAATTTTATCTACGATGCATCCGGCCGTGTGGTCTCCGATAGTTCCAAGAGTATGCTTATGGAGTACGACATGAGCGGCTCTATGGTTCGCTACTCAGTTGACAACGGGAATGGCGCGTGGAAGGCCGTTAACGTGTATGACCAAAGTGGATGGCGTGTTGGAGTCTTCAGCTTTAGGAACGATACTCTCCTGTCTGTACGTACAGACCTGATGATTGATGGCATGAAGGAACTTGAACGACGTCTTGACGTTATCCATAATACAGCCAATGAGTACAGGATGACCTACGGAGCATCCGGAATTCTTGGTCGTGTGATGCCGGACGGCTCCCGTGAGTGGTATGTCAAGGATTATCAGGGCTCACTAGTTATGACGTTCGTGGACGATGCCATAGGCAACGTCGTCTCCTATGAACCATTTGGTTCGCAGAAGCGTCTCCAGGTGAATGGTGACGTACCCGCGGAACAATATACGGGAATGGAACTTGATGAGGTGTCTGGACTGTACTATTTCGGTGCACGCTTCTTTGACCCGGTCCTTGCGATATGGATGACTCCCGATCCAGCACGTCAATATTTGAACCCGTATGGTTATGGCGGAGACCCGATAAACGCGATAGATCTTTACGGTCTCTGGAAGTTTGGTCTCGGCATTACCATAGGATGGGAGCATGGCGGCTTTACTTTGGGAGTCGGTGCAGCCTGTGATGTTGGAACCGATCGATTTGGAGTTAGCATCGATGTTGGTGCTTCCCATAATTTTAAAGATGGCAGCAATACGTATTCTGCAGCTGTGGGAGCTTCTATTAATATCGGTATTGTCGGTATAGGCGCGAATGTTGGCTATAGCTATAATACCATAAGCGGCTCGGCACTCAACTATGGAGTGCGTGGTAGTATATATGGTGCCGGAATAGGTGTGAAAGGCGCGAATTATTGGGATGCTAGCGGGAACTATATGGGAGGAACTTTGGGCGTCGAAACGTTCTATGGAGCTTTTGGTGCTGAGGTCTATACCGGCTATGAATGGGGTTATAGCGGCATGCAAGGACGAGGCCTCTATACTGGAGCTAGTGCATGGGGCGCTCATGCTGAATTTACTAATATTGGAACATCTAAATGGGGCTTTGACTGGGGGGCTTCGGTAACGACGACATACTTCGTGGAAAAAAAGGAGATTGATAAAGATAACGTAAACAAATACAAACTTAGTAAGAAAGACCAAAAATGGGTTGGTGTAGAAATTAATGGTTTTGAAATCGTAAGATATGATCATAGCAATAGAAACAGAAATCAACCTTTGGGACGAGATTGGAAGAATAAAGAAGAATTTATAGCTTATGCAGATGCCAATAACATGTCTTATGGTACTTATGGAGATGAGGCTAGTGCTTTCCATGAACCTGGTGTCAATGAGAAAATGTGGATGGCAGAAAAGGGTAAAGAACCTGTAGGAACCGCGTGGAAGGTTAAATATGGTGAATCAGGGTTCACTGCCGAAAGAGGAGGATTGCCTTCGTACATTCCTTCGATAGAAGGTGTATTTAACAGGAGGAATGGCTCAAATGCTGGCGCCAGCTATAACTATGGAAATAATTATATTTCTCATTTTGCATTTGACATTCTACCATGGCTTATTATGGATTGACAATGAAAAAAGTGATCATAATTATAACATGCGTATTTTTATGGAATTGTACAAATTGTGGTCACTCTAAGAGTTATTACAAGATTGTGGAAAAAGAAGCTAAAATTGTTAAGTTCGATAGTACTTTTGTGAAAGATGCTTATATTACCGGAGAAAGAATCGATATGAATCCGGAGGGAATTTCGGAAAAGTACTTTGAAAAAATTCAAATTTATTTGGATAGTAACAAATATGGAAATTCATTTCCCCAAAAGATAATAGGTTCTTTTTTTAGGGGAGAGGATGAATTCATAATTGATACAACGAATATTCACACCATGAAAACAGTCCATGGTGTGGGTGTATTTGTAAGTCAAAAAATCATCGGAAACAAAACTCGTCTAAAATTAGTACTCTATAATGGCAATGAAGAATCTAAGCCCTTGGTTTTGGAATTCGATATTGAGCAACGCAGTTGGATAACAACACGTTCTCATTGTCTTGATGAGTTTCTTCTCTTATAGTACTTATTATTGATAAAACTAAGCTCACCACATGGTGAGCTTTTTTGCAAATAGTAATCCCTTAAAAATCGCTTTACGAACGCGAAATAACAGCATTCGCTGTTTGATAACACATCATCGATTACGGTCTGATATATGAGAAATTATAAAAGATTTGTGTAAATCAAATGGTGTGACAACTAAAGAAATCACAGTCCCTTTTAAAGGGGACTAGTAATCAATCCACATGACTTGGACAAAATAAACACAAGCTTTTTTTAACGCTCGCTAGTAACAGCGCCTTTTAGGCGTACTATCCATCCATTTTAGAAGCCGTTTGTGACTTTATTCTAAAACTTTCATTACAATCATCTAGTTGGCATTTCTCTAGTATTTTTCTACATAAATGCTTGTATCGATTGGAATTTCATCAAAATTTGTGTAGAATTTAATGTTATCTATTTTTTGCATTTTAAGACATTGTTGCAAAATCGAGTTGAATGTAGCAGCAATATCGATTGCAGAAACGCACTCGTCAAGATTGCACATGGTAACGCTTTTGTTTCCTGAACTGACGTTGTTTTCTTCTTTTATATGACTTTGATGAGTTGCAGTGAATAGATTGCGTTTAGTATCCAAAAGGCATAATTTATTCAATTGATAACTGATACGGCCTGCTATAGAATCTCTGCCGTTATTTGTAGTATATGTAAAAGCGTAATTCCATGTTTTTGGGTCTTCAATTTTAAGACTGTCACAAAATGTTCCCGTAAGCTTAAATGTATACTTTTCTTCATCAGTCCACGAGTTAGACGATTGTTGAGTTTGTGTTGAACTAGTATCCAAAGAATTCCAGCTTACAGGAATTCCACATTCTCCATAGAAACTAGGAAATCCTTGTGATTCGCTTTCTTTAATTAATTGTTCTTCAATAGAGTTCAAACTGCTAGAACTATTTTTTATGGAACTACTTGATGTTAAATCGGGTCCTTCTGAATTCGGGCTGTTTGGTGACAAATTTGAATTATTCCCGTCACAACCAAGAACAATGAGTGTTGTAATAGCAAAACAATATTTAGAAAGACAATTTTTCATAGTTTAACCTCAATTAAAAATATAAATAAATTTTATACATAAATATGTATTGTTAGAGCTCTTAGAATTGTTATAAAAAAATTTTTATAAAGTATATGAGCGATATCGTAAAATTTTCCCTTCAATTCATACTTTTTTCTTACAATCCTTTAAATTACTGATAAATGTTTCTTATTTGTAAGACGCTCTTTCACTTTACTTTATTTTTCTAAATTTATCACAACCCTTAAGGATATCACATTGAAAAAAGCATTTTTACTTCTTTTATCTATCAGCCTGTTCATCCTCACGTCTTGCCTTCAGGATGACGATTCTGATG
>Ga0265298_10008075_pt1 | contig 12677 bp, 8 predicted proteins | sample AusTroGonzalo_MG_3_FD_193486 | JGI IMG/M metagenome (GOLD analysis project Ga0265298, IMG submission 193486) | Bovine rumen microbial communities from tropical cattle in Woodstock, Queensland, Australia - Gonzalo_01 | ecosystem: Host-associated > Mammals > Digestive system > Stomach > Rumen ... | reverse complement strand
CGGAAAGCGGTCTCCAGCACTTTGATCACTTCTGGCTCAGCCTTGAACTCTACGAGGCAGTAGAAACCTGTAGACTTCTTCTGAATAGCATAAGCCATCTTCTTCAATCCCCAGGCCTCTTCGTTGATGATCTCTGCACCCTGATCGGTCAGGACCTTCTTGAATTTTGCGGCCGTTTCCTTCATCTGTTCATCAGACAAAACGGGAGTTAAAATGAAAACGGTTTCGTATTGATTCATACTTCTTTAATAAATAAAATTAATAATGTGCTTCGAAAAGCGGGTGCAAAGGTACAAAAATTAGTGAAGAGTGAAGAGTGAAGAGTGAAGAATTAACGTTACCCTTAACATTCTTTAATACTTTTCGGCAGATTTTATGTGTTTCACGTGCAAGATGACTCCTAAAACGATGAGAGCCAGCCCACTAAGCAGCACGAGGTTGGAGGATGTCCAGCCAACCACGTAACTGACAATCAGAAGGATGGCGCCGGCAACCACCAGCGCCACTCCTAGATACTGTTTAAGCAGATTGCTTTTCAATCTTCAATCTTAATCTTATTCCTCCTCTGGCGTGATAAGCTTGTATCCCTTGCCATGAATGTTGATGATCTCAATCTGGCTGTCGGCCTTCAGGTGCTTGCGCAGCTTGGTGATGTAGACATCCATCGAGCGGGCATTGAAGTAGTTGTCGTCGATCCAGATGGTCTTCAGGGCGAAGTCGCGCTGCAGGATCTCGTTGGAGTGAGAGCAGAGCAGGGCCAGCAGTTCGTTCTCCTTCGTGGTGAGCTTCGTCTGCTTGTCGTCGATGCTGAGCAGCTGCTTCTGGGTGTCGAAGGTGAAGCGGCCGATGTGATAGACGGTCGACTCCTTGGACTTCTTACCCTTGGTACGGCGCATGATGGCCTCGATGCGGAGCACGAGCTCTTCCATCGAGAAGGGCTTGGTGATGTAGTCATCGGCACCAATCTTGAAGCCTTCGAGGATATCGTCCTTCAGGGTCTTGGCAGTGAGGAAGATGATGGGCACATCGGGACTGGCGGCACGGATCTCCTGAGCCAGCGTGAAGCCGTCCTTCTTAGGCATCATCACATCGAGCACACAGATGTCGAACTTGGTCTTGAGGAAGGCCTTGAAACCAGCCTCACCGTCGGCACAGAGTTCTGCTACATAGCCCTTGGCCTGTAAATACTCGCGGAGCAGCATTCCGAGGTTCTCATCGTCCTCGCAAAGCAAGATTTTCATTTTGTCGTCCATAATTGTTCTTATTTTAATTGTTAATACTATGATGTTTCCTTTAAGACAGGCAGTGAGACGGTGAAGGTGGTGCCCTTGCCCAACTCGCTCTCGCACTTGATCTCGCCCTCATGGAGGTTGATGATCTTCTTCACGTAGGCCAGGCCGAGGCCGAAGCCCTTCACGTCGTGGACATTACCAGTGTGGACACGGTAGAACTTCTCGAAGATCTTCTTCACGTTCTCCTTCTTGATGCCCTGACCTGTATCGCGGATGCTAAAACAGAGACGCTCCTTCTCGTTCCAAGTACGGATATAGAGGTCGAGCGGCTGATCAGGCTTGCGATACTTCACGGCGTTGTCCATGAGGTTGGTGATGGCGTTCTGGAAGTGCACCTCATCGACGAAGATGGCCGAATCGACAGCCTCGATCTCCGTATAGATATGGCCTCCAGTATGCTCCACGCGCAGCGAGAACGTCGAGGCGATGTTCTCCAACAGCTCGTTGAGGTCGAGTTCCTTCTTCTTGAAGGATACACTCTGCTTGTCGAACATCGACATCTGCAGCACTTTCTCCACAAGGAAGCGCAGGCGCTTCGACTCGTCGTTGACCACCCCGCCCAGGTGTTTCAGCATCGAGGGCGTCTTGGGCACAGCGTCGTCGTTGAGCATCTGTGCAGCCAGCGAGATGCTGCTGATGGGGGTCTTCAACTCGTGGGTCATATTGTTGATGAAGTCGTTCTTGATCTCCGTATAGCGCTTCTGGCGGAAGATGATATAGATGGTGAAGATAAACGTGATAAGCAGCACGACGGTGAAGACAACGGCTGGAATCATGAACCGCACGCTGGAGAAGATGTAAGAGCTCATATTGGGGAAGTGGATCTTCACCACACCCATCTTCGGCGAGGGGTCGTTGTTGAAGAGCGTCTGCTTATAGGTGTACTCCTCACCCTCCTCACTATAGTCCGGACAACGATACACCTCGCGGCCGTCAGCCGTCTCCACACGGAAATGGTAAGGGATGTTGATGCCGTTGTTCATCAGCTCGACCTTGATGTCGCGATCGAGCAGCTTGAAGTTGATGCGCTCCTTCAGGGGCTTGTCGCTGGCAGTATAGAGGATGTTATAGACTACCTCGTCAAGCAACGCCTTCTGATAGATATAACGATTGCGCACAATCTCCTGCAGCGACTTCGAAGCCTCGGAGATGGAGTTCTTGTCCGTCCGCAGGATCATGGCCTTGGGCACGTTGGCAGGCTTGATGGCGAAGGTTTTCAGTTCGAAGGAACTATAGACCGTGCCGTCGTCTGCTGCTACGGCAAACTGGTGGCTCTGGCGGATGGTGCCGTCGAGGCCGTCCACAGTGACTGAGTCCTGCTGAATGGCTTTCCGCTCTGTCTGTTTCACATCCTTCATGAGATAACGCTGTGTCTCGTTCATCTCAAGATTGCGAGAAGCCTGGTAGAGGCTGCGATTCACAGACTCATCGAACTGCTCCTTCTTCATCTTCACCATCTCCTCGATGTAGGAGATCTGGAGGAAGAGGAGCCCTACGAACGAGAGTCCCATGATAGTCGCTATGATCCAAATCGTACTTTTCTTCATGATCTGTCTGATTCTGGATGCAAAGGTAATGGAATTCTTAAAATAAAGGCATTGTTTTGTTAATTTATTGGGGCGAATTTTACAATATTAACAAAAGTTATAAATATTAGTTGCATATTTTGAACTACAATTCAAGCGAGGGGCACCAAAAAAGGATGGCAGAGACTCAGCCCCGCCATCCCATTTGCATTATATAAAGTAGTCAGTATTAGTCTTCCTCCTTCATCTCCTCCTCGTGCTGCTTGATCAGTGCCTGCTGGATATCGTTCGGCACGAGCTCGTAGCTTGAGAACTTCGTGGTGAATGAAGCACGGCCACCCGTCAGAGACGAGAGGGCGATAGAGTAGCTGGCCAACTCCTTGAGAGGAATCTTGGCAGACAGCTTCTGATAGCCGGCCTCTGAGTCCATACCCATGATGATGGCACGACGACCCTGCAGGTCAGACATCACATCACCCATGTAGTCGCCAGGCACGAGCACCTCGAGATCATAGATCGGCTCGAGTACCTTAGGACCAGCCTCCTTGAAGGCTGCCGAGAAGGCATTACGAGCAGCGAGCATGAACGAGAGTTCGTTGGAGTCAACGGGGTGCATCTTACCATCATAGACGATGACGCGGACGTCACGGGCATAAGAACCTGTCAACGGACCCTGCTCCATACGTTCCATGATACCCTTGAGGATGGCAGGCATGAAGCGGAGGTCGATAGCACCACCCACGACGCTGTTGATGAAGACGAGCTTGCCGCCCCACTCCAGGTCGATCTCTTCCTTACCCTTGATGTTCATCTTGAACTCCTGACCGTTGATCTTGAACGATGTGGGATCAGGCATACCCTCTGTGTAGGGCTCCAGGATGAGGTGTACCTCACCGAACTGACCTGCACCACCCGACTGCTTCTTGTGACGATAGTCGGCACGAGCCATCTTCGTGATGGTCTCACGATATGGGATCTTCGGCTCGATATACTCGATCATGATCTTCTCGTTGTTCTCCATACGCCACTTCAAAGTGCGCAGGTGGAACTCACCCTGACCATGGACAATAATCTGACGGAGCTCCTTAGACTGCTCAACCACCCATGTGGGATCCTCCTGGCGCATCTTGGCCAGGGCAGCCATCATCTTCTCAGTCTCAGCCTCGTTCACGGCCTTGATGGCACGAGAGAACTTGGAGTTAGGATATTTGATGAAGTCGAACTTGTTCTCGACATCCTTGCCGTTCAGAGTGTTACCAGTCTTCACGTCCTTCAGCTTCACTGTACAGCCGATATCACCAGCGTTGAGCTGATCGACCTGTACACGGTTGGCACCAGCACAGGCATACAGCGTACCGATGCGCTCCTTAGAACCACGGTCGGCGTTGGTCAGATCGTCGCCGCTCTTCACTGTACCACTCATCACCTTGAAGTAAGAGACCTCACCAATGTGGGGCTCCACACCAGTCTTGAAGAAGTAGAGTGATGTGGGGGCAGATGCATCAGCAGGCACATCCTTGCCAGCCACGTTCTTGACAACAGGCATCTCGCTGACGAAGGGCACCACGTTGCCGAGGAACTCCATCAGACGACGGACACCCATGTCACGACCTGCACAGACGCAGAACACGGGGAAGATGGAACGTGTCACGAGACCCTTGCGGATACCCTCACGCATCTCGTCCTCAGAGAGGTCTTCCGTCTCGAAGAACTTCTCCATCAGCGTGTCGTCGCCGGCAGCGGCAGCCTCCACGAGGGCAGCCTTCATCTCCTTGGCCTTGTCGAGTTGGTCGGCAGGGATATCCTCGATGATGGGCGCACCACCCTCGGGCTTCCAAGAGTACTTCTTCATCAGCAGCACGTCGATGACGCTGTTGAAGCCAGCACCTGTGGCGATAGGATACTGAACGGGCACACAGTTCGGGCCATAGACCTCCTTCAACTGATTCAGGATCTGGTCGAAGTCGCAGTTGTCACGATCCAGCTGGTTGACGAGGAAGATGACGGGCTTCTTCAGTTTCTCCGTGTTGCGGAAAGCGTTCATCGTACCCACCTCAGGACCATACTGGCCATTGATGAGCAGCACAGCCTGGTCGGTGACGTTCAGGGCGGTGATGGCACCTCCCACGAAGTCGTCAGAACCCGGACAGTCGATGATGTTCAGCTTCTTGTTGTTCCACTCCACGTGAAAAACAGTTGAGAACACGCTGTAGCCGTACTCCTGTTCAACAGGGAAGTAGTCGCTCATCGTGTTCTTACTCTCTACGTTACCGCGGCGCTTGATGATGCCAGCTTCGTAGACCATTGCTTCGGCAAGAGTGGTCTTGCCGCTACCCGCACTGCCAAGCAGCGCGATGTTCTTGATTTCGTTTGTCTGATAAATCTTCATATCATTTAGGTTTTAGATAAATAATCTTGAAAAGCGGGCACTAAGGTAGATATTTTTGAGGAAAATACCAAAAAATTCTTTTAAATATTAAACTAAATTAGTAATTTTGCGCTCATAATGGCAGGAATTTACATACATATACCGTTTTGCAGGTCACGTTGCATCTATTGTGGCTTCTATTCGACGACGGCCCTCGACCTCCGTCAGAGGTATGTCGATGCCCTGTGTCGGGAGATGGAGATTAGGGGCACCTTCCCAATCTCCACCATCTATCTGGGAGGCGGAACACCCAGCCAACTCACCATCGAGCAACTGCGCCAGCTCTTTATATATATTAATAAGGTGTATCCGCTCACCTCTGAGACAGAAGTCACCATCGAGGTGAATCCTGACGATGTGACTGCTGAATACGCTTCGCAGTTATCACAACTCCCCGTCAACCGCGTCTCGATGGGTGTGCAGACTTTTGACGACCAGCGCCTGCAATTTCTCCATCGCCGCCATACAGCCCGCCAGGCTATCAATGCCGTGTCGATTCTCCGCGCTGCCGGCATCCGCAATCTCAGCATCGATCTGATGTACGGCTTTCCTGGTGAAACCCTTTCCGACTGGGAGGCAGACATCGAAGCCGCCCTCGCCCTCAACGTTGAACACATCTCTGCCTATTGTCTGATGATTGAGGAAGGCACCCCACTCCATCAGATGATGAAACAACACAATGGGTGTGTTGACGAGGAGACAGAACGCTTGATGTACGACACCCTCATCGACCGCTTGACGGCAGCAGGCTACGAGCACTATGAAATCTCGAATTTTGCCAAGAAGGGCTTCCGTTCCCGCCATAACTCCAGCTACTGGAACGGCACACCCTATATCGGCCTTGGGGCTGCCGCCCACTCCTACGACATCAGAAGCCGCAGTTGGAACGTGGCAGACATCAATGCCTATATCGAAGGCATCGAACAAGGCGAAAGGCGATTCGAAGAAGAACTCCTCGACGACGACACCCGCTACAACGATGCCGTCACTGTCGGGCTGCGCACTTGTGAAGGGATTGACCTCGATGCGCTCTCAAAGAAATACAAGGATTACTGCATAAAAAATGCCCGCCGTTATTTAGACGACGGGCTGTTAGAACTGACAACCACAGACCACGACGGCCTGTCCTGTCACAGACTGCGCCTCACCCGTCGCGGACTCTTCGTCAGCGACATGGTGATGAGCGATCTCATGATGGTCTAAATCTCCTCGTTGGCCTTTGCCGATCCTTCCACAGCCTCCTCAGCCATATCAACTGAATCGATAGCATTCGAGTCGACGACTTCTTCTGCGAAGTCCGTCTCGTGATACTTCGTCGGCACAGGACCATAGCAGGCCATGAAGATGAATGGCGTCGCACCAAAGCCCAGCCATATCAATCCCTTCGTAGAGACCCAACGCACGATCTGAGTCAATCTTCTTTTCATATCGAATGATGTTTAAACGGTCTGTATTTATCGCCCTAAAAGATAGCGCTCTGCGAGAATGGCAGCCTGACAACCACTGCCTGCTGCGACGACAGCCTGACGGAACACGGGATCGGCACAGTCGCCAGCCACATAGATACCAGGGATCTTAGTTTCTGGTGTGCCGTTGATCTTCTTGAAGTAACCCACCTCGTCCGTATCCAGCCATTCACGGAAGATAGCGGTGTTGGGCGTGTGGCCGATGGCCAGGAAGAATCCGTCGATGGCGATGTCCACCAGTTCCTCGTCAGGTTCTCCCTTACGCTTCACCAGATGAGCACCCTCCACACCGTTCTCTCCAAAGAGACCTAATGTGTTGTGTTCGAAGAGTATCTCGATGTTCTCACGCTCCATCACCCGCTGCTGCATCACCTGCGAGGCACGGAGATAGGGCTTTCTGACAATCAGATACACCTTCTTGGCCAGGCCTGAGAGATAGAGGGCATCCTCACAGGCCGTATCACCACCACCAACGACGGCCACCGTCTTCTTGCGATAGAAGAATCCGTCGCAGGTAGCACAGGCAGACACACCCTGACCATTGTACTTGCGCTCATCGTCGAGGCCGAGGTATTTGGCGGAAGAGCCTGTGGCGATGATTACTGTATCGGCAGCAATCTCCGTACCATCATCAGCCGTGCAGACATAGGGTGCCTTCGAGAAGTCCACCTTCACAATCACACCGTCGCGGATGTCAGCCCCGAAGCGCTCGGCCTGTTCGCGGATCTCCATCATCATCTGGTTGGCGTCCACGCCCTGCGGATAGCCAGGGAAGTTCTCTACTTCTGTGGTCTGAGTGAGCTGACCGCCAGGCTGCATGCCACAGTATTCAATCGGACTGAGGTTCGCCCGTCCGGCATAGATGGCAGCCGTATAGCCTGCTGGCCCGCTACCGATAATCAAGCATTTTGTCTGTTCCATATTTATCTATTGTTATTTGTCAATTATATAATTCTTTAATTCTCTAATTCTTGATTGAAATTTCTCAGTCCTTGATTGAGGAAGTCCACGTAAGCAGAGACATCCTTATTATGACCACGACTGCCTGTGAGCGGCTTGCCTGTAAAGGGATCGACGGCCACATAGAACGGCTGGGCGTTGGCACCAAACTTATGACTCTGCAGGTAGCTCCACTTGGCTCCCACCGTACGCAGCGTCTTCTGGTTTCCCTGGTCGTCAGTCACCACCAGCGGCTCCTTCAACGGTGTCTTATCGTCGACATAGAGCGAGATAAGCACGTAGTCATTCTTCAACTTACTGGCCACACGAGGGTCTGTCCAGACGGTGCCCTCCATCTCACGACAGTTCACACAGCCATAGCCTGTGAAGTCGAGGAAGACGGGCTTGCCCTGGGAACGGGCCGTAGCCAAACCAGACTCGTAGTCGTTGAACTCTGCCTCAATCACCTTCTCGCTGAGGTTGAAGTCCTGCGTGCTGATGGGAGGTGCAAAGGCACTGACGGCCTTACAGGGAGCGCCCCACAAGCCGGGAACCATATAGACGGAGAAAGCAAATGACAGCATACCGATTAGGATGCAAGCCACAGGCATCGGCTTGTGGAGGTTGCCACCAATCTCGTCTTCCTGGAACTTCAGCCAGCCCACGAGATAGGCCCCTAACATCGCAAAGATGACAATCCAAAGTGAGAGGAACACTTCACGATCGAGGATATGCCAGCCGTAGGCCAGATCGGCTACGGAGAGGAATTTCAATGAGAAGGCCAGTTCGATGAAGCCCAGCACTACTTTGATGGTCGTCATCCAAGAGCCAGACTTCGGAGCCGACTTCAACCATGAGGGGAACATGGCGAAGAGAGTAAACGGCAGCGCCAAAGCCAAGGCAAAGGCGAACATGCCGATAGCGGGTGCCAGCCAGTTGCCTGTCGTTGTGGTCTGCACAAGCAGCATACCGATGATAGGACCAGTGCAGGAGAATGAAACGAGCACCAGCGTGAAGGCCATCAGGAAGATACTCACGAGGCCACTGGTCTGCGTAGCTTTTGTATCCACGCTATTGGCCCAACTATCAGGCAACTTGATTTCAAACCATCCGAAGAAACTGCAAGCAAAGACGACGAGCAGGAGAAACAGGAACACATTGAAGACTGCACTCGTCGATAGAGAGTTCAGCGTGTCGGAACCAAAGATAGCCGTCACCAACAACCCAAGTCCCACATAGATGACCATAATAGAAAGGCCGTATGTGATGGCATCGCGGATACCCTTTTGACGGTCATCCTTAGAACGTTTCAGGAAGAAACTGACGGTCATGGGGATAATGGGCCAGATGCAGGGCATGCACACAGCTGCCAGACCTGCCAGGAATCCCATGAGCAACAGCCACCACAGCGATTTCTCTGCCAGATCCTCGCCAGAACCTAATGAGCGTAGTTCATCTGTGACAGGCGCCCAGAGGTCGATTTCAGAAGTGAGAGGTGAGAGATCAGAGGTGAGAGATTTAGCCGACGCAGAATCTGAGGGCATAACCTCTGCTTTTGCTGTATCAGCCATTAGACCTTTATCTTCTTCTATCTCCTTTTTATCTTCCTTGATCTCCTTTTTGTCTGCACTGCTCACAACCGGGCTCTTGCCACTCTGCTTCAGCGCCACCTCCGATGGCGGCATACAACTAGCATCGCTGCAGGCACCATACTCCAGATAGCAGTCGATATCATACTCGGGCTTGGTGAATCGGATTTTCTGAACAAATGTCGCTTCGCCCTCGAAGTATTTCAGTTCCATGTCGAACAACTTGTCCATTTTCTTGATGACATGTCCTTTGGGCGTCAGTTTGCCTACGGGCTCAGCACCCTCCATCTTCACCACGTTAAATGTCGCTTCGATGGGGCCGTCCTTGCCAATCTCTGTGGAATACACATGCCAGCCTGGATCGATGGTGGCGTGAAAAACGATCTCCGCCTCTGCCCCATCACCAGTCTTCAGCTCCGCCGTAAAGTGCACAGGATCCACCATCTGGGCATTCACTGCCAAGACAGCTATCAATCCTATCAACGTTAAAAGCGCTTTCTTCATACTTTTTTCACTTTCTGGCGACAAAGTTAAAAAAAAACGCTGACATACCCAAGCGATTTGGGAAGATTAACATCGTAAGCTTGTCAGATGCTGTCTTGCAGGGAGAGGCGGCGGAGGGCGAAGATGTAATAGGCGATGAGGAGGGGGTAGCCGATGTAATAGAGGGTGGTGATGCTGAAGACCACGTAACAGACGGCACAGACGGCCAGAAGGCCGCCAAGGTAGAGGATGGCGCTGCCCAGAGGGAGATGCTTGGTCACATCGTCAACGGTGGCGATGGCAACGATGATGATAGCCCAGACGGAAGTGACGAAGAGACCTAAGTGGAGGGGCATACCGAAGGGATTGAGTGAGGGATGGTAGTAGAAATGACGCCAAGACTCAGGGCCGAAGAGTTGGATGGAGCTGTAGAGGACGGCCGAGGAGGCCACCAACAAGCAGAGGGCCGTCGGATAGAACGAGGGGATATCGTTGAAATGCACGATCTTCGCTCCACGTCGCATCAGACGACGAACGCCGTAGGCTGCCACGATGATCACACAAAAAGCCAAAGACACCAACAGATGAGCATCGGAAAAGAAGTCGATGAACTGACTGATAGGATCGTCAGGGGACACCTTCGCTAGCAGTTCATTCTCATGAATCCATCCAAAGGTGAGCTGGTCGCGAGCCACCTTTACCCAAACAGAGTCAATGGTGTCAGAAGGAACTGTCATGATGTCGGCCACAACGATGCGCTCATGTTTCCTCAACGTGATGGAGTCTTTCTGCTGCTCCTCGCCAATAGACTCAATCTCGATGCTTACCACCTCAGGTATGGCCATTGCCTCAGGCTGTTGCGCCACAACCACCAAAGAGTCGCCTGTTACGATGAAGTTGTAGTTCTGAGTGTAGTGGTGGGTGGTGTAGAAGGAGATGGAGTCAAGCTGTTGCTCCGTCAGGTTCCAGGCATCAGGCGTTATCGGGCCACGATTGTAGCAAGAAGAAAGGGCAAGGAGGAGGACGGGGATTACAAATCCCCACCAACACTGGTGGATACTACGGCGCATAGACGTTCATCTGACAATGCTTACAATCGAACTCAAGACGGAAGCGACGACCGTCGCCTAAGACAAGAGAAAGCGGTTCGTGCCAAGTAGGGCGCTGGCCACCATGTTTGACGCAATAGCCAAGGGCATAGCGGATGCAGTGGCGACACTGCATAATAGGTCCATCGCCACCTTTCAGTTCATAGGCAGTCTTTTCGGAGAAGCCATAGAACTGCTGGGAAAGATGGTTGCTTATATTATATAAATAGGTATAGGGGTATGTATCACAGGGGGACGGTTCTTTTGTTACATCGATTGCTGATGTAACAAAAGAACCGTCCCCCTGTGATACTAGTTTCTCTACCAGAGCGCGGCGCATATCGGAGAGGACACTGTTGGGAATGAAGTAGTTGAAGTCGGCGGGGATGTCGACGGAAGAACAGGTATAGATGGTATCGCCAAGTTTTGAGAGCTGGCGGATGATGTTCTCGTGAGGAGGCTTCTGGGCTGGGATATGATCAGCGCGGAAGCGAATCATCTGATTCATGGTACTTAGTTCGAAACCGTCGTCAACGGCACGGAGGGAGAGGCGGATGGGGATACGACGCTCTGCGCTGGGTTTGGATAGCAAGCGCTCGAACTCCTGATCGTTGTTACGGTAGAGACGTACACCAGGGCGAAGACCATCTGGCATGCGATAGGGCCAGATGCGGTTGCCCTGCACACGGTTGGCGCGGAAACCAACGAGTTCGCCTTTGGCTCCTTTGTTCAGACCACCCCTAACCCCTCCTGACTCAGGAGGGGAAGAGGTTACAAAGCAAAGCCCGTCGCCATTGGAAAAGCTGGTGACGCCTGCCACATTGAAAGAGTCGCCACGCAGTTCCTTCACTGTTCCAACATATTCGCCCACAGCCTTGGGAGTATCGAAAGAGGCGATATTGGGCTGGCGACCGTGCAGGAAATAGGTGGTATAGCCACGATTGAAGGTCTTGCGCAAGTCTGGCGTAAAGGTGTAGCGACATTCGCCCAGCGAACTGCGACAGTACTGGTCTGGATAACGTCTGATAATCTCATTGAGCCGCTGGCTATAGGCTGCTGTGACATTCTTCACGTAACTGACATCCTTCAGACGACCCTCAATTTTAAACGAGGTGGCGCCAGCCTCAATCAGTTCCAACAGATGGTCGCTCTGGTTCATATCCTTGAGGGAAAGCAGATAACGATCGTGCTCCACTTCCCTACCCTCGCTGTCAACCAACGAGAACTTCATCCGACAGAACTGTGCACACTCCCCACGATTGGCACTTCGTCTGAAACAATATTGGGAGGCATAGCAGAGACCAGAATAACTGACGCATAGGGCTCCATGGACAAAGACCTCCAGTTCGACATCAGGCACCTCACGATGGATCTCTACAATCTCCTCAACAGAGAGTTCACGGGCCAAGACCACCCGTTTGAAGCCTAAGTCACGTAACCAGCGTACCTTCTCTGGCGTGCGGTTATCGGTCTGAGTGGAAGCGTGTAAATGAGAGGTGAGAAGTGAGGAGTGAGAGGTAAGAGAATACTCATCCATCAACTTGAGGACGGCCATGTCCTGAACAAGGATGGCATCAACACCAACAGACTGGAGGTCTTGAAGGAGCTGGCGGGTAGCATCGAGTTCGTCGTCGTAGAGGATGGTATTGACGGTCACATAAACCTTGACGCCGAAGGGATGGGCATATTCGCAGAGCTGGCGGATATCATCGATACTGTTGCCTGCCGCTGAACGGGCCCCGAAGCGCGAAGCCCCGATATAGACGGCATCGGCGCCATGATCGATGGCGGCTATGCCACATGCGAGGTTCTTGGCAGGCGCCAACAGTTCAAGTGATGTCATCAATATTATAAGGTGTCTCCTGA
>Ga0265298_10008074_pt1 | contig 12679 bp, 11 predicted proteins | sample AusTroGonzalo_MG_3_FD_193486 | JGI IMG/M metagenome (GOLD analysis project Ga0265298, IMG submission 193486) | Bovine rumen microbial communities from tropical cattle in Woodstock, Queensland, Australia - Gonzalo_01 | ecosystem: Host-associated > Mammals > Digestive system > Stomach > Rumen ... | reverse complement strand
TCCATGCACATAGCAAAAATATATTCACCTGATCATCACTACGGAACCTATGTTTGCAAGTGGAATCCAACACATCTCCTTCCAACTCCCACATTTCATCTAACGTTGACTTCAACTGCGGGTGTGACAGATGTGCATAAGTTCCCACAGGCAAAGTCTTATTGGCCAAATAACACATCAAATTCTGCTTCGTTCTTTTTAACCCTAATACCGAAATATCGAACCACTTCATTCTGTTTGACCAAATCTGCTTTCTCATGTCAAAATGCTTGTTCAATACACAATAGTCATTAAAGAGAACCCTATTCCAGTTATTAACATTATAATAAGATGGGTATCGCAAGGAGGTAGTCAAAATGGGATCTCCTTTACTAAAAAAGAAAGTAGGCTCTACAGGTTGCAACAAATAAACATCATCATTGAACACCACAAAATGTTCCGCCAATTCATCAATCCTGTGTAAGTTCAACTCAATCGGCCTAGAGTTAAAAGTTGGCAGATACTGCCCCGGGATGAAATCCTTGTGATCCACAAGATTCAACTTTGGATGATTCTCATTCAACCAACAAGGCTTTTGTCCGCAAGTCACAAAATGAACTCTATTGACCCAAGGCGCACACTCCTCAACAGCACGGAACCAATAACGAAGCATCTCATCATCCGCCCTATATCTACATTCGGCGTTGGCTTCTTCACTTCGACTTACCCCCTTATTGCTCTCACTTTGCCATCTTTCCTTATCGTCAAGCCATTCAGGATCACTTCCATCCACCCAAGAAATCACAAAATCTATCTTCTCCATAATCAAACTGTATCCATAAAGCTCTTCTGTACCTTATTGAAAATCAGGATACCTAAAGCCAAAACAAGAAGCATGAAGCCAAAGCTATAAGCTAACCAACCCCAGCCGACAAACTGCCCTGCGCCCAAAGCACCATACTTGAAGGTCTCTATAACCGGTGTGATAGGATTTAGGCACATCAGGAACGACAAGTCAAAACCTTTTATTTCCTTGCCAGCCACTTGACTCAAAGGATAGACAATCGGCGTGGCGTACATCCACAATGAAACAAAGAAGGAGAACAGAATTTGCAAGTCACGGTATTTGGTCGTCATGGATGATATGATGATGCCAAAGCCCAAGGCCAATCCTGCCATCATCACCACCAAAAGCGGGAAGAGCAGCAAATACCAATTCGGACTCGGAGCTTGCCCGATGATGGCATAATAGATGTACACTACCACAAACAAGCCAATCTGTATGCCAAACCGCAACAAGTTGCTAATAACGCTCGACAAAGGCATAATCAGTCGCGGGAAATACACTTTGCCGAAGATGCCAGCATTAGCGAGGAAAGTGCTTGAGGTTTTTCCCAAACAATCTGCAAAATACTGCCACATGGCAACACCTGCCAAATAGAACAAAGGCTGGGGGATGCCATCGGTGGGGATGCCAGCAATGCCGCCAAACACCACCATATACATGATAACCGTAAAAGCTGGCTGGATAATCCACCACAGCGGTCCCAAGATGGTCTGCTTGTAAACCACCGTAATGGTGCGTTTCACAAACAAGGTCAACAAGTCACGATAATCCCAAATTTCCTTCAAATTCACCTCGAAAAGCTTGTTCCGAGGTTTGATGACCGTAGTCCAGTTTTCGTTTTCTGTTACTGATTGTGTCATAATGAGTTTTTGAAACTATATAGCTCCGCTATTCTGACTCCCAATGTACAGCAATAATCCTCTCATTCTTTGCCGTTTACGAGAGCCTTAATGATAAATTCTTTTGTTTGTTACCAACAGCACCAACAGCTATACCACTACACGCTATAAGCGTGCAAAAATAAACAATTTTTTAATACAAATAACAGAAAAAAGTCCAGTTTTTCAAATTCTATTTAGAGCGTTTCCCCTTGAATAGAATGTTGCCGACAATCCCCCAAAAATACTTCCAGTCGGTGCGGAAAGGATGCTTCAAATAAGCTTCTAAATACTTCCTTTCGCTCTCTTGGATTTCCTTGAGGGTCTTGGGGAGGTCTAAGTAAAAAGGTGGTAACAGCCCTGGCTTGGTCTTAATACGAAGTTCCTGCAAGTCCTTGTCATACAGATCAAAATACTGTTGACTTAAAGGACGAACACCCACCAATTTCATCTGTCCTTTCAACATGTTGATAATCATGGGCAATTCATCAAGCCAACACTTCCGCATGACGCGTCCCCATTCCGTAATGCGATAGTCGTTGTGGAACTTACCTCCTACATCAAGGTCATTGTTCTCATAAACATAGGTCTGGAGATACTCCGCATAAGCATACATTGTCCTGAATTTGAAGACGTTGAACTTCTTTCCGCCTTTTCCTACCCTACGCAATCTAATGAACAGACCATAGACGGGCCTTTCTTTCCTGGGTTCACGCTTCTTTTGGGAAATCACGCAATAGCGGTCGTGGATATACTGTTCGCTAACCACCTCAAAACCACAATAATAAAGCCTACCCAATATTTCAGGACGAGGGAACACCTTACGTTCCCTTTCAGTACAGAAATAATAGAACCGACGTGTCAAGACCAACTTAGGGCAAACCCTATGCCACAGAAAATCAAGGGCATAAATAATCCGAGCAAAAAACCTAGGATAGCGACTGAAGATTTGGGCACGATGTTTTTGAGCGGTATCGAAACCACAAATAAAATAGCCGTCTTGTTTCAATTTGGCGTTCGCGATGCGCAGATAGCGATTGAGGTATCGTATCGCGTTCAAATGTTCCTCAGCCAACAACACCTCTGCCTCGCCATTGGGTACCGACCATGACTTCTTAGCATACTCATTAAGCCATTTGGATCGTTCTGGCCCTCGGGGCATCTTTGCTACCTTAATCAGTTCTTGGAGCTGTTCTGGAGCTTCGTCAAACTTAAATCTCGGAGCATGTTGAGGCTCAGCCACAGCTAAGTAGTCTATCACCTCATCATAGTCGTCACGAGCAATTATTTCGTTAAAAAATGACTTTACGCCCATAATGTCGAATGTCTTACTTCTGCAAATACCTACGGACAGCCTCGCAAATCATGTCTTGTTCAGCCTCCGAAAGATAAGGATGAATAGGCAACGAAATCACCGTGTCGGCCAAACGGTCGGCGACAGGGCAACGGTTGTCGTCCAAATTCAAGTAGTTGAATGCCGTCTGCTTGTGCATCGGGATAGGATAATAGATGGCCGTGGGGATATCCAAAGCCTTCAAGGCAGCCTGCAGACCTGCTCTAACTTCTTTGTTTTCAACTTGTAATGTATATTGCGCCCAACTGGAATAATAGCCTTCGGGAACGATGGGCGTTTTCACAATATCATGCAACTTTTCAGTGTAACGTGCTGCCACTTTATTGACATCAACCAACTCGTATTCCTTGAAGGCCTTCAACTTGACCAACAGAATGGCTGCTTGGATGCTGTCCATACGAGAGTTCATGCCTATACGAACGTTGTCATAGCGGTCACTGCCCTTGCCATGGATGTGGTAAGATTCTATCAGTGCAGCCCATTCATCGCTGTCAGTGAACACAGCACCACCGTCACCGTAGCAGCCCACGGGCTTGGCCGGGAAGAACGATGTGGTAGAAATGTCACCGAAAGTGCAGGCTTTCTGCTCGCCAATACGACCACCAAAACCTTGTGCACCATCTTCAAGTACATAAAGGCCGTATTTGTCAGCCACCTTACGGATAGCCTTAAAGTCGGCGGGCAGGCCAAACAAGTCAACAGCGATGATGACGCGAGGGGTGAGTTTGCCAGCCTTCACTGTCTGCTCGATTTTGCGTTCAAGGTCAGCGACATCCATGTTGAACGTGTCCTTGTCCACATCGACAAAGACAGGTGTTGCACCTTGCATAGCAATCACTTCCGCCGAAGCAAAAAAGGTGAAACTAGGCACAAAAACCGCGTCACCAGGCTTCACGTCCCATGCTTTCAACGCAAGCAATAAAGCATCAGTGCCGCTGTTGCAGGCGATGCAGTGCTTCACACCCACATATTCGGCAAAAGCCGTTTCCATTTCCTTGATTTTCGGCCCCATGACATAGGCATTCGAAGCGACTACATCAAGAATAGCTTTGTCCATCTCGTCCTTCAGGACGGTATATTGTGTTTTCAGATCTCTAAATTGCATCGTAATCAGTTTCAATTGTTTAATTATTCAGTTGTCAGTTGTCCATCAACCTCACGGTATTTCCGGCCACAATCGCATTGGAGAGAAGGCCCAAGGCGTTTGCCACATTCGCAGACCCAACCAATTTGACGGGCGGGTACACCTGCCATTAAAGCGTATGGCTTCACGTCTTCGGTCACAACAGCACCAGCAGCAATGAGAGCACTCTTGCCGACTGTATGGCCGCAGACCACCGTACAGTTGGCACCCAACGAGGCACCCTCGCAAATCTTAGTCTTGGCATAGACGCCATGCACGGGAAAATGCGCCCGAGGTGTGTTTACGTTGGTGAAGACGCAACTTGGACCGCAGAACACATCGTCCTCAATCTCAACGCCTTCGTAGATGGAAACGTTGTTCTGCACACGTACGCCATTGCCAATTTTCACGTTGTTACCGACATTCACATTCTGACCCAAGGAACAGTTCTCGCCAATCACCGCACCCTTTTGAATGTGGCAAAAATGCCAGATTTTCGTCCCTTTTCCAATAGTGACGCCGTCGTCAACGTAGCTGCTTTCGTGTATATAATAAGGTTTCTCCATGCTTTCAATATGGTTTATTCCCAACCCGAGGCCAGCACATCGGCGATGTGGATGACCCTGATGGGTAAGTTTTCTTGTTCAATATATGATTTTTGGTGCATCAGGCAACTCATGTCGGTAGAGACGATGTACTCCGCACCTGTATTCAACGCATTTTTCACCTTGTGGGCAGCCATTCCTACAGCCACTGGCTCATGTTCCATCTGGAGCGAAAGGTCAGCGCCACAGCACAGGTCAGTCTGTTTCATTTCAATGAGTTCCAAGCCTTTAACCTTGGAAAGCAGCTGTCTTGCCTCCTTGCCCAGTCCCATGCCTCGAAGCGCACTGCAACTATCGTGGAAGGTTACCTTGTGCGGAAATACGGCCCCAAAGTCTTCAAAATGCAACTGGTTGACCAAAAAGTCCGTTAGTTCGTAAATATTGGCAACCAATTTCTTGAAATTCAAGTGATTGGATGTGTTGAAAAACAATTTCGGGTAATATTTGCGGATGTAATGCACACAAGCGGCTGACGGAGCCACAGTCGGCACATTACACGAGAAATCGTCCAAAAACTTGTCGCCTAATTCTTGTGCTTCTTCCACATAACCAGCATTGTATGCAAAGCGACCACAGCAAGTCTGCTCGGGATTGTAATCCACCTCAACGCCAGCGCGACGCAACACCTTCATAGTGTTGACCGCCACTTCGGGGAAAAACTGGTCAATAAGACAAGGCACAAACAACTCTACTCTCATAATGCTGTTGCAAAAAATCATGCAAAGATAGCAAAAAAATCCATACGCGCGAAAAAAATTTAGTCCCTTTCGCAAATGATTTGATTTTGAAACTATTGCATTGATGGGGGGGGGTAAAATACTGAATATCAATTTATTATAAATCAACAAATTAACACTCAATGCACATGACTAAGAAAAAAAGCATCTTCCCAAAAACGGGGATAGGATTTTTCCACCACTTCGGAATGGTCGAAAGTGATTGAATCATAGATGAGTGCGAGCGGTGCCAAAGCCATGACGATGCGATGGTCGTTGTGGGCACAAAAATGCAATGGCTGACTGCCCAATTTAGCCAATTCGGTCTGCATGGCTTCTACTCGGTCAGATTCTTTCAGGCGAAGGTTTTCGATACCCGTAAATTGCGTCTCGACTTGTAATCCAGCGCAAGTAGCGGCTATGGTCGGATAAAGGTCTGGACAACTCGTGAAATCGAAGGAAAGTGGTTGCTTCGCATAAGGCTTTTTGGTCAAGATGAGGCCATCTTCAAACGTCGTAGTGCTCACTCCAAACGATTTCATCCATTCCGCAACGATGGAGTCGCCTTGAAGCGATGGCAAAGACAAGCCATGCAATCGGATTTCACACTCCTCGCTGAACGCCGCCATTTCGTACCAATACGAAGCTGCGCTCCAATCGGAAGAAACCATAAAACTCGTTGGTTGATAAGGTTTTGGCTTGACTTTTATCATCCTTTCGCTTCGTTCCACTTCCGCGCCGAAATGCCTCATCATGGCCAAAGTCATGTCAAGATAAGGCATGGAATTAAGTTCTCCGTGCAGTTCCAGTTCAAGGCCCTTGGGAAACGTCGGTGCAGCCAACAACAAGGATGACGCAAACTGACTACTTTGGGCCATATCAATGCTGATTTTGCCACCTTGGATAGGTTTGCCATGGATTTGCAGCGGCAAGAAACATTGCTTTTCAACATACTGAATATCAGCACCTAACTTGATTAAAGCATCAACCAATGGTTTGATGGGACGTTGCTTCATGCGCTCCGTGCCAGTCAAGAGCCAAGCGCCTTCGTGACAAGCCAAAAACGTCGTCAAAAAACGCGCCGCCGTGCCACAATCGGCGATGTCGATTTGCCGTGAATAGATTCGCTTCGGATTTTGTATGCATGTCATACCGAACGACGAAGGAGCGAGTGTATCTATGCTTACAAAATCCTCGGAATGACATTCACGGCAAAAAGCCAATGATTGACAAAGTATCTTTGTATCCTGTGCATCCGAAAGATTCTGGAAATCAGCGTCAAAACCACCATACGCCGCAATCATCAAAGCACGGTTACTTTCGCTCTTGCTGGCGGGCAGTCGAATGTCGCAATGCAGTTTCATTGGCGCGACACCTTATTTAATATATAATACAAAGACGCTTTCACCAGTTCAGGTTCTACTTCCATATCCCAAACGGGCTTCCCAACCACCTCAAGCAGAACAAATTGTGCTTTTTCTCCTTTGTTTTTCTTGTCGAGAGCCAAATAGCTCAAAATGGGTGCTACATCGGCTTCGGTCAAGTTCAATTCTGCTTCGGAAAGCAAGATGGGGAGTTTCTTTTCATAGTCCTGCAATACCTTTTCGTCAAGGCCGCATTGCTTCACGGAAAGCCACAAAGCCGCAATCATGCCCAAAGCCACCGCTTCACCATGCAAAAGCGGGCAATCCGTTGTCAAGCTATGGCTTTCGATGGCGTGGCCTATGGTGTGACCAAAGTTCAATATTTTGCGCAAACCCTTTTCCGTCGGGTCTTGTGCCACAATTTCTCGCTTGATTTCGCCGCATTGCGTTATGTATTGCTGATAGTTTTCCAAATTGACATTCAGCAAATTGGCATCAGCGATAAAACCATATTTCAGCATCTCGGCCATGCCAGAGCGAATTTCTCTTTCGGGCAAAGTTTCCAAAAACACAGGGTCGATGATGACTTCCTCCGCCTCGGCAAAAGTGCCAATTTGGTTTTTGCCGCCGCCGAAATCTATGCCCGTCTTCCCTCCTATCGCCGCATCCACCATCGCGAGCAATGTCGTGGGAATGTTGATGAACTTAATGCCGCGCTTATAGGTCGAGGCCGCAAAGCCACCCAAATCAGTAATTACGCCGCCACCAAGGTTGACTAACAAGGCATTACGGTCGGCATGATGCTTTAGCAAAGTCTTCCAAACCTGCTGGACAGTTTGCAGGTTTTTGTATTTCTCGCCAGGCCTCAAAATGATTTCGACAGCATTTTCACAGCCAAGCCAATACTCTGTTTCTGGCAACCAAAAAGGTGCCACATTCTCATCAGTCAGAATGAAGACTTTTGAGGCTGCGGAAATCGTATGTTTCAATTTATCGCTCATGCTCCAATCAGTTCACAACTAATCTCTCTTTCATCGTCGGTCGCACCATGGTGAATCTCCACACGGATGTACTTTTCGGGCATCAGCGGCTCAATCATTTCAGGCCACTCGATGAGACAGAGGTTACCGCTGTCGAAATAGTTCTCAAAACCGATGTCATAGGCTTCCTCAATCCTCTTAATGCGGTAAAAATCAAAATGATAGACCGACTCGCCTTCTTCTGTGACATACTCATTCACGATGGCGAAAGTCGGGCTGTTCACCTCATCGGTGACGCCCATCCGATGACAGAGGTTCTTGATTAAGGTCGTCTTGCCCGCGCCCATTGAGCCGTAAAAGGCAATGATGTCGGCCTCGTTACGCATAGAGAGCAAATAATCAGACACTTCTGACAACTGCTCCACTCCAGATATATGAAACTCTTTTTTCATCATTTTGCTGTCAAATGGATTACAGGTATCAGCATCTCACTCATGGAGATACCGCCGTGCTGGAAGGTGTTTCGGTAATAGCTGACGTAGTAGTTGTAGTTATTCGGGTAGGCGAAGAAGTCGCTCTCGCCAGCGAAGACATAAGTTGTGCTCAAATTCACCTTCGGCAAGAAAATCTTCTCTGGGTCTTTCACCTCAAAGACTTCTTTGGGGTTGTATTTCAAGTTCTTACCGTACTTGTAGCGCAGGTTGGTGTTCACCTCGCGGTCGCCCAGGATACGGACGGGTTTTTCAACGTAGGTGGAGCCGTGATCGGTGGTGACAATCATGTCGCAACCCTTCTCTGCAATGAAACGCATCATGTCGAAGAGGCTGGAGTGTTCGAACCACGAGTACATCAGCGAGCGGTAGGCTTCCTCGTCGTCGGCCAGTTCGCGAATGATTTCCATCTCTGTGCGGGCGTGCGAGAGCATGTCAACGAAGTTGTAGACGATGACATTCAGCTTGTTCTGCATCAGGTTCGACATCTGCTCGTAGAGTTTCTTACCCGCTTGCAAGTTCAACACCTTATTATAAGAGTACTTGATGTTTTTGCCGAAGCGTTTCAGCTGCTCGCCCAATAATTCACCCTCGTATTGGTTCTTGGTGCCTTCGTCTTCCTCGTCGACCCACCATTTGGGATAGCGGCGGCGAATTTCCAAGGGCATCAGTCCAGCAAAGAGCGAGTTACGGGCATATTGCGTAGTAGTCGGCAAAATGCTGTAATACACGTCGTCGGCCTCCACACGGAAGTGGCTCTCTATTAACGGCTGAATGGCCTTCCATTGGTCGTAGCGCAGGTTATCGATGACGATGAGGAACAGAGGTTTGTCGCTATTATCGAGGCGAGGTATCACTTTGTCACGCACCACAGTATGCGACATCACAGGCTTCTCGGACTTGCCTTGAATCCAGTCCACATAGTTCCGTTCGATGTAGCGCGTGAACTGCGTGTTGGCTTCCTGTTTCTGATCGGCGAGGATGCTCTTGATGCCTTCGTCGGTGGATTTTTGCAGCTCCAACTCCCAGCGTACCAAGTTCTTATAGAGGTCAACCCATTCATCGAAGTTCAGGCTGTTGTTGAGGTCCATGCTGATTTTGCGGAACTCTTGTTGGTAGCCCATTGTCGACTTCTCGTCGCGGAGTTTCTTGTTTTCGAGGTTGCGTTTCAGAGAAAGCAAAATCTGATTCGGGTTCACAGGTTTAATGAGGTAATCTGCTATGTTAGAACCGATTGCGTCTTCCATTACACGTTCCTCCTCGCTCTTGGTGATCATCACCACGGGCAGGTTGGGATGCTCACGCTTAATAACTTCGAGGGCTTCGATACCCGAAACGCCAGGCATTTGCTCGTCGAGGAACACAATATCGAAGGGCTGTTGGCGCACCAATTCGATGGCATCGGAGCCGTTGTTGGCCGTAACTACCTCATAGCCTTTCTGTTCCAAAAAAATGATATGGGGCTTCAGGAGATCAATCTCATCGTCAGCCCAAAGGATTGTCGTTTTGTCCATTGTCGTAAAGTTTACGGATGTAAAACGTGAAAATAAACAATTTGTTATAATAAGGTGAACTTTTTTGATTGGTTTCAGAAAGCATAGATACACTCATCCTTCTGCCCATGTCATTCCGAGGCCAGAGGCCGAAGCGAATCTATGGGCAGAAGGATTCGGTATGACATGCTTTCTGAAAAAAACACTATTTTTGCGGCAAATTTTATGGCCAATGGCACTTTCCAACAAAAAGAAAATCTTCAACGACCCCATCTACGGCTTCGTCAGCATTCCAGACGAGCTGCATTTCGACATCATCGAACACCCTTATTTCCAGCGACTTCGCCGCATCAAGCAGGTCAGTTTGACCAATATGGTGTATCCTGGAGCCAACCATACCCGTTTCGCCCACAGCCTCGGCACCATGCACCTCATGCGGCGCGCCATCCAGCTGCTACGCGGCAAGGGCTATGACATTACCGATGAAGAACTTGAAGCAGCCTCGTTGGCCATTTTGCTCCACGATAGCGGCCACGGCCCTTTTTCGCACACCTTGGAAAACAGCATCGTACAAGGTATTTCCCACGAGGAGCTCTCGCTGAAAGTGATGCAAAAGTTCAACGAAATCCATGGTGGACGGCTCGACATGGCCATTCAAATGTTCAAGGGAGAGTATGAAAAAGGTTTTCTCTCGAAGCTCATTTCCAGTCAATTAGATGTTGACCGCATCGACTATCTGAAGCGTGACAGTTTCTTCAGCGGTGTGGCCGAGGGTAGCGTGAACGCCGAGCGTCTGTTGGAGATGATGGAAGTCGTTGGGAATGAACTCGCTATCGAAGCAAAGGGTATCTATTCCGTGGAGAGTTTCTTGGTCGCGCGGCGCATCATGTACTGGCAGGTGTATATGCACAAGGCCGTGTTGAGTGCCGAGTATATGCTGCGCAACATCCTGAAACGCGCCAAAATGCTCAACCAAGAACGTGATTTGTTTGCCACCCCTGCCCTGTCGTTCTTCCTGAAGAATCCTCATCCTTTCACCGATGGCCACGACCCCGATTTTGTCCTCGACAAGTTCTGCCAGTTGGATGATTTCGACGTGATGACGGCAGTGAAAACCTGGCGCGACGACGAAGACCGTGTCCTCTCCGAGCTATGCAGACGCCTGACCGACAGGCATTTGTTCAAAATCGAGATGCGCGAAGGAGAATTTGAGCCAAGTTATATTGAAGAGATTCGCAACAAGATTGCCCAATTGTATGGTTGGTCTTTGGAAGAAGCCGATTTCATGCTGTTGCAAGGTGTTTCATCGAACCATGCCTATCATCCCAAGAAGCCGGCTATCAACATCTTATACAAGGACGGCACAATGAAAGACATCAGCGAGGCCTCCGACCAACTGAACATATCGGTGCTCTCGCAGCCTGTGGTGAAGCATTTCATTTGCTATCCTAAGGAATTGGCACTGTAGAGCGCATTGCCATGCGTCTCTCCGCCCACAAAAAACGAAACAGGGCGCGCTCAACCAGGCGCGCCCTGTTTCAGTTATTATCTGACCCATTGGTTTAATCCTCTTTCTTTCTCTTCGATAGGGCGTAGGCAGCGCCAAAGCCTATGAGCAGTAGGGTACCGCTGCCGAGAGGAAGTAAATCATCATCATGTCCTTGCAATCCGCCATTCCAATGGGTGATGAAGTTGTGGCCGGGAAGACAAAGACTATAGGTCCCACCATCCCTCGACATCCCATCATAGACAGGACCACGCTGGAAAAGTCCACCGTTATCTTGTTGGTTTTGAGCGAACGAACCCATGGCAAAGCCTAGAATGATTGCTGCTGTCAAAACTAGTTTTTTCATATTGTGTGTATATTTTATTCAATTACAATCTTTTGGGTCTTCGCATCCTTGCCGTTGCAGAGGCGGACCACATACACGCCCGGGGTCATTCCCTGTGCAGAGACGCACGGCCGTGCGTCTGTACAAACGATCACACGCCCCGTCATATCCATCACCTGCAAGGTGCCGGTGCCATTGATGATGAGCTGACCGTTGCTGATGAAAGCGAAGCTGTCGGCGATGTCGTTGGTAGCTTCCTCGCTGAAGACGATCTTGAAGCGGGCGGCATAGTGGGCATCTGCTGAATTGAAGGTGTAGGTAGGCATGCGGAGCAGGTCGATGTCGGCGCCCGTGGCGTTGTCGATGAGGTGCAGGTAGCTGCCATTATAGCCCCTCGTGTCGAAGTTCAATGTGAAGACGTCGTTCTTGGCGGTGGTGAAGCACAGCGGCATCATGTTGGCCCCTTCCCTGTAAGCAATGGCATATTCCTTGCCGTCATCGGGAACGTAAATTATTGGGGCGTAATGGCTTAAGCTGAGCTTGCTGCAATTCTCACCCTTGCCAGCCTTCATAAAGACCCTGTCTATCAGGACACCGTTGGCGGTCAATTCAATCTTCAAGTTGTCAAGACCATTGCCTCTGACCAATGTTTCTCCTTCATCGATATCAAAACTTTCCGCAGGCCTAAAGATCACGTTTGACAACCTATGGCTTCTGGTTGCAACTACAAACAAGGCCGTCATAGGGGGAACGACTATTCCTGTTCCTGTTGTATCTTGTGGATTATAATCTAATACCATAACATTGTTTCTGGCTTCATTCAGCGTATAGAAACTATGAATATAATTAATCCAATAGGTATTCTCTCCAATTGTTTCCCAGCTGCCTGTTTCCACTGTAGCATTGCAAGGATAAGGATTGCCCACCAAGTTATAGCCACTATAATGATACTTGGGGCTAATACTATCATAACGAAGGTAGCGATGTTCTTTCTTCGCACAGGTATATAGATAACCC
>Ga0265298_10008073_pt1 | contig 12679 bp, 11 predicted proteins | sample AusTroGonzalo_MG_3_FD_193486 | JGI IMG/M metagenome (GOLD analysis project Ga0265298, IMG submission 193486) | Bovine rumen microbial communities from tropical cattle in Woodstock, Queensland, Australia - Gonzalo_01 | ecosystem: Host-associated > Mammals > Digestive system > Stomach > Rumen ... | reverse complement strand
TGTAGGTATCATAGGAACTCCCGGTATAAACCGTGCCGTTCTTGCCGACATAGCCCGTCTGAACGGTCTCCTTGTCGAATACATTGGTGGACGGGGGAAGCGTGACTCTCTCGCACTTAGAGAACAGATCGCCCACGGTCTTGGAGTCTGCGGCAGCGCCGGAAACCCCAAGGGAAGCATCAATAATCACTGTCGGGTCTTCCGTGATGTTCGCATCCATCCACGCCTTGACTTCCGGGGCAATCCTCTCGGTGGAAGCAGGCTCACCCCTGTCACCCTTGTCACCCTTGTCACCCTTGGGTCCCTTGGGAATCTTGAAGTGGAGCGTGAAGTTGTTGTTCTGGTCATGCTCCGCAACTACATCCGCATTCTCCCCGGCCTCAAGGGTCATCGCATCCGCATCCAAATGCAGGAGCATTGTCTTCGCATCAGGGATCAGCTCACTCGGATTATTGATTCCTTCGTAAATATGTGTGGCGGCAAGAGCGCTTTTGCCTCGCTTGTTCAGCGTGTTGTTCTCTTCTTCCTCGAGCCACACTTGCATCACGCCAACGCCTTCAACGCCGCCAAGGTCTGACATTGTAATAGGCCAGCGGAGGATGTGTCCATCAAAGGTGGTCACCGCAATATACGCATCATTGATCGTCTCGTTCGGACGAATGTGTACAATGCTCGGAACTCCGTTCGGCATAGCCGCCATCCACTTGGACATATCAATCTCAATGGTACGGAACCCTGTTTCTCCGGTATACCCGATGTCTATAGCGTTGGGTAACCTCGTGATTTCATACATACCAATCACTCCTTATGCTATATAGTGGACAGTACATTCGTCCGAACTGCCAGCCGTGCCACGCTCGCCGCTTACCTGTAGTGTCGCTGAATGTGGAATGGAATAGTAAGCCATGGAGTCCTGCGTGGAGTTCGTTACCTTGTAGGTGTAAACAATATCCGTAATGTTGAGTCCGGCTGCTATGGCAGTAATGTTGACTTCCTTGGAAAAACCGTAGTTCCAGTTCAGGGACTGGTTCGCCGGGAAGTTACCGACCTTCCCAAGATCAACCTGAGTGTTATCGCTCAGTACAAGCTTCGCATAAAGCTCTGTCGCATCTGCCGCAGTGTTGCCACTCTTGCGGAGGCTTCCGCTGATCTTAACCCTTGTGGCTCCCTCTCCGTTGATGGAGGAAGACAGTGAACAGGTCTGTGTCCATGTATAGTTGGAACCGCCTGACCATCCCTGCTGTGTGCCGTTCGCAATACTCCTCGACTCATTGAAGGGCGTAATCATGGATGTGTTCGGCTCAAGCCAGATGATGCCATGCCCTGACGGCTGCGTATCGGAAACAACAATGTTCGGGATGTCAATGTCAGCAATAATATTACCGGATACAGTAAGGTTGTTAACGGTGAGTGTGTCAGTTGTAATGTCGGAAGACATAATACTTACGGCCTGCACAACGCCGGAGGAGTCTGCTCGGAAGATCGTCTGGGACGATCCCTCAAGGCTGATGACGGAGTTCCCGTGACCAAGGATACGGACATACCCGGCAGTGTTCATATCAATCATCGAAGGAGTAATCTCCACATAGGTATTACCGCTTGTCAGCTTGATATGTTTATTGCTGCCGATCTCTATACCGTTAAGGTCAAAGGACATTACGTTGTTGCCGCCATTGTTGAGGAAGTTGATTGCGCCCCCGGCTGCTACGGCGAAGCTGCTTCCGGAGTTAATGTTAAACGCACCGCCTGACCACAGGGTCATGGTAGTTCCGGAACCTATTTCAAGACTGCCGCCCGTGATGTCGAGAATGCCACCCGTATAGAGGTAAAGTCCGTTCTTGTCCAGCTTAATCAGGTTCGCAGCATCGGTACTGTTCTTGATTCTGATAGATCCTCCGGCAAAGATATTCAGGATTGATCCCGTATAAATATCAATGCCATCCTTGTCAAGCTCAACCTTTGAACTGCTGTCGCTTGCAAGGAGCTTGATTGATCCGCTGGACTTCACTTCAATGCCTGTAGTCTTGATGTCAATCAGGGAAACCTTCCCATAGCAGTTACTAACGGCAAGGGAGATTGCATCAGCAACCTGTGTCGATGTGGAGTAGTTAACCAGCAACCCATCCGTATATCCCTCGGCGGTGCTGACAATGCTTGCCGCATCCTGATAGACGCTTGTCTTTGCGATTGCGTGACCGTCTGTATAGGATTCCGCAGCGGAGATAATGCTCGCTACATCCTGATATGTGGAAGTCTTGGCAATCGCATAACCGTCTGTATACAACTCTGCGGCGGTGACAATGCTTTCCGCATCCTGATACTGGGAAGTCTTGGAAATCTTCCCGTCCAGTTGTTCTTGGATATCAATCTGGATGCCATCGATGGTGGTCTGTACGGAGATGTACTTTCCGTTCTCATCTTTCACGAGGCACAGGCCCTTAAGCTCGCTTCCAAGGTCGCTCACCTTCAGCCTGCCGAACCTCCGGTAGATATCATCGAACACTTCGTCAAGCTGTACAACCAAAGCCTTGCCTTGCTTGTCAAAGCTCTGCGGAACCCGTAAAGGTTGATGCTGCTGGATCGTTGAATATTTATCAGCCATCTGCATCACCTCAATCCGGATCAATCTCTACTACCATCTGGATGCCGCCGACAAGCCGCCATGTGGATTGCGCCGTATGTGTAGTTGTCTCTATGATGAGACGGAACTTCCTGCCTGTGCCGCCAAACCTGACTCTCTTCTGCTTTGCGGAGAACGGTGTCACGGGACAGGTTACGTTCTTTGACTTCGTTTTCTTCTCCGTCTGGATACTGAACCTGAAGGTTACAGGCGCACCCTTGACCTCTGGGTTGAAGTAGATTTCATACCCACCCTTGGCAACAGATTTCCGGGAGAAGTCAATCCACGGAGTGGCCCACTTCGTGTTCTTGTTTGAGCAATCCCCGATCTCCCATGAATCATATTGGATGGTCATGATCTTTCCCGGGAGCGTGGAGCTGGTGGCATACAGGTAATCTTCCGTGGGTGTCATGGTCTCGATGTATACATCCGTATACAGGAGGAAGGTGTCTTCCTCAAGGTTGTATACAATCAGAGTGTTGTTCACCGTTGAATTCCCGGTGGGGAAAGCGAGGTAGTATTTATTTTTGTAGATCGCCGCACAAGCCTGATCAAAGTAACTCTTGGCGGCTGTCTTCCATGTTTTCTCTATATAAGGCCGCTTGAAAGGTGAAACGGACAGGCCGTCATACACGCTCAATCCGTCATTCTCAAGCAGGAACATTCTCTCTGTCTCAATGGCAACAGTGTTCGGGTAGGCCGTGCCGCCGCCGAACTGTTCCTTAAAGGTATACTCGCCGGGGTCTGTGCCAAGGATTCGCCAGACTCGATGTTTCTTGAAAGCGATGAGCTGGCTGCCGAAGGACTTGAGTCCCGTAAAGGAATCGCCGTCCCAAGAGGGCTGGCGAATATCCCCGGCGATGTCCTCGGGCTGTTCCTCGTCCTGCCCGGGCGTTGACCAGTTCTGCTGCGCATCCGTCCAGTTCTCCGGATCGTAGGGTCTGGAGTAATACAGGGTGTCCGGTTCGTCCGGAACTCCGCATCCCCAGATCCTCTCCGCATACCGTTCGATGATCCCGAACTTCGGGCCGTCCCCTACCGATCCGGTAGTGGGGTCTGCACGGGTGTCAACAATGTCAACCTTCCAATCAGGGTTGCTCACTGTCGCCGTATACGGGGGCTTGATAATAATCATGCCGTCCTGTGCGTTGCTCATAAGCATGACATCGACAGGGGAGGGCGCTCCTGCTGGGTTGATCTCGTAGGTGGCATAGCTCCATACGTTGCTCTGCCATGCGTTCACACCAGAGGGGAACCCAAGCTGAACGAAGGAGTTGTTCCCGTCCTGCTTGTAATAAAGATTTCCACCGGAGGCTACAACCAGCCAGTCCTTTGAACCAGATCCGGTGTAATACCTCCGGTGGAACTTTGCGAGGGTTTCAATCCTCGAGCCGAATTCATAATCCAGAATCACGGGGTCTGCCATCGGCTGAAGCGTTCCCCTGACAGTTTCTACGTTCTCCGCTTCGAGGGCGTACCGCAAGTCACTTGCCATTTCTTCCGCTTGGCGAAGTCCAGCAAACGAAGAAAGAAATACATCCGCATCATAAGCGTGTAATGTAAAGTACGCCATCTATCTCACCTCGGAATGTTGATAAAGTTCCTATATTTTTTCATGTTCCCGTTCTCGTCCAATCCGTTCTTGCCGCCCATGTCAGCGAGCTTGGCAAGCATCTGTTCAAACGCAGAACGGTAAGCCATGCCTCGATTCTGTTTTTGGGGGTTCCCGTTGCGGTAAATCAACCATGTGGCCCAATCAGCGATGTAGCGATGTATCCACTCCGGTACGTTCGGAACATCGTCATCCTCTTCAAGCCTCGGATAATCCGTACTCGGGATGTGCTGGTTATCCCATATCACAACAACCCGGTCATATCCTTCGTTGATGTAATCGTTGATATGCGGAACGAAGTCCCCCAGATCATCAGAGTCGTTATTGGTCTGGAACATAATATGTTCCTGCATCTCCGAAAGGGTCATTTGGTGTCACCTCAAATCTTCGGGTACTTTTCGTGCAGCACCATAAACACGGAGATCGGTACTTCCACGGGTTCGCCACGCAGTACCTTGTAACACACCTCTCCACGCTCGTTTGCAATGGTAACGTGTTCGTACTGGTCAACGGTCACGCCGCCGTCATCACCGATCAGCTTCGGCAGGAATACGGTCACCCGGTTTTCCTTTACGGGTTCCGGTTTAACCGGAACAGCGGATGTCAGGGCCGCTTCAAATTCTGCGCCCAGTTTCTCGGCTGTTGCCTCGAATTCCTCATCGAACTCGTCCTCAAGTTCTACTTCCGGATCGAGGGTAGGTACTTTCTTAGGCATTGTAGTTCCTCCTTATTATTCGCTCTTGATTTTCAGATAGGTAAGTGTCACTGTTCCGTTTGTGTCTGCGGCAATGCTGTTCGCACCAAGCAGATCCATTACTTGCTGTCCTGTAAGCTGAACGGTCACAGGCTCTGCGAGTTTCACCGCAAGCTGAATGACCTGACTATCATCGAAGTTGCCGTAGACATAGGCTTTGCTGTTATAGATATAGAAGTGTTCCGGTGTCTTGCTTGCGCCGTTCCAGTAGATGGTGTTCGTTACATTGCACAGGACATCGGTTCCGTAGACGGAAGGACTCGTACACTGTTTCACGGCGCTCGGGAATGTCAGTGTGCCGCCGTAGAAACCCGTGGTCTCATCGGGGCTTCCGGTCTTGAAGGTTCCCCATGCGGCAGACATCAAGATCCACTCGACAGTGAGAACTCCGGTCAGCACGTTGAGCTTGCCGCCGTAGTAGGTGTCGCCAAGGGATGTAGTATAGTCGGTGGGTGTGGACTCTCCGTCACTCACGCTGACCTTGATGCTGGATTTACCGGAAATGTTCCGGACATTATCCGGGGCAGGATCACCGGAGCCAGTCTGCGCAGGAGTGAATGTAACCTCCAGTGCTTGCAACGGTTTCCTGATGTCGGTGGTAAAGGTGGCAGGATTACCCGTTGCCGTAGCTTCTTCGGTCTCCGGTTCGCTTCCGGTTGCGGCTTTAAGGAACATCAGTTGCTTAATATCCATCAGGTACCACTCCCACCAAGGGCGCAGATCTTGGCCCATGCAGCACTGGACTCGTTATACATATACACATCGCCCGTGTTCGTCTCCGTGGCGATACTGCCTGTGGAGATGTTCCGTGTGGGCTTGGTGTCCGTGGAGAGTCCTGCTGCTTCGATGAGGAACGAACCATCCTCAAGGGTGGTCTGTTTGATAATTTTCATATCAGGCATTTAGATCATCCTTTCTTAAAGAAGTGGGGCTGCCCGAAGGCAGCCCCGGGAAGGAGGTGTATGAGATCAGGCAGAAACGCCATGCTCAATACGGCAGATGAAGTCATCCTGAATAACCGCTGCGCAGAAGAACGGCACTTTCCAGCCGATGGAACCACGCTGGTTCAGGGGATCCTGATCACCGGAAGAACCCAGAGGCTTCACGATGATACGGATGTTGGGCTTGCCCTTGCCGCCCAGTTTCACCATGCCGAACGCATCCTGACCGTAGATCAGGGTCGCATGGACGGGAGTGGTTCCACCGGAACCGCCGCCAGTGGGCAGGATCTTAACGCTCTGGGCGTAAGTCCACTCATCGGTCACGGTCGTGCCGGGAGTCCACCGGAACTGAATGTACGCATAGGTGGAATCCCAAGTGATCCGTTCGATGCACATGGGGGTCTTGTAGTGGGTGGTGGACTTGTAGTAGTCCACATCCACGAGCATACCCGTGAGCTGACGGGCGAGGTCGCTCGTCATGGTGGTGCAGGAAACGGTCAGGGTACGGGTGGTGGCGTTGTAGCACGGAGACAGGTTAGCGCCATCCAGAGAGGAGGTCGTGCCGTACAGGTAGGTCTGGGCCTTGAATACCTTGGGGTTATCCACCTCGTAGAACTTGACCTTGTAGATCGTACCCAGAAGGTACTTTTCTTCACGGGTCTTGTTCTGGTACTTGTTGGCATCGTCCCAATGGGTATCATTGGTCAGATCATAGTAGGTCTCGTGGGAGATCTTGCCATGATAGTAGCCATCGGCAAAGGGCTGCGCACCTTTGATCTTCAGGTTGCGGACAACCTTCTTGATGATGGCGTAGGTCAGGATGTCAGTGGAAGCAATCGTACCACGGGAGGTGTTGGCTCCGGCGTACATAACGTTCAGGCCAGCGCAAATCGCATCACGGCCCACGGTATCGATGGACAGGCGAGCCTGACGGGTAAGCCGTTCAGCAATCGCCTTGGTCTTTTTATCGATGTGCCACAGGTCGAGTTCATCGGTGTAGGCCATCCAGCCGCCGTAGTTCTTCGTCATGACGGAGAAGGCGGTTTCAGTGAGCTGCTGACCGTCAGGGGTCACACCTTCATACAGGGGGATCGTCACGGCAGGCAGTTCGGTGTAGCGGAAGAACTGAACGATCTTGCCGTTGTTCTTCGGCTGCTCGATCATCTGGGCATCCTTCATGTAGCCCAGATTGGGTTCCACATTCTTCAGCGCATGGCGCTGCATATAACCTTCTACCGGAAGGGTCGGGGAAATTCCACTGGAATAGGAATAGTTCATGTTAACAGTAGGCATAGTAGTACGCTCCTTATCTCAAGGTATAGCGCACTCCTCTATCAAGCTGTTTTTCCATTCTCTCAAACTGTTCGTCACTCATGTTCATGAATGTGTTCGGGGAATAATTAGCTCCGTTAGAGGAGCGCACGGGGGACGGAGGGCGTTTCTTGGGTTTCCCCATGAGTTCGGCTACCTCATAGAAATCCAGCTCTCCGCTGACAACTCGTTGCTTAATATCCTCATTTTCAGAGAAATACTTGATGACATCAGGGCCTCCCTTGGCTTTGATCTTCTGAGCCTGACTATACAGTTCGTCAATCCTCGCCTCGGTCTTTGCCGACTCTACGATCTGTTCCTTTGAAACAAACCGCCCCTGATCGTCACGGTTAGGCTGCTGTGTCTGCGGTGCTTCCGCAGGAGCCTGACCATGACGGAGACGGACTAACTCACGGGCCGTTTCGATGTCGCTCACCTTACGAGAAGCGACCAGCTCACGAGCTTCGTCCTCCATCATCTTTTCACGGATGGGAGCCATCTGCTGTTCAAACATCGCCTGCATACGGGCCTCTGTTTCACGGATAGCCTTCTCAACCGCTTTCCCTACCCTCTGCTTAATCCAACCCGGCTCACTGGGCTGTTGTTCGGGTTCGGGTTCGGGTTCCTGCTCTTCGTACTCTTCTTCAGATTCCTCGTCAGGAATCTCGAGTTCTTCTTCGTCAGGAAACTCCTCGTCATAGGACTCGTCCTCTTCAACGATGCCATCAGGAAGCGTGTCGTCCGCTTCAACATCATTGAACTCTTCTTCGACCATGGTCTCGTCAAAATCCATTTTTGGACTCCTTTCGCACTCCTGCGAAAACGCAGGCAGTGTGCATTATTTATGCAAAAAACCGCTGAAAACAGCGGATTTGCTCAAGAATAATGTATGATTTAGACATTATTATGTCGGCAGTGTCATCCCTGTAGGCTGACCAAGAGTGTTACGTGCCTGCTCGACAATAGCGGAGGTTGTGTCATCACCGCCTCCTGCTGTGGCGTTCTTTGCTATTGCGCCGTTTCCGCTCCTGCGGCCAAGCGTATCCATCGTATCAGCCGTAATATCAAGGGACTTCTGGAGCGTGTCGTTCTCCTCCTGCATCTGCTGCATCTGCTGCGCCATCTGCGCCATCTGCTGCTGCATCTGTTCCATCTGTTGCTGATAAGTCTCGTTCGCACGGATGACGGGGAGGATCTTATCCTTTCCATCAACATTCAGGATCTGGAACAGAGCGGAAAGGGGGAAGAACTGCTGTGCCTGCGCAGCCATCGTATAGGCTTCGAGGAACATCTGGTTTTGATTGGCTATCCTCTGTGGATCACGGGAAGACACCTCGATCTGCACGGTGTAAGGCGGTGGATTCACCGCACCCTTGCCCTTCTTGCCGAAGAGCCTTGCACGATCAACACGGATCTCCCGTCTTCCACGGTTGCCTGTAATCATCATGACCCGTCCTTCATCATAGAACTGTGCCATCAGCCAGATGATCTGCTCAACCATCTGTTTGAAACCGAACTTCAACTGTTCAGTGCGCATTGAGGAAACCTTGCCGCCTGCTTGAATCAGAGAGTTGATGGCCTTGCCGCTTACAATGCCCCCTGTAGTTTCACCACGGGTGAACTGGTTTGCGCCGGAGTCGGCCTTCAGGTCGGACTCCATCATGGTCATCAGTTCTACGATGGTCCGGTTGAACGGGGGACTCTGCATCCAGTTCCAATCCACTCCCTGTTCTACACGGTCACCCTCGATAATATCGTTTTGCCAATCCGTCAGGGCTTCCTTATCAATGCCGCTCTCACGCCGTACAAGCATCCGTCCTTTAGAGGACATCCGGGCGTTCATGTCTGCATAAGCGGCGTACCTGTTGATATACCTCATCATCGTGACCAGTTCACGGACAAGGCCAAGACCGGGAAGGGAACCCTCACGGCTGTCATGGGTGTCGATCACGAACGGGTACATCCCGTGCATATATACATCGGTCTGGACATCCAGAAGGGCGTTGCCTGCGGCGTAGGCTACGTTAATCTTGTACCTATGGGACTTCGCATCGTAAGTCCTCCACCAATACTCGATCAATCTTGCCCTCTGCTCATCGTTCTCGTGTTCGGTGTCCAACTGGCCTTCGGTCTTCCCGGCATCGGAGTTCTCACCGTCATCCGCACCGACATACTTGCCTTCCTCGGGCCAATGCTCACGGAACCACGAAAGCGGATGCCACGAAACCTTCATGACCGCACGGCAATCCTGTACGTTATCCGCAAGGGGGTCCCACAGGAAAGACTCAAAAGGCCACCGGATTAACGCAATCTCGCCCTTTCCATAGTTCATGTCCGGGTCCCATGCGATCTGTGTGACCGCAGTGCCGGGAGCATAGAAGTCCTCACACCGCCGATAATGCAGATGTTCAAAGTCATTGGCGCAATAAACGACAAAATGCACCATGTCCTGAAGATCGTCAGCGGCAGCCTGCATATCATTTGTCTCAGGCAGGAGCTTCGCCTCCGGCATACTCAACATCTGGTCGGCTACTACATTATTGATTGTAGATTTCAGTGTCTGGAGCTGGAGGGTTTCCTTGCCGTTTTCCTCAACCGTCTGCGGATCGTCCTGCTCGGGGTCCTCCATGTGCAGGATCTTCCGGGCATCCATCGCCTCCTGATGGAACGGCTCGTTCTTCTGTTGGAAAATATCCAGACGGTCATAAATCAAATCGAGGAGTTTCTTGTCCTCCTCGTCCAAAGGCTGGTCCTCTACAAACGAACCATCCTCTTCAAACAATGTCGGGAAGTCCGGGTAATTATCTTTCATATTCTCACCTCACAAAAAAATAAAGGCACGGGAGTTGGAAACAGGAGGGTCTCCTTTCGTATTTTATTATGCACGTTGCCCCGTGCCTTTATTCATCCAACGGAGACCAAGGCTTGTAAACCTTGGGCGGTTTCTTCGATGCGGTTATCGGATGCTCCATGAGGAAGTACCTCGTTGCATCGTAATCGTGATCTTCCGCATCGGTATCCACATCCTCAACCTTCTTCTCGTCATAGGGAAGGTTGGGGACGGTTCTTAACCAATCCTTGCAGGAATTGAAGATATACATACCAGCAGTCCCGTCCTCATTGAAACGTAACCGTTCGTGTACCTCCATCTTGCCGGGGAGCCTTGACTTATCACACTTGGAGAAGATAACGCCCTTCTTCCTCCCGTAATACCCGGGAGCCATCTGGTCGGCAATCGAATCGCCACGGTCTTTATCAAAGATCGAGGTGTCGGCAACCCTCATTACCTTCAGGTTGTTCTCTGCCTCGAACTCCTCTCTCTCCAGTATGCCTTCCATGATCTGCACGGGAGTAATCTCAATACCCGTGTCTGCCTTGCCCTTCACGCAGCCGTACCACTCACGGTATAGATAGGCAATCCCTTTATGATCAATCGCCCACCACTGCACCGCAAACGGATCGGAATACCCGTAGTCGAAGGACATATATCTGGGCCATGACAGCGGAATATCGAAAGGCTCCACCACATGAGTCCACTTCGGGGGAACCAGCTCCCTCTTCTCGTCCCTCTCCATCGGCTTCGGCTCGTTCCGGAATTCCTTGAACACCTGACCCTCGAAGGAATCCCAATCGCCATTCAACAAGGCCCGTCTTAACGCTTCCGGTTTCTGTTCAAGCTCGAACACATAATCGTCCGTGATGTACGGGTTTTCTGTCGCCAGTGACGGGATGTACTGTGTCCTGATCTTCTTTGACTTATGCAGCGCCTCTGAATAAACCTCGTGTTCCATGATCTCCATGTACGGGCCTGCATCAACAAACATCGATTTGACCCACGAATGACCGATATTCCCCGGGTTACTCGCACTCCGTACAATCGGTACTACCCCCAGACTCTTCTTGGCACGAAGCCTCGTCTTAATGAAGTCGTAGATACTTTGTTCAAACGAAGTTAACTCATCAAAGTACAGGAACTGTATCTCCAAGCCTGCGTACTTAAATCTATCCGGCTCGTTCTCGCAGTGACGGAACAGGATCTTCGATCCGTTCTTTAAACGGAACTCGTGACGGCCTGCATTGTAAGTCGCCACTTCCTCCGGGTACGAGGCTTGGGCTTCCTTGATGTCAGTGTCTTCCAACTCACCATACGATCTACGAAATATAACCGCCGTGGTATTCGGATATGTCATACATCGGAAGAGCGCATCCATTACAAGCGCCTTGGTCTTTCCTCCCCCGGCAGCACCGCCGTAGAGGATCTCGTTTGCCTTGCTTGCGTGGAACATCGCTTGCTTCGGAGTTGGCTTGTAATTGATCGTAACCATAGAGTCACCTCAAAGCAGGAGAACTGTGAATCGAACACAGGTCTGCTGAGTCAAAGTCAGCCGTCCTTCCACTGAACGATTCCCCTGTAAATGGCCCTACGGAGGCTGTCTGGTACATCAAGAAAGGAGGAACTTTCACATGAAGAACCGTAGGGCCAAGTGGTATCAATCTTCCGGTACGCCAAGCTCGGGCATCCCCTCGACCTTGACTACAACCGTTCCGTCATCCATACCCGTTATCATCTGCTTCGAGTGCTGGAGGACATCATTCGCTGCTTTATTCGCTAACCACGGCTGATTACTGTCTATCTGCTCCGCAAGCTTATTAAACGCTCGCCCTACATGATGGATGCTCCATTCCTGCACAAGCGTTCGGTAATACTCTTGGAACTTCTCGTCCTTCCTTAAGTTCCGTAATCTCTTCTTCGCAGCATCAATCTGACCCTTGGTTTCTTTATCAGGCCACAGCTCACGAACCATTTGCTCATCGGTGAACCCTCTGAACATCATGTCCGCTGCATTGATCTGCCAGCCCTGTAAAAAACCGGGCCGCCTCGCTCTGTAATTTCCCATAAGCAATCTCCTTTCAAAAAACCCCCCGGGGTTCGGATTGGGGTGGTGCGGAGGACTAATATATATATCGATTGAAAAGTGGGGGTTCCCTAACCACGATTCGGCCCCCCGGCCCTTCGGGCCGACCACCCCTCCCCCGACTTCAGATAGTTGACGATACCGTAATCGTATTTTAGAGAGCTGCCCCTCTCCTATAATTTCCGTCTTGTACCTTGCTTCAGCCCTACTACTACATCTTGTGGTCAACTCTTCGCTAATCTACTGTTTAGCGAAGAGTTCGCTGTTACAGGGTTCGGTGGGATGGGGGGTAGGGGGGTCTCTCTCCCTTTTGTTGATGTATTCCCTCTCTCTTCTATCAGCTGGTTGCTTAAGTCACTGGGCCTCGTGGGTCGCTAAATCGTAGATTTAGCTACCCACGGCGGTGGGTGTACAATTTGGCTGAGCCGATCGGGAAGGCAGATCGGTGAAAACGAAAAACGAGAAAAGAAAGAGAGGTACACCACAATGACAACCACCAAGAAGACAACCACAACCAAGAGGACT
>Ga0265298_10008071_pt1 | contig 12681 bp, 11 predicted proteins | sample AusTroGonzalo_MG_3_FD_193486 | JGI IMG/M metagenome (GOLD analysis project Ga0265298, IMG submission 193486) | Bovine rumen microbial communities from tropical cattle in Woodstock, Queensland, Australia - Gonzalo_01 | ecosystem: Host-associated > Mammals > Digestive system > Stomach > Rumen ... | reverse complement strand
ATTATAGGTAATCGTGTCACGAGCATTGGGAAATCTGCTTTCTATGATTGCTCCAGTTTAGCCTCTATTACAATTTCAAACAGTGTCACCTACATTGGAGAGCTGGCCTTCCGCGGGTGTTCAAATTTGCCATCTTTTGCTATTCCAAACAAAATAGCAAACATTGAATACGGTACTTTTTCTAGATGTACCGGTTTGGCATCAATTGATATTCCCAGTAGTGTCACAAGCATTGGAAGTGATGCATTCTATAATTGCTCAGGATTGACTTCTGTGACCATTCCTAATAGTGTCACTAGCATAGGAAATTGTGCTTTTGATGGTTGCTCTGGTTTAACATCATTGACTATTGGTAATGGTGTCACTACAATTGGAGATTCGGCATTCTATGAATGCTCTAAAGTGACAGAGTTAACCTTAGGCAATAATCTGCAATCGATTGGAAACGGAGCATTTGCTTCCTGTAAACGAATTGCGGATATTAACAGTTACGCTAAAACGGTACCCGATATCCAAGCGAACACGTTTAATGATGTCAGCCGTAAGGCGTACGTTTGGGTTGCTGCCGACCAGATTCGCAAATACGAAACCGATGCTTATTGGGGTGAGTTCTTCATCAAGACTAAAGAAGCAGAGCAGGCTACTACATCAACCGTTCAAGTAACTTCTCACGAGACGACCGCTGATGTCGTTTGGCCCTCTGTAGATAACGCCGCATCCTATGAATTGGTTATTAAGGACAAAAACGGCAACGCTGTTTGTACGTTAATCTTCAATGCGAACGGTCAACTGACAGAGATTGCATTTAGTGCGCCTTCGCGGGACAATGCTCCGCAACAGCCCCAAGCAGCCGGTTTTGCATTCACGATCACCGGTCTTAATAGCGGTACGGGATACGATTTGACAATAGTATCCAAAGATGAGAATGGAGAAGCCTTGGACGAGCAGACATTGTCGTTCACTACACAAGGTGATTCTCCTCAATCCCTCGACCAAATCACCAATGACCAATCATCAATCACCAATAAAGTGATCCATAACGGTCAACTCCTCATTCTCCGTGGAGACAACACCTACACAGTAGACGGACAATTAGTCCGTTAATGGGGTCCCCGATGGACGCTAACAACGTGCATCCAGCGGGGAGAGCGGCGCACATCCGAGTACTTACTACTAAAACTCAGTTTTGGTACATGTACGAGGATAGTGACCGCGAAGGTCAACAAGTAAAATAACCTTCGTCAATTAATAGGACAATCGTATTGCCCGCTCCCTCTCTTCCGAGACGCTCATTGCGCCTCGGATTTTTCTTTGATGCAAAAAAAAACAAACAAATATTTATTGTAATTTCGACCACCTCCCCCATAAAATGGGGACCCCTTCGAATTTACGTTCGCAGTATCCTGCAAACGGTAACTAATCAGTCCAAAAGTAATAAATATGCGAGCAAATTTATTTTTTTGACCCAATTATTTGCACAATTGATTATTTTGTTGTAATTTTGCAGCCGCAAAGGTGATATTGAGAGATGCAGCATCCTAATTTGTATATTATTGCAGGGCCGAATGGAGCTGGTAAAACGACTGCCTCATTTAACTTGCTCCCTGATGTGTTGCATTGTCCTAACTTCGTAAATGCAGATGAAATAGCTCGCGGCTTATCTCCTTTTGCTCCTGAAACGGTGGCTTTTCAGGCCGGAAGGATAATGTTGCAGCGCATAGACGAATTGTTACCGCAACGTGTAGATTTTGCGATAGAGACGACACTTGCTACTCGTTCGTATGTGCAACTCGTGCGTCGTGCGCAAGCCTTAGGATATAAGGTGCATTTGATCTTCTTCTTTTTGGAGAACGAAGAACAGGCCATCCAACGTGTGGCTCAACGGGTTAGTAACGGAGGACATAATATCCCTGAAGAAGATATCCGTCGTCGATTCAAGCGCGGTATCTATAATTTGATAAATTTGTATATGCCGATCTGCGATAGTGTGCTGGTGTATAATAACGCTCATGGCGATGCAATTTTAGTGGCAAAACAAGGCTCGTCAACGGAGGGTATACAAATTTTTGAGCAAGAAATGTGGAACCAATTAATACTAAAGGTATGAGTGAACGTGAACTAGAAGCCAAACTAAGTATTGGTTTGAAGCAATCGTATCGAAAAGTTGTTGAGCAACATCGTCGTGACAACCAACCGCTCATTTTTAGCGAAAATGGAGTAGTGCAATTCGTGGATCCGTTCACGGTTGCTATTTAGCAAATCGCTGCACCGCCAGCATAAAAACCGCCTCGCTGGGCTCAACAGGCAAAATAACTTTCGTCAATTAGCAGGGCAATCGTATTGCCCGCTCCCTTTTATCCAAGACGCCTCCACAGCGCCTCGGATTTTTCTTTGATGCAAAAAAAACAAACAAATATTTGTTGTAACTTCGGCCCTCCCGCAAGCGGGTTCCCGCCGAATTTACGTTCGCACATTAGTGCAAATAACAAGTCTTTCCCGCTAAAAATTCAAATAAATTTGATTTTTACCGTTAAATCCTTGTGTATTTCAAATATTTGTTGTAATTTTGTGGCCGATTTTAATTTGGGTAAATAGGATTCGATGGATAAGATACGTAATTTTTGTATTATTGCGCATATAGATCACGGCAAGAGTACGCTGGCGGATCGGATGCTGGAGTTGACGGGCACGGTGGACGTAAGGCAAATGGAGAACCAAGTGCTGGACGACATGGATCTGGAGAAAGAGCGCGGCATCACGATTAAGTCGCATGCTATTCAGATGAAGTACAGACCGTCCTCCGGACTGACAGAACACAGATCGGCTGCGCCTGACAGAATACAGACCGATTCGGAATACACGCTGAACTTGATTGATACTCCGGGGCATGTGGATTTCAGCTATGAAGTGAGTCGAAGCATTGCGGCCTGTGAAGGAGCGGTGTTAGTGGTGGATGCGACGCAAGGCGTACAGGCGCAGACGATATCGAACCTCTATATGGCTATCGAGCACGATCTGGAGATTATTCCGGTGCTCAATAAATGCGACATGGAGAACGCAATGCCCGAGCGCGTGGAAGACGAGATTGTGGATCTGTTGGGCTGCAAACGCGAGGAGATATTGCGTTGTTCCGCCAAGACGGGCGAAGGCGTACCGGAGATCTTGGACGCGATCGTGGAGCGTATCCCTGCGCCCAAAGGCGACCCGAACGCTCCGCTGCAATGCCTTGTTTTCGATAGTGTATTCAATAGTTTCCGCGGTATCATTGCCTATTTCAAAGTAGTGAACGGCACGCTGCACAGCGGCGATTTAGTGCGTTTTGTGAATACCGGCAAGGAGTACGACGCGGACGAGATCGGCATTCTCAAGCTGGACATGAGTCCTCGCAAGAGCATCAGCGCCGGCAACGTAGGCTATATCATCTCGGGCATCAAGACGAGTACGGAAGTCAAAGTGGGCGACACGATCACCCATGTAGCGCGGCCGTGCGACAAGGCAATAGACGGTTTTGAGGAAGCGAAGCCTATGGTGTTTGCGGGTGTCTATCCGATTGAGAGCGAGGATTATGAAGACTTGCGGGCGAGTTTGGAGAAGTTGCAATTGAACGATGCGAGCCTCACTTTCCAGCCGGAGAGTTCGATGGCCTTGGGCTTCGGTTTCCGCTGCGGGTTCCTCGGGCTACTGCACATGGAGATCATCCAAGAGCGTCTGGACCGCGAGTTCGATATGGATGTTATCACGACCGTCCCGAACGTCAGCTATAACGTTTATACGAAGGATGGCGGCATGGTAGAGGTTCACAATCCTGCCGGCATGCCGGACTTGACAGAGATAGACCGTATTGAGGAGCCGTATATCCGCGCGAGTGTGATCACGACAGCCGATTATATCGGGCCGATCATGACGCTGTGCCTCGGCAAACGCGGTGAACTGGTCAAGCAGGAGTACATCAGCGGCAACCGAATGGAGCTGCTGTTCGACATGCCGTTAGGCGAGATCGTGATTGATTTCTACGACAAGTTGAAGTCGATCTCCAAAGGCTACGCTTCGTTTGATTGGCACATGAACGGTTTCCGGCCGTCGAACCTCGTGAAGCTGGATATTCTGCTGAACGGCGAGCAGGTCGATGCCCTCTCTACCCTCACCCACCGCGACAATGCCGTTGACTTCGGCCGACGCATGTGCGAGAAGTTAAAGGAGTTGTTGCCGCGGCAGCAGTTTGATATTGCGATACAAGCTGCGATCGGTGCGAAGATCATTGCCCGCGAGACGGTCAAACAAGTGCGCAAAGACGTGCTGGCCAAATGCTACGGCGGTGACGTGAGCCGTAAACGCAAACTGCTTGAGAAGCAGAAACGCGGAAAGAAACGCATGAAACAAATCGGCAATGTCGAAGTACCCCAAAAAGCATTTTTGGCAGTTCTAAAATTAGACTAACTAGAGAGACTAGAGAGACTAGAGAGACTAGAGATACTAGATAAACTAGGACAATATACAAACAATCAATATTATGATCGAACATTTAATTCCGGCGTGGATGTTAATCCCGTTTGTAGTGATGCTGCTGTGCATCGCTGTGCTGCCGCTCGTTCCTCATGTAGGCGAGTGGTGGGAAGAGAACATACACAAGTTGTATGTCTCGCTGATTCTTGGTGTACCGGTCGGTATTTGGCTTTGCTTCAACGGAATGAGTCATGAGTTGGAGCACCAGATGATTTACGACTACATTCCGTTTATTCTGCTGCTAATGGCGCTGTTTGTAACGACCGGCGGTATCTGTATCCGAGGTGACTTGAAGGCGACGCCCCAGACGAACACCATCATCTTGGCTATCGGCTGGGTACTGGCTTCGTTTATGGGAACGACCGGCGCAGCGATGCTGCTGATTCGTCTTCTTTTGGCTACCATCCAACAGCGCAAGTACAAAGTACACACGGTACTGTTCTTCATCGCGATCGTGGCTAACTGCGGTGGTTTGCTTTCGCCGTTAGGTGATCCTCCTTTGTTCCTGCTGTTCCAGAAAGGTACACCCTTCATGTGGTGGATGCAGAACATGTTGCCCGAATGGGCGGTAACCGGCGCGTTGCTGCTGATCATCTATTTCCTGATTGATGTTTATTTCTACAAGAAAGAGCCGGTAGAGAACATCATGGCGGATGTCCGCGAGAAGACCAAGATGACCGCTACCGGATTGATCAATATCTTCTGGCTGCTTTGCGTGATTGCTTCGACGATGTTTATCAACTCGACTTATATCCCGTCGATGGGTGCACACGATGCTCCGTGGTACTTGAAGCTGCTGCGCGAGTGGGCGTTCATCGCTATTATTGCCGCTTCGTGGTTTACGACCAAGAAGGAGATCCGCGTGAACAACAACTACAGCTGGACTCCGATTTTGGAAGTTGCCTGCGTGTTCCTCGGCATCTTTGCTACCATGACCCCGGCGCTGATGTTCCTGCAGCAAAATCCGCTGCCTGTAAGTGCACCTTGGCAGTTTGTTTACTGCACGGGTGCCCTGTCCGCATTCCTGGATAACGCACCGACGGCCATGGTCTTCCATGCTACGGCTACTACCCTGCCCGCAGATGCCGCAACAGCTGTAGCAGGTATCGCTCCTGAGTTCATGAAAGCTATCTCGATGGGTGCAGTCTTCTTCGGAGCGCTGACCTATATCGGTAACGGACCTAACTTCATGGTGAAGTCGATCGCCGAGCAGGAAGGCATTGACATGCCGTCCTTCTTCGGCTACATGATTAAGTTCAGCTTGATCATTCTGTTGCCGGTATATATTATTGTACAATTGCTGTTTATCTAATGACATTTGTTGATAATATCATTACGTGGTATTCGGCGCATATGAATTATGCGTCGATTACTGCGCTGATGGCGGTGGAGAGTTCGTTCGTTCCTTTCCCGAGCGAAGTAGTGATTCCTCCGGCGGCGTTTGTAGCCGGTCAGCCGGAGAGTGTGCTGTGCGCGACGGGTAACTACCTGGTGGACGTGTTGATTATTGTGCTTTTCGGAACCTTGGGTGCCATGATCGGCGCGATTATCAACTACGGGCTGTCCGTTTGGTTGGGACGAATTGTCATCTATAAGTTTGCCGACAGTCGTTTAGGGCACATGTGTCTGCTGTCGAGTGAGAAGTTGGAGAAAGCGGAAGCCTATTTCCGCGAGAAAGGCAATGTCTCGACCTTCATTGGCCGATTTATCCCGGGTATCCGGCAGTTGATTTCCATTCCGGCCGGTTTGAGCCGCATGCATTTCGGTGCGTTCTTATGGTGGACGTTCCTCGGTGCGTTTGTTTGGAACTGTATCCTGGCCGCATTAGGCTACGTAGCTGCAGGTCAGATGAGCCTTATCAAAGAATACAGCCACGAACTAAGCGTGGCTATACTCATACTCTTGGGTTTAGTAGTCGTTTACTTTGTCGTCAAACGACTCCTTAAACGTTAAACTGTTAAATCGTTAAACGGTTAAAACGTTAAATAGTTATGCCTTTAGCCAAGCGCTAAGGGCTTTTCTTTTGTCTATCAGTTCAGCAAGCGCGCATCCTCCTATCCAAGCGAGCAGGAAGAAGAGCACGATCATTTTGGAGCGGCCGTTCACGGGTTTGGCATCTACTGCAAAGTGGTTTTCCAAGACTACGGGAGCGGTCGCTAACAGCATCCGATAATCGTCTTTCTGGATCTGCTCGTGTTGTTCGTATATCTCATCGAGGAACAATCGGATACGGCGGTCGCCATAGAAATTAACTCCGGTTCCTACGTAGGCGTTGGGCTCCATTCCCGACGGAGAGTAGAAATAATAATGCGTAGTAAGGCTGTCCAGTTTGAGTGCCTGACGATGATTGAACAGCACTTCTTCGCGCAGGTTAGCCAGATAAGCCTCATAGGACCGCTGCATTACTTCGTTGCTATTAAGGAACGCCAATAGTGCTTTTTCTATTGCCGGTATACATTCTTTATCACGCTCTTTGATTCGGAACTGCAGGCACAGACGGTCTTTCATCTGCACTCTGACGGTATCGGTAGGCGACGATTTGCCTTTGAAGTCGACATAATCGGGTTCTCCATCGTGCAGACAGTCAATAACCCGGAAGGTCGCAAAACCGCAGGCTTTGTTGTCTTTGATAAAAGACGTGATAGCTGCTTCTTCGGGCAAGAAACGACTGGCTCTTAACGGTGCAAAAGTCTGCTCAAACTGCTGGATAGCGGGACCGTTGAGCCAAGCAATAGCATTGACGCGGTATATCTGGTTCGCGGTGCGTGTGTAATAACAAGCCCCGGCTACCGCCAAGAGAACCAGCGTCAGCACAATCCACCAATAGCGGTACGTCAAACGAAGCATATGCGCGAGCAAACGCCCAAAGGCTGCACAGCCACGACCTATGGCGCGACCACAAGCCGCACACAGGTCAAAAAAATTCATCTCGTGATCCATAAGAGTATTCAGAATTCAGATTTCAGTATTCAGTTATTTTCTTCTGATCCAGCCGAAGGGACGATGGGATTCTTCCTCTTTGGATTCATCCTCTTTCGCATCCTCTTCTACGGTAATAACCACTTCTTCCGCAGAGGTGGACTCAGCATGCTCGCGCGGTTGCTTAGGCACGTCTATACCTTCGGCAAACAGCGTCTCACTCAGGTCGATAAGCGTTGCTTTCTCGTCCTCCAACGGTTTGGGCACTTGCGGCGGATAATTATCTTCGATAGCTTCCAGGATGGTTTTCTTTCCTTCTTCCTCATCCTCAGAAGGCAGGCCGTCCACTTTGTAGCCCGTAGCGATGACCGTCACGCGTACTTCATCGCCCAGCGTCTCGTCAATAGAAGCACCCCATTGAACTTCGATATCGTCTCCCACTTCCTGAACGAAATCATTGATCTGGTCAATCTCTTCCATGACGATAGCATGCTCGGTAGAGCAGTAGAACTGCAGCAGAATACGCTCAGCGCCGTGGACATCGTTCGTGTTGACGAGCGGTGAATTGAGTGCATCATTGATGGCATTCGTGATACGTCTTTCGCCGGAAGCGCGACCTATATTCATGATGGCTACTCCACCCTTGCGCAGCGTATTGCGCACGTCGGCAAAGTCCGTATTGATATAGCCGGGCACGGTGATGATCTCGGCGATCGAACGGGCTGCGTTAGCGACCACGTCGTCGGACTTGGAGAAGGCGTTGAGCAAGTTCAGCTCCGGATAGATCTGTTTGAGTTTCTCGTTGTTGATGATCAGCAGCGCGTCCACATGTTTGGCAAGCCGCGCTACGCCGGTCATGGCTTTCTCGATCTTCTTCTTTCCTTCGAACGCAAAGGGAATGGTCACGATACCAACGGTCAGGATACCCATCTCTTGTGCCACTTCCGCTACGACGGAAGAAGCGCCGGTACCGGTACCGCCACCCATTCCGGCGGTGATGAACAGCATTTGAGTGCCATCATTAAGTGCTTCGCGGATATGATCGCGGCTTTCTTCGGCATACTGGCGTGCGGTCTCGGGATCGCCTCCTGCACCTAAGCCCGGTCCCAATTGCAACTTGCTGGGCACAGACGATTTGATCAGCACTTGACGGTCGGTATTGCAAACGAGGAACGAGACATCTTTCAGTCCCTGGCGATGCATGTAATTGACAGCATTACAACCGCCGCCACCGACGCCGATGACCTTGATAATACTATCTTCGGATAAACCCTCCAATGGTAATGTAATTAATTCTTCCATATCTTTAAAGTATTCTTAGCCCCTTACGAGGCACGATTATTTCAGTAGTCAGTATTCAGTATTCTTAGCCCCTTACGAGGCACGATTATTTCAGTATTCAGTTTTCAGATTTATTGCTGGTCGATGAACATATCGAGTGTAGATTCTTTCATTCGGTCGAAGAACCCGGGTTGGCGTACTAGTTGGTTCTTGTGGTTATCGCGATAGTCCTGTCCGAGCAAGATTGTTCCGACCAGCGACGTATATTGCGGAGAAAGGTATTTCTCGTCTGTATCGCGATGCAGAAGCAAGTTATGGGCTCCGTACTGCACGCGCACCGGAGTCAGCGATTGGATATAGTCCTCCATTCCTGCCATCATGGATGCACCGCCTGTGATATACAACGTGCGGATACGGGATTCCACTTTCTGCAACTCTTCGAGCAGCGGCGCGAGTATCTCTTTGAGTTTGAGTTCGATAGCCTCAGCTAACTCTTGGGACGCAATAATCATATCACCGCCTATTTCGGGAGCTGCCGGCACGCGCAAACGAACGTTCTTCTGCACCAAGTCCGGCGAAGCGCAGCCGAATTGTTTCTTGAGTACTTCGGCGGTAGCAAAACTCATTCCCTGTTGCTCCAGCATGCGGGATATATGATAGCCGCCTTTGGGAACCACTTTGTTGAGGAGGTATTGCCCGCCTTTATAGACCGTAAGGCTGGTCGTTTGGGCACCCATGTCGAGCACGGCGCAGCCGTTCATTAGCACTTGGTTGCCGTCGCAGGTAGCGAAAGCGGACAGCAGACATTCCGGTCGAACGAACGCATGCTCGATGCTGCGTGCCGCTTGGGAGAAAGATTTCTGCAATTGGGTATCAATCACTTTGCGGCCGTAGAAAGCGATATAATGGGCTTCCACCAGTGCCGCACGTTGCTCGGGACCGGGAAGTTCGTCCTGCTCCACTCCATCCAACTTGAAGTAACTCGGCACTAAGCCCAGTACGGCTACTTCGGGGTTTCGCATCTCGATCTTCTCCTTGCATTCCTGCTCCATCTCGTCCAGCAGCTGCTGGCTGATCTCTTTCTTGCGTGCCTGGTCGCGTTTCGAATGCACCGCCACGATCTGCATAGACTGACCACCTACAGACAAGAACGCTGTAGGAAGCTCGTCCACACCGATGCGGTTAGCAAGCAGTTTGAGGACCTCTGCAATCACGTAGCCGGCATTACTGGACTGCGTGATGATACCTTGCTCCACACAGAGGTTACCGGCTTTCTGTGAACGCTCCTCTACACCGAGAATCTGAAACAAGTCCGGCGCAATACGTCGAGCGGCCATAGCTCGTACGCTGTCACTTCCGAGGTCCAATGCCACCAACGGAAGCGAGTCTGCTGTTTTGGTTTGTCTTTTTGCCATTAATTCATTTACCATTTGGTCATTTACCATTAGCCATTTGGCTGTTTAGTAACGACCTATCACTTGCCCTTTAAATCGCACGTCATACTCGTAATAATGCTTATCTTTAGTAGCCTCCGCGCTGTTCTCGACGAACACACGGAACTTGGCGAGTTTTTTGTCATAGCGGTTCATACTGCCCAACAGCACACGCGGCTGGTTGCCCCGCATATACAGATAAATCATCTTTGGGGATTGCACATAGACATGGTGAATCCGTTGCTGCCAATACTTGTTACCCTGCAACCACTTTGCAAAATCCGCCAGTTGCTTCGAAGCCATTTGCACGCCTATTGTTCCTGTGACTATCAAGACGCTGTCTCGAACGGACGCACGCACCTGCATCACCTTGCGGTCGGTGTCAATGAAATAGACACTTCCGGGGCTCTGAACGAGCAATAGCGGCACACGCTGCGTCAGACGGATTCGCATTCTATGGCTCGGCGTGACGTAACACTCTGCCGTACGAACCATAGGATGATGCCCTATCGTCTGCTCGATGCGATGGATGATATTCCGATCCAAAGTCTTGCCCACCGGATAGATATCCTTCGTGCGAAGCAGTTGGTTCAATTCGTTTTCGGTCAGATACATCCGCTCCTTGCGGTCCTCAATGATATACTCCAATGCATTGCACTGAACCGTACTCGATTGCATCTGATAGCCCAACCACACGGCACTAACCAGCATCGCTGTCACAATGCTGAGTCCGATACAAGTCCATATGATTCGAGCGGTTGACAATTTAGTATTCAGTTTTCAGTAATCAGTATTCAGTTTTCAGATTTCAGATTTTCAGTGATATCGGGCACGAGGCGGTCGATGTCGCCTGCTCCGATCGTCAGTACAACTACGGGTTGGGGGCTCTGCTCTACCCTCTTTTTCAGTTCTGCAATCAATTCGTTTTTTTGTACCACTTGTCCTCCTAACATCTCACTGGTCACGCCGGGTATAGGCAACTCGCGGGCGGGATAGATTGGAAGCAAGATACATTCGTCCAACGTTCCTAACACGCGCGTGAAACCTTCTGCAAAATCGCGCGTACGCGTGTAGAGGTGCGGTTGGAAGACACCTATCAACTTGCGATCCGGAAACAACTTACGCACCGAATCGATAGTCGTTGCAATCTCTTGAGGATGATGCGCGTAGTCGTCTATATACACCACTTTCGGCGTATGGACATGAATATTGAATCGCCGCCAAACGCCTTGGAAAGTGGATAGTTGATAGTGGATAGTTGATAGGTCTTGGCCTACCAAGTATGCCACGGTCATTGCGGCGACGGCATTCTCTATATTGACCCACACGGGTACACCGAGTTGCAAGTCTTTGAGTGTCTGATATGGCGTTACAAAATCGAAGTATATCTGTCCGTTCTCGATGCGTACGTTATCTGCGTAAAAGTCCCCCTCCTGTACGCCATACGTGTAGCACTTAACGCCGGGCTGAAGTTTGGGTTGAAGGGCAATACCGTGCTTCATTACCAGCGCGCCTGTGATCAGACTCGTATAGTGCGCAAATGCCTCGCGGTAAGCCTCAGCCGTGCCGTATATATCCAGATGATCGGGATCCACCGCCGTGACCACAGAGATGTAAGGCGTCAAATGATGGAAGGAGCGATCGTACTCGTCTGCCTCCACCACGACATACTCGCTCTGTTTGTCCAGCAGCAGGTTGGTATGATAGTTCATACTGATGCCACCGAGGAAAGCGTTGACGGGATGCAGCAGATGCGCGATCATCGTGCTGGTGGTAGTCTTGCCATGCGTGCCTGCCACGCAGAGCGCTTTCATCTGGCGGGTCACCAATCCGAGGACCTCCGCACGTTTGCGGATGTCAAAGCCCTGCTCGCGCAGATAGGTATAGATTGCATTATTTTCCGGCACGGCAGGGGTACGTACGACCAGCGTATTCGAACGAGATAAATCTAAAATCTTAAATCTCAAATCATCAATGCGGTCATCATTAATGACCGCTATCCCTTCCTGCTCCAATTCACGGGTCAAGGCAGAAGGCGTCCGGTCGTAGCCGGCCACGCAAAATCCCTGGTGATGATAATAACGCGCCAAGGCACTCATTCCGATGCCACCGATGCCTAAAAAGAAAAAATATTGTATGTCGTTTTGATTCACCATGAAGGCTTTTTACACAAATCGGGCACAAAGATACAAAAAAATTTGCATATATCAAAATATTTTTGTAATTTTGCAGTCCAAAATGAAAAAAATCGTATCTCTCATAGGTTTATTTGCCTGTTTACAGGCATTTGCCCTCCCTCAGTACGAGTTAGCGTACCGTTTGGGAGCGGCGGGTTCATGGATGATGCCGGACGGAAAAGTGGACCCGTGGATTCAGCGTCCGGTGTTGGGTGCAGAGATGGCAGTGGAGTTTCTTCCTACGGGTCGATGGCATTGTTTGCAGGAATGGAACAACGCGTCGATAGGTGTCGGTGTCGGCTATCTGAATCTTGGTAACGATGCCTATTTAGGTTCGGCGGTTACTGCGTATGCCTACATGAATCAGC
>Ga0265298_10008070_pt1 | contig 12682 bp, 12 predicted proteins | sample AusTroGonzalo_MG_3_FD_193486 | JGI IMG/M metagenome (GOLD analysis project Ga0265298, IMG submission 193486) | Bovine rumen microbial communities from tropical cattle in Woodstock, Queensland, Australia - Gonzalo_01 | ecosystem: Host-associated > Mammals > Digestive system > Stomach > Rumen ... | reverse complement strand
TTGGAAGATCTCTACGACCACCAGTCATTTCAATTAAAGCGAATAATGGGTCAATTACTTCGTAATATTCTTCACTTCTAAGTTGTGAATTATCTCTTGAGAAGTGGAAGAGTTTAACCAAACGATTAATATCGCCTTGGATGAAGTTTGATTGAGGTGTAATGGCACCTTTTGCTTCACTTCTTGCTTTGTTATATTCAGCAAATTGATGATCGAGTTCTTCAAGCATTAACATGTTAACAAGTCCACGGTAAAAGAATTCTTCTTTTTCGATGACTTCTGGGAATGTTGGTTCATCGTATTTTTCTTCTTTTTTAGCGGCTGCAACGTGTGCTGAAATAATTTTGCGAAGTTCTTCATGAATTGGCATAACAAGTTCAAATACTTTGATTGCTTGTGAATAGTCAACTCTAAGCTCTGCACCATCTTGTGAAACTCTTACGATAATTGATTCATCGGAATAAATTTCGTTGATGAGTTCGTTGATTTTATCAAGTAATGCTTTTCCTGCATCTCCAGAATTTGCACAGCAGTTTTTAAGTGGTGTGTTTTCAGTAATTTCGGTCTTGATAATTTCTCTACGAGCTTTGTAAGCTTCGACTTCATATTTTTCTTTTTTCATTGCATATTCAAGTGTGTTAAAAACAACGACATCGAATCTAATGAAACTTGCAATAGCGGCTGTATAATTATTCATAATTATATCCTTTCTTAATATTGTACGAATCTCGTTTACGACACTTAAGTCGCACGACATTATCTTATGATAAATGTCTTTCATTTACAAGTAAAAGAAAAGAGAGGATTTAATCCCCTCTTTAAGAATTGTGAATTTTTTCTTACTTTAATTCGTTTTCTGCTTGGAAGATTCCATAGCCACCATCGTCACGTTTGTAAACGACGGAAATCTTATCATCTTCTTCATCTAGATAGAGGAAGAACGGATGATCAATTGCTTCCATTCTTGCGACAGCTTCTTCAACTGTCATTGGCTCTAAATATTTAGTTTTGATACGGACGATTTCGTCTTCTTCATCAGAAACTTCTTCAACGTCTTCTAGATAATCTAAGGCTAAAGCCTTGCCAAGTGACATTTTGCCATTGGAGCGATCCATTCTAGTTTTGAGTTTTCTAATTTGACCTTCAAGTTTGTCGATGGCTAAATCGACTGCTGCATAAAGATCATCGTTAGAAACCTCAGCTCTAAGATCCATGTATTGAGTAAAGATAGTAATTTCAACCTTTGCTCCGATTGGATAAGATCTTACTACAACGCGGCAAGAAACATCTTCGTTAATAACGAAATACTTTTCAAGACGAGCGAGTTTTTTCTCGACAGCAGCCTTGATAGATTCGGTGACCACGATGTTCTTACCAATAATTTGGTTTTTCATTTTTTAAGTCTCCTTTCCAAATTAGTGATATGAAGCTAATTACAATTATATTATCGCAAATTATTAAAAATAATTAAAGAGAAATCACAAAAAGAAAGAGAGAATTAATTCTCTCTTACTTAATTAATTTTTTGATTTCTACAACCTTATCTAATTTTTCCCAAGGAATATCAAGATCTGGACGTCCTAGATGGCCGTAATTTGTGAGTTTATGATATTCAAATGTTGGTTTAGTAAGTGAGAAATTTTTAATAATCATTCCTGGTCTTAAGTCAAAGACTTGAGTAATGATATCAATTGCTTTTTGATCGCTAATTCTACTTGCTCCAAATGAATCAACATGAACTGCAACTGGGTCGTTTCTTCCAATAGCATATGCAAGTTGAATTTCACACTTTTCCATTGCACCAGATGCAACCAAGTTTTTGGCAATATATCTAGCCATGTATGAGCCGGATCTATCAACTTTGGTTGGATCTTTACCAGAGAAAGCTCCACCACCGTGATGGCCTGCTCCACCATAAGTATCAACAATAATTTTTCTACCTGTGACGCCAGTGTCACCTGCAGGTCCACCGATAACAAATTTTCCAGTTGGATTAATCAAAACTTCGAAGTCAGTATTTAAACCAAATGAAGCAACAACTGGTTTCATAATATTTTCTTCAACAAATTTTTTAAATTTGGAAATATCAATATCTGAGTCGTGTTGTATCGACATCAAAACTGTCGTTACAACAGGTTTTTTAGGGTCGCTATAATCGACAGTAACTTGTGATTTCATGTCTGGTCTAGCACCTTTAAATTCACCTGATTTTCTCATGTTTGTTGCGACCCTGACTAACTTGTGTGCAATGACGATAGGTAGTGGCATGTACCCCTCGTTTTCGTTAGTTGCGTATCCAAACATGATACCTTGATCGCCTGCTCCAACGTCTTCTGGTTTAGTTGCATCTACACCCATTGCGATGTCACTTGATTGTTCTTTAACTTTGACATCAATTTTGACTGTATCAGCGTTAAAACCGTATTCGTCTTTGGTATATCCAATATCTCTAATGACATCTCTAGCGATTTTGTCATAATTTGGACGTGCTTTTGAAGTTATTTCTCCACCGATTAGACAATAATCAGTTGTAACAAAAACTTCACATGCAACTCTGGAGGTTGGATCAACTTTTAAACATTCATCAAGAATCTTATCAGCAATTTGGTCACAGACTTTGTCTGGATGACCTTCTGAGACAGATTCTGATGTGAATAAATTTCTTTTTTCCATACGCGTATTCCTTAAATAAAATAAAAGTGGCTTCCCACCAAGGAAAGTCACTTTAATTATTTAGTGGTTTCCATTCTTATCGCTCAGAGGGTGGGCCTCTGCTAAGGAAGAGCACTTACTCATTATTGAGAGTTGCTACCACGTTCTTACATTCCTTGTTACGTGGTTCTTGATAAGATAACAATGTTATAGTACACTTTTGTGTAAATTTTTTCAACAGATTGTTATCGAGGTATAGATATGTTTAGTGCAGATCATTTTATTTGGATTGGAATTTCCCTGTTTTTCGTTGGAATTTTATTATTTTTAACCTTTAAATTTAAATTCTCCCAGAAGACAACAACATACATTATTTTAGGAATCTATGTCGTTACAGAAGTATTTAAAATCTCGACACATATGTATCCTGCATCTCGTTGGCTTGGAGAGGGCGCGAAAGTTGATGGGTCCGCTGACGCAATGTATTTACTTCCAAAGTCACTTCCATTCCAAATTTGTTCCTCGATGATTTTTCCTATAATTTATTTAGCATTTGGTAAGAATGAAAAAGTGAAAGAAACGCTTAAATCGTTTGTTGTTCCAGTATTTTTAATCGCTGCACCATTAGCAATTTTATTAGGAACATGTCTAAATGCTGACAACACTGCTCATTTATTTGATTCATTTAAAGATCCTGATTGTGGGCCATATCAATTTTTCTTATATCACGCTGGTATGGTTTGGTACGGAATTTACTTACTTTCAACAAAGACAGTTAAGATGGGCTTTCATGTATGGATTAACAACTTCATTTTCTTGTTCTGCATGATAATGGTTTCTATTTGGATTAACTCATTCTTAATAGTTTACGGTACAAACTTCATGTTTACAGTCGCTCCACCCGCAAAAGGAATACCACTAATCAATATGAAACATGGCTGGGTTGTATATATGATTCATTACCTGTTCGTAGTTGCACTATTTACATTCCTATTCCAGTTACCTGCAATTATAAAACAATGGAAAGCAAAAAAAGTGTCGGAATAACCGACACTTTTCAAAATTTAAAAATAAAATTTTTACTTAATAATTTCGCCTTCGCATTTCATTCCACACATTGCTGCGTTAGATTCATCAGTATCAATGTGCATAGCAAGGGCAAAATCTTCTCTTACTCTTACAACAACATCATCAAATACGACTTTGCGTCCTTCACCGCCAGTAGCAACTTTTACGATTTGGCCGTTTTCAACGCCAAACTCTTTTGCATCAGCTGGAGTCATATGAATATGACGTTTTGCAACGATTAAACCTTCGCTAAGTTCAACTTCACCACATGGTCCAACAATTTTGACTGCTGGAGAGCCTGCAACGTCACCAGATTCTCTAATGACTGCTGGTAAGCCTAAAGTTCTTGCGTCTGTGGCAGAAACTTCGACTTGGTTTTGTTTACGACATGGACCAAGAATGGATACTCCATTAATTGTGTTTTTTGGACCAACAATACTTAATTTGGTCATTGAACAGAATTGTCCAGGTTGTGAAAGCATAGCTTTGACTTCTAATTTAGCGCCCTTACCACATAAGATTTCAAGTGTTTCTTGAGTGACATGAATATGACGTGCGCTTGTTTCTACTAATATTTTTTTCATATATTTATATATCCTTTGCGAAAGTATTGTATCACTAATTAAAAGTTTTTGCTTTATTTCTTTATATAAAGAATGTAAACTTAACACAAAAGGGAGGCTAGAAGGATGGAAAACGAGTTAATTTCAACTGAACAAATTGAACAATTAATCGATTCCAAAAACGTCAAAGAAATTAGACGTCTTTTCGAAGTTATCCCTGAAATTGACCTTGCTGAAGCATGTGCTGATATTGAAGACACCAAAAAGATTGTCTTTATTTTAAAGACCGTTAAATCTGAATTTACTGCTGGTTTCTTTACTGAACTTCCAGCAGAAATTAAAGAAGAATTAATTAAATATCTTTCTGATGATCAATTAGCAGAAATTTTAGAGTCTCAATTCACCGACGATATCGTTGATGATTTGGAGGAATTACCTGCAAATATCGTTACACGTGTCTTACGAAATGTTCCAAAAGAGAAAAGAGCAAACATTAATAGACTCTTAAATTACGCAGAACAAACAGCAGGTTCAATTATGACCACCGAGTTTGTTGTTTTGCTCGATTCAATTACATGTGATGAAGCAATTAAACAAATTCGTAAAACCGGTAAAAATAAAGAAACAATTTATACCGTCTTCGTTATGGACAAGATGCGAAAGCTTCTTGGAACAGTCGATTTAGACGACTTGATTTTTGCAGATGGTGAAAAACAAATTACCGAAATCATGAACAAAGACTTTAATACAGTTAATGTTAATGATGACCAAGAAGTTGTCGCCAACATCGTTAAACGTTACGACTTAAACGCTGTTGCTGTTTTAAATAATGATGGTCGTCTTGTCGGTATTATTACCGTTGACGACGTCATGGATGTTATTGAAGAAGAACAAACAGAAGATATTTCTAAGTTACAAATGGTTACACCACTTGAAGATTCTTACTTAGAAACATCATCTTTCAAAATGGTTAAGAAATGTGTTCCTTGGATTGTTGTTTTACTTATCTTAGGTACATTCTCCTCACTTGTTTTGTCAAAATTTGAGAATTCTCTTGGAGTTTTACCAATTTTAGCAGCATTTATTCCTGTCATTATGGATACAGGCGGAAATGCTGGAGGTCAAACAATTGCTCTTATGATTCGTGGTCTTGCCCTTCAAGAATTTACTCCAAAAGACTTCTTCAAAATCATTAGAAAAGAAGCTCTTTCTGCAGCGATAATTGCTGCATGTATTGCATTATTTGGCTTTATTTGGTTCAGTTTAGAACAATATTTTGGTATTGTCGGAAACAACGGATCAATATGGGCAGGTGATTATTGGAAGACAGCAGAATATGCTGCTACAACATTCAAAACATCTGCTTTAGTTGCAAGCACATTAGGAATTGCTATTTTTTTATCAAAGATGGTTGCAGTTATTCTTCCTATGGGGGCTGCCGCAATTAAAAAAGACCCAGCAATTGTTTCTCAACCACTTTTAACAACAATCGTTGACGTTTCAAGTTTGCTTATTTATTTCGGATTTGCATCTTTGCTTTTCCCAATGATTCTTAGTTAATTGATAAATACTACTTGTTAGAAACAAAGTTTAAGAGTATATTATTTATCGCTGCAGTGATGGCGGAACTGGTAGACGCGTACGTTTGAGGGGCGTATAGGGTGACCTGTGTGAGTTCGATTCTCATTCACTGCACCAGTAGACATAATTAGAGAGGCTAAGCCTCTCTTTTTTGTTAATTATGTATGTACACTAATTGGCAAAATAAATTATGCCAATTGTATAAAATTGACAATTAAATTAACATTTGTTAATGTTATTGCGAGGTAAGTAATATGAAGAAATCCCAAAAACCAATTATTGCACTCATGTATGACTTTGATAAAACATTGTCAAAATCTGATATGCAAGATTATGGATTTATTCCAGCTTTAGGTATGTCACCAAGTGAATTCTGGGGCGAAACTGGGAAATTCCAAGATGCTACAGGCGTTGAAAGAATTCTTTCTTACATGTATACCATGGTCCGTCTTAGCAAAGAAAAAGGAATCAAACTCACAAGAAAAACCCTAAATGATATGGGCAAAAATATTGAGTACTTCAAAGGTGTTACCACCTGGTTTAAACGTATTAATGAATACGGAAAATCATTAGGTGTTGAAATTGAACACTATATCATTTCTTCTGGAACAAAAGAAATTCTAGAAGGAAGTTCAATTGCAAAAGAGTTCAAACATATGTTTGGTTGTGAATTCTATTATGATCCAAAAACCGAAGAACCTGTTTGGCCAAAACTCGCAATTAACTACACCCAAAAAACTCAATACATCTACCGTATTAGAAAAGGCTCATTTGATTTAACTGATGACACCACCATTAACACAAAGGTAGAAGAAATTAGAATTCCTTACACCAATATGATTTATCTTGGTGATGGAATGACTGATATTCCTTGTATGCAACTTGTTCAAAATAACAATGGTCACTCAATCGCTATTTATAGCGATACTGATGAGAAGGCCCTTAAAAAGTTGCTTGCAGAAAAACGTACAAACGTTTGCGTAAAAGCAGATTATTCTGCTGGTAGCGATCTTGAAAATGTTGTTCAATCAATTATTCAAACAGTCGCCGCAGAAGCAAACTTAAAAGCCAAATCTAAGGAATTAGCAGAAAAATTAGGTATCGAATGGAAAAACTAGTTGGAGTTATATTGATGGCTGGTCTTTCCACTCGTTTTGGAGGACCTAAAAATAAGCAGCTTTGCCTTTTAAATGGTAAACCTGTCTTTTCCTACTCCATCGATACATTTGCAAAGCAAAATAACATCGAAAAACTAATCATTGTTGTTAACCAAGAAAACAAGGCTGAAGTTGAGCAATATGTTAATGAAAACAATATACACGCTACGCTTATTTTAGGTGGTTTAACTAGACAAGAGTCTGTTGAAAACGCCTTAAAAGAACTAAGCTTAATGCCAAATGATATTGTTATCATTCATGATGCTGCTAGACCTCTTGTTGATTTATTTATAATTAATCAAGTCGCTAAAGCAGCAATTGAATATGGCGCAGCTACATCATATTTAGAAGCAACTGACACAATTGCTATTAAAAATGAATTGGATGAAGTTGTTGAATTTCCTAATAGGAAAGTTATTGCTCAAATTCAAACTCCTCAAGCATTCAAATATTGCATTTTAAAAGAAGCTCACGATTTTGCAAAAGGTAGTGAAGCAACAGATGATTGTTCTCTTGTAATGAAACTTGGAAACAAGGTTAAATTAGTTAAAGGTGATAAAAAATTCCATAAGATAACCACTATTGAAGATATAAAATATCTTGAAGGATTGTTAAATAATGCAAGAATATAAAGTTGGCGAGATTATTGAAGGCACCATTATTTCTATCCGTGATTTCGGAGCAATAATGATTTTCAATGATGGCAAAAAAGGCCTCTTACACATTTCAGAGGTCGCTAACGTTTTTATTAGGAATATTCACAAATACCTTCATATTGGAAAAACTTACCAAGTCAAAGTAATCGGCATTGAAGAGGATGGATTCTTAAAACTCTCAATGAGCAAGATTAGTGAAGAAGAAAAAGAAGAATACCATAAAAATGGTATTAAAAGAGTAAAAATAGATCCTGAGTTTATTGATTACTCAGCGCTTAAAGAAAGATTAGTCGAATGGATTGCCATAGAAAAGGAAAACAAAAATGATTAAAGTACATGATGAAAATTTAGGAAGAAAAATTGATTATGCTGCTTATGAAAAACAAGTAGCAGAAATTTCAAAGATGATTGAAGAAAAAACTGGAGCAGGAAATGACTATCTTGGCTGGTTAAATTACCCTTCAAATATCAAGGAAGAAGAACTTGATGAAATCCAAAAATATGCTGAAATTGTCAGGAAAAACTACAATATTTTGCTTGTTTGCGGTATTGGCGGCTCATATTTAGGAGCACGTGCAGCAATCGAAGCAATTAATGGTTTACACTCAGACAATAAACCAGAAATTATTTTCGTTGGTCAATCATTCTCATCTGATTATTTATACGAAGTTATCAAACATTTAGAAGGCAAGAAGTTTGCTATCAACGTTATTTCGAAAAGTGGAACCACCACCGAAACCTCAATTGCTTTCCGTGTTTTAAAGAATCTTCTCGAAGAGAAAGTTGGTAAAAAAGAAGCAAGTAAAGCAATCTTTGCAACTACTGATAAAGAAAAAGGTGCACTACTTAAACTTTCAAAACAAGAAGGTTATGTTAGATTTGTTTTACCATCAGATATTGGTGGCAGATTCTCAGTTTTCTCAGCAGTCGGTTTATTCCCAATTGCCTGTGCTGGAATCGATATTAAGAAGTTAATTAAAGGTGCAAAAGAAGCAGAAAAATCTTTAAAATCCCCTGTAATTTCTGAGAATTCTGCTTATAAATACGCTGTTATTCGTGATTATCTTTATCATGAAAAATTTGCTGATGAACTCTTTGTTACATATGAACCAAGACTTGTTTCAATTGGAGAATGGTTCAAACAATTATTCGGTGAATCAGAAGGAAAAGAACATAAAGGTTTATTCCCATGCTCCGCTACTTTCTCCACCGATCTTCACTCTTTAGGCCAATTCATTCAAGATGGTTCACCAGTTTTATTTGAAACTATTTTAAATATTAAGCATCCAAATCATGAAATTGCTATCCCAAAAGCTGATGAAGATTTAGATGAACTTAATTATCTTGCTGGCAAAAATATGTCATTTGTTTCAGAGCAAGCATTTAAAGGGACTCTTGAAGCTCACGCTGTTACTGCAAAGGTTCCAAATGTTGTTTTAGACATTGAAAAGATTGATGAAGAACATCTTGGATATCTCTTCTATTTCTTTATGAAAACATGCGCTATGTCAGCCTATTTACTTAAAGTAAATCCATTTAATCAACCAGGTGTTGAAATCTATAAAAAGAATATGTTCCACCTTCTTGGTAAAAAAGGTTATTAATTTTGTTTGACTATCTTATATCATAATGATATATTTTTATAGCACGTTTAAGTGTGAACGTGGATGTTTAGCTCAGTTGGGAGAGCATCGCTTTTACACGGCGGGGGTCAGGAGTTCGAGCCTCTTAACATCCACCATCTAACGTGAACAATGGGTGAGTAGCGAAGTGGCCAAACGCGGTTGACTGTAAATCAATTCCTGAGGGTTCGGCAGTTCAAATCTGTCCTCACCCACCATTAGTTTGGGGTGTAGCCAAGTGGTAAGGCACAAGACTTTGACTCTTGCATTCGCTGGTCCGATCCCAGCCACCCCAACCAAACTAAGAAAACACCGATTGTGGTGCTTTTTTTATATCAATTTACACTTTTTTGTAAAAAGTATTGGCATATATATTTTCACATGTGTATAATAGTAAAGCATTTTGTCAAAGAAATGCATCAGATCTCCCGTTAGCTCAGTTGGCTAGAGCACTCGACTTTTAATCAAGGGGTCGGACGTTCAAATCGTCTACGGGAGACCATTTAATTGCCCAGGTGGCGAAATTGGTAGACGCAAGGGACTTAAAATCCCTCGAGTGAATAACTCATACCGGTTCAAGTCCGGTCCCGGGCACCAATTTACGCCGCCTTTTACTTTAAGAAATTGGGGCGTAGCCAAGCGGTAAGGCAGTGGGCTCTGAACTCACCATTCACAGGTCCGATCCCTGTCGCCCCAACCAAACATAAAGGAGATAAACACATGAAATTAGTAAAGTTCATTAAAGAAAATAAAGTCATTGTATTTGCTTTAATTGTTGTTTTATTAACATTTGTATTATTCGCACTTCCTGGTCAATTTGCTCACTACAAAGTAGATACCCTTAATAAAAAAGGAAATGGATACAATTATTTATACAATTTAAATGGTTATCAATGGATCTTCGCAACTGTTGAAAATGGAGTAGGCTCAAAGATTGGTCATGTTACAGGATATGGAATCATTGTCTTCTCATTACTTGTTCTTTCTGTTCCAGGACTTTTATTCTCAAAGAAATCTTCATTCGTTGCTCTTCTTACAACACTCGCATTGATAGTTGTTGCAATCTTATTATTCTCTATCTCAAAAGCAAGCTTAAAAGCATATCCAGATTTCGTCCGTGCAGCAAAGACTGATAATCCAAAATTCTACAATATTAACTGGGTTCCTTATGTCTCTGCATCATTCCTTATGATCTCAGGCTTATGCATGGCCTATAGAACATTAGGAGTCATGAAGAGTGAAATGAAAAAACCAACTCAATCAAAAGGCCCAAGTTACAATTACTTACACAAATAATTAAAAGATATCAGAAAACTGGCTCTTTGAAATTTAATGGGGTTTTATGGGGTTTTATCGAAAAACTCAATCCATAAAATCTTGAAATTCAATGGGGTTTAATGGCAGATTCGATTCGTCGGATCTGCCTTTTATAATGGCTTCTTATTTCTGTTTATATAGAGGATTCTATTCCTAGTTCTTTCAAAATTTCCTAACCCATAACATACATCAACTAATGTTTGGATATTGTCATTGTTTGCTTCTGCAATTGCGTTAGAAAGAAAGAAACCATAGGTCGTTTTCGAGTACGCATTTATGATTTCTTCATACCAGTTTGAAAGTGTTCGAGCTATTTCTTGCATTTCTTCGATTTCACAATGGCCTAGTTTTTGTATAAAGAAATCAAGTGATCTTTTTGTGTCTAACCAACTGGTCAATTTAACAACATTTTTGTTGAATTCCTCTCTTGTCCAGTATGCGTAGTGAAGTTTTGGATATTTTCTTAAGGTTTCATCTACGATAATTTCCCAATCTAAAACAATGTCGTTTCTTTTCATGGTTTTTTTGAATTTCTTTAGACGAGACCTATTGCATACGAACATTTTCCAGTGTTTCTTAAGAAAACGATATTCATACGAATCTTCATCATTGGATTTCATTATTCTTGTTCTGATTTTTTGAATGGCGTTATTGAACAATCTCATGACATGAAAATGATCTACGATATGCACAGAATCACGAAAAAATGCATTCTTTAAGGTTCTATACGTTTCATTCATATCAGAAATAAAGTACTTAACTTTTGACCTTTCATATAATGAAACTTTATTGAAATATTCTCTTAAATAGTCCCACTTCCTTGATTCAATAATTTCAATAATTTCTCCTGTAAAAGGGTTAGAAACAACAAACGGGAATTTTAATTTTGGATTCTTTCTATTTGAAAAATGAAACTCATCAACACAAATAACATTAGGTAGTTGAAGTCTTTGTTGTCTTGGCAATGCATCAAAATAATTAATGACCGTGTTAGTTGAAACGCCATATTGTCTAGCTACGTAAGAATATGAAACGTTTTCTTTCAATTCATCTAGTATAGCGATCTTTGTGACTTGAGAGATGCTTTCACCTGGTTTGTAAAAAGAAAAAGATTGTTTAAACGATTTCTTGCAATCTTTACATTTGTATCTGCGCATATCAATTTCGACATGCATCAATCTTGTTTTGATGATTGAATTATTAATATTTACTTTGTAATAGTCGTGAATTACGACATTGTTTGAGCGGCAAAATGGACAAGACGGGCGTTCGTCAATGAGCGAAATAATTATTTTGTCCTCATTTCCATCAACGTGGAAACCGTCAATAAATGCAACTTTGTCGCTGGGAATGCCTAAAAGTGATAAAATATCACCAGAATCAGTCATGGTTCTTCCTCCTTATATTTGGCTAGACACTAAAATTATACGGAGGATTTTTTAATCTATTAAAAGATTTTGGCTATGTTATAATATTTGAAATCTGGTGGGGTCATTAAAAAATACCCACCCCATTAAAATTCATAGAACCAGAAAACTCAGGATCGCTCCTGAGTTTTTCTTTTATTTGATTTCCACTATTTGAGGTTTTCTATGAGGCTCTTTGTGAGTGTATTCATTCTTATGTTTTCTTTCATAATTGAACACTGTAATCTCGCCTTTTTCAGTTAATCTTAGATACATGTCATCGCTGTTCTTATCATAAATATATGATAGATAATCTCTTCTAACCATATTTAATATATAAGAGCAGAGTCTTCTTCCAGGGTAAGAAAGAAGGGTTCCAAATGTCTTAAGATCTACGTATTTACGAGTCTCTGGATCAAGTTTACCTTGAAGAATATTATTAATACCTTTCGCGGTCGGATACTTTTTAACCTTGTTAAGTTCATTAACAGTTTGAAGAATCTTATAATGCGAAACAGTTAATTTAAATTCACTACTTTTCTTCTTTTGCATATTTAGATTCTATCACACATTTATTGAATTAATAAATGAAAGGAATATAATATTGAGTACTTATGGATGAGACAATTAAATTAATTCAAGAAACATTAGACAAAATTC
>Ga0265298_10008069_pt1 | contig 12682 bp, 10 predicted proteins | sample AusTroGonzalo_MG_3_FD_193486 | JGI IMG/M metagenome (GOLD analysis project Ga0265298, IMG submission 193486) | Bovine rumen microbial communities from tropical cattle in Woodstock, Queensland, Australia - Gonzalo_01 | ecosystem: Host-associated > Mammals > Digestive system > Stomach > Rumen ... | reverse complement strand
TCGGATTCGAACCAACGACCCCGAGATTACAAATCACGTGCTCTGGCCAACTGAGCTAAAGAGGCTTTTCTAAGCAGCCGCTCTCTGTTTCAGATTTACGACCTGTCGGAAAACGGCTGCAAAGTTACTACTAATTTTTGAATTACCAAAACTTTTCCAAGTTTTTTTTATCTATTTCTCAATTTTTCCTTGAATTTCTGCAGTTGAGCCCGCATGGAATCCACGCATAAGTCCACACTCTCCTCAAATGTGTCACTTACCTTCTCCACGAAAAGGGTGTTTCCAGGCACTGCCACCGACAAACTGACCTCCTTGTTCTGGGCAGTAGCAGGCTTTACCAGTTTACATTGCACCTCTACTTTCTGAATATCCTCAAACGATTTTTCCAACTTGGCGACCTTTTTTTCGATGAACGCCTCTAACTTCTCGGTAGCGTCGAAATGGATCGACTGAATCTTAATCTCCATAGTTACCTCCTATTTTAAATAGTTATTAATAAGGATCAGGCTCGCGGATGAGCCTCTTTATAAACTCGCTTCAACTGCTCGAACGTGGTGTGGGTGTAGATCTCCGTCGTCGAGACGCTCTCATGGCCCAGTAGATTCTTGATACCCTCAAGACCGGCACCATTGTTCAGCATGGCAGTGGCAAACGTATGACGCAGCACGTGGGGCGACCGTTTCTTCAGCGAGGTGACAGCTGTCAGGTAGCGCCTGACGATGATGTACACCTGTCCGCCTGTGATCCGCCCACCTCTGTCGCCGAGGAACAAGGCTTCGCAGCCTCCACCGAATTGCCGGTCGCGTACCTCCATGTAGTGGAGCAGTCCGCTCCGCAACTCCTCCCCGAAGGGAATGATGCGCTGCTTGTTCCTCTTGCCCGTCACCTTCAGCTGCCCGGATGCAAAATCGATATCGGCATCATTCAGTCCCGTCAGTTCCGAGCGGCGGAGTCCAGCCTCATAGAATAATAATAATATGGTACGCGCGCGCACGTCCTTATAATTATCACTCCACTCCAAGTCGTCCAGAAGCCTGTCCATCTCTCCTTCACGAAGGAACTGCGGCAGAACCTTAGCTTTCTTGGGGCCGCTCACGCAATGCGCAGGGTCGCGCTCAACCAGTTTCCGTTTAAGGGCAAAGCGATAAAAGGAACGCAATGCACTCAATTTCTTGTTAATCGTTGAGGCAGTGTTTCCTTTATCCATCAGGCTCTCCATCCAGTCACGGATCAAATCAGTATCCACCTGATTCAAAGAGAGGCTGCTATCCCTATGTATGATATACGATTCAAATTCCCGAAGGATCTCCTCGTAATTCTGCACCGTCAGCGGAGACGAATTCCGCTCATAGCGTAGGTAGTTCAGAAACTGGTCAATCATCATAAATCGTGCTCAAAGTTCAGAGAACTTATCTTTTCGCAGCGAATTTACGGAAAATATTCGAAACTACCAAATTTTTTAGGAACTTTTATTATTCCTCTGTAGCACGGAGCTTCTGTACGTAAACGGCATGCTCCATCTTAAGGCGCTTCAGCACAGACGGTTTGTCAAACTGCTGACGACGACGCAGCTCTTTAACAACGCCTGTCTTTTCGAACTTTCTCTTAAACTTCTTGAGGGCCTTTTCGATGTTCTCGCCTTCTTTTACTGGTACAATAATCATTTGTCTTTTGCTTTAATTTTTTTATGTTAAACTTACTGCTTTTGGCATAGGTGCCACAAAAGCGGGTGCAAAGTTACAACAATTTCACGAATTGAACAAATCTTTTGCTAATTTTTATTTAAATTTTAAGGTAAAATAGGGGCGCAAGCCCTTTCTAACCAATCAGTTTCCTCGGAATTGAGATACGGCGACAACTTTTCGAAGACCATCTCATGGTAATCATTAAGCCAGGCGATTTCCTCGCTGGTCATCATTTCGACGGCTATCGGCGTCTTGTCGATGGGACAGAGGGTGAGCGGCTCGAACTGGAGGAACTTGCCGAACCCCGTTTCCTTGTAAGGTATGATGAGCAGCGTGTTCTCCGTGCGGCAGCCGAACTTCCCCGCAAGATAGATGCCTGGTTCGTCGGTGATGGTCATGCCAGCCACGAGCGGCGCAGGCTTCCACTCCATACGGAACTGATGGGGACCCTCGTGGACGTTGAGGTACGTTCCCACACCGTGACCCGTGCCATGCAGATAGTTCAAGCCCTCGCGCCACATGTCCTTACGGGCCAGGATATCTATCTGGGTGCCACTGCTGCCACTGGGGAACTTACAGAGTTCTATCTGGATATGTCCCTTCAGCACCAGTGTGTAGATGCGCTTCATCTCGTCGGTCACCGGCCCGAGGGCAATGGTACGGGTGATGTCCGTCGTACCGTCGAGGTACTGTGCACCGCTGTCGAGCAGCAGCAGACCTTCGGGCTTCAGGGGAATGTCGGTCTCGGGCGTTGGCTCATAGTGTACGACAGCGCCATGCTCGCCGTAGCCGGCGATGGTGTCGAAGGAGATATCGCGATAGAGCGGTTGCTCAGCACGAAGGGCGGCGAGCTTGTCGGAGACGGAGAGTTCAGACAAACTGGAGATACCGGACTTCCCGATATATGCTGAGAGCCAATACAGGAACTTTACAAGTGCGATGCCGTCTTTCAGCATCGCCTGCCTAAAACCCGCTATTTCCGTCTCGTTCTTAACGGTCTTCATCCGCTTCACAGGCGACTCTTCCTCCACGATCTCCGTCTTTGCTCCCCCACTCTGCCGGCCCTTACTCCTGACGATATCATACAGCGCATAGTTCACCTCGTCGGGGTCGAGCAGGATGTTGTACTCGAAGTAATCCTTCAAGCCGTTCTTCACCTGATCATAGTCCTCCACACGGATGCCCTGCTCCTCCAGATAGGCCGACACCTCCGGCGTCAGTTTCACCTTATCTATATATAGGGTGACATCCTTCGACGAGATGAGCAGGTAGCTGACAAAGACCGGATTACAGTGAACGTCGGTACCCCTGAGGTTGAGCGTCCAGGCGATATCATCAAGGGCTGCCATCAGCATCCCGTCAGCATGCCTCTCACGCAGGGCCTTGCGGATGCGGGCAATCTTGCTGCCCGTCGTCTCACCGGCATACTGCATGGAGAATAACTCTACCGGATACTCAGGGATAGGAGGACGATTCTTCCATATCTGTCGCAACGGATCGAGGTTGGTACGCACCGTTATTCCCCCCTCCCTCCTGAGGTCGGCTATCAGTTCCTTCACAGCATTGGCAGAGCTGCACCAACCGTCGATGCCTACTTCAGCTCCCGGATGACATTCTTTCCCAATCCACTGGGCAATGGTAGGCGTACCCTCTATCTTCAGCTTCATCAGCTGAAACTCCGTGCCCTTCAACTGTTCCTCTGCAGCAAGAAAGTAGCGGGAGTCGGTCCAAAGGGCTGCGGAGGACATCGTCACCACTGCCGTTCCTGCCGAGCCGTTGAAGCCCGAGATGAATTCACGCCCCTTCCAATAGTTGGGGATATATTCGCCCTGATGAGGATCCGTACTGGGAAAGATAAAAGCTGCAAGGTGTTCGCGCTCCATCACCTCCCGCAAGTCTCGTAGTCGGTCGTTCACTGTCATAGTCTTATCACTTGATGTTTTGATTCGTTCCACACGTATTGGTTGCAAAGTTACGAAATCTCCCCGACACCGCCAAACAATTCCCCAACTTTCAGACACCAAAAGCGACCGAATATAATAAATCAGCGACGAGTTCGTTATAATAAAGGTGTTTAAACGTTTGACGATACTAGCTACGGTGCTGTTGTACGGACTGAACATCCAGGCGCAGTACGATGTTTCCTTCAGCCACTACTGGGCGATGGAGCCTTCCTTCAACCCCGCTTCAGTGGGTAAGGAGGACAAGCTCAACGTGGCTGGAGCATACGCCATCCAACTGGCTGGTTTCGAGCATAACCCCAACACAATGTATGCTGCCGCCGACATGCCGTTCTACTTCTTGAAGAAGCGGCAGGGTGCAGGTATACAGATCATCAACGATAACATCGGCGTGTTCTCACACAAGCGGCTGTCGCTGCAATATGCCATCCAGACCAAATTGCTGGGCGGCAGGATGAATGTCGGCATCCAGGCCGGACTGCTCAGTGAAAATCTCGACGGTTCGAAGCTGGAACTGGAGAACTCCAGCGACCCTGCATTCTCCACATCATCGTCCGACGGAACAGGCATAGACCTGTGCGCTGGCCTCTATTATCTGCACCGCAACTGGTATCTCGGACTCTCGGCATTACACCTGAATTCGCCCAAGGTTGAACTAGGTACGACGAACGAATTACAGATCAGTTCAACATATTATTTGACAGGCGGATACAATATTCGTCTTAGAAATCCGTTCTTATCAGTGCAGACCTCTGTTCTCGGACGCTATGACGGCACTGCCTGGCGGGCGGATGTGACGGGTCGGCTGAAATATACCCATGAGAAGAGAATGCTGTACGGGGGCGTATCCTACAGTCCCACCAATTCAGTGACTGTGCTGATAGGCGGCAACTTCCACGGGGTACACATCGGCTATAGTTACGAGGTCTACACGTCGGCTATCAGCCTGGGCAACGGAAGCCACGAGCTGTTTGTGGGATACCAGACAGATATTGACCTGCTGAAGAAAGGCCGCAACCTACACAAGAGTGTGAGACACTTGTAAAAGGTAACAAAGAAAAAGTTAAAACGAAGATATGGAAAGAAGAGTAAATATGATGAAACAAAAAAGAAGCATGGCAAGAAGGTTAACACCTTTTTACCTGTTTACCTGTTTACTTTTATTATCAAGTTGTTTCGGCGGTAAGTTGGCCTCGTCGCAAGGCGGTGAGGTGACAGGTACGGGTGGCAGGGCCTTTACGGAGCCTACCCCTTATGGGATGACCCTCGTCAAGCGGGGCCACCTGAAGATGGGTATTGAGAAACAGGACTCGCTCTGGGGCAAGCAGACCCCAGTGCGCGACATCTCCGTCGATGGTTTCTGGATGGATGAGACAGAGGTGACCAACTCGAAGTACCGTCAGTTTGTGAACTATGTGCGCGACTCCATCCTACGTGAGCGTTTGGCCGATCCCAACTACGGTGGCGACGAGACCTATAAGATCGAGGAGGACAAGAACGGAGAGCCCGTCACACCCCACCTGAACTGGAAGAAGCCACTCCCGAAGAAGCCCAATGAGGATGAGCAGCGCGCCATCGAGAGCTTGTACGTCACCAATCCCGTCACTGGCGAGAAGATGCTCGACGCTTCACAGATGAACTACCGCTACGAGGTCTACGACTACGTGACAGCTGCCCTGCGCAAGAACCGCCTCAACCCAGAGGAACGCAATCTGAACACAGATATCACCGTCGATCCCAACGAGGCCGTATGGATCTCAAAGGATACAGCTTACATCGACGATGAGGGAAAAATCGTGCGCGAGACCATCAACCGCCAGTTGACTGGTCCCTGGGATTTCTTGAACACGTACATTATTAATATATATCCCGATACGACCTGCTGGGTGAACGACTTCCCCAACTCCGACAACGAGGTGTATATGCGCTACTACTTTTCAAATCCTGCCTACAACGACTACCCCGTGGTGGGTGTCACCTGGGAGCAGGCCAATGCCTTCTGTGCATGGCGCACAGAGTACCTGCTGAAAGGCCTCGGCCCCACAGCACGCTTCATCCAGCGCTATCGTCTGCCGACAGAGGCCGAATGGGAGTTCGCGGCCCGTGGTAAGGATCAGAACGAGTTCCCTTGGGAGAATGAGGATGTGGCCAGCGGCAAGGGCTGCTTCTATGCCAACTTCAAGCCCGACGATGGTAACTACACCAAGGACGGCAACCTGATTACCAGCAAGGTGGGCATCTACTCCTCCAACAGCAACGGTCTCTTCGATATGGCCGGTAACGTGGCCGAATGGACGTCGACCATTTTTACCGAGGCAGGTGTAGAGGCGATGAACGATATCAACCCGCAGCTGAAGTACAATGCAGCCAAGGAAGACCCCTACCGGTTGAAGAAGAAGAGTGTGCGCGGGGGCTCGTGGAAAGATCCCGAGTCGTACATCCGCTCCGCCTGGCGCTCGTCGGAATACCAGAATCAGCCTCGTTCCTACATCGGATTCCGTTGCGTGCGCAGTCTGGCCAACACCACCAGCGATAAAGCCAAGAAAAAGTGATTAGTGAATAGTGATTAGTGAATAGTCAAATAGTCAAATAGCAACATGACAACATACAGTAAACTGAATATCGTCTACCGCTTACAGAAGTGGATGGACAGCGTGCCAGGACAAACGTTCCTAAACTACGCCTACAGTTGGGGCGCATCAATTGTGATCCTGGGTACGCTCTTCAAGCTAACCCACCTGCCAGGTGCCAACTTCTTCCTGTTCCTGGGAATGGGTACCGAGGTGTTCGTGTTCTTTATCTCCGCCTTCGACCGTCCGTTCGACAAGACCACCGACGGTATGGAGCTCGACCGTCACTTTGGTGAAGAGGAGGTGAAAGCCGAAGGATCAGAGGCAGCAGAGGCTGAAGAATCAGCCACAGCTACGATTATCGGTGGCAATGGCGGCACCATCATCATCGGCGGAGGCGGCTCAGGCTCAGCAGTACCTGGCGACACCCAGGGACAGCCGATTCCTGCAGTTGCCCAGGCACAGGTCGACACAGAGGCGATAGCAGCCGTATCGTCATCAGTAGCCACCGTTTCCGGAGGCGTGGTCGCTCCCGGCGCTCCTGCCCTGCCACAGATGAATCCTGAGCTGGAGGAGGCTACCGCTAACTATGTCGACCAGCTGAAGCGCCTGACAGAGATGCTCTCGAAGGTTTCCGAGCAGAGCGAGCGTCTGGCTCGCGACTCAGAGGAAATGGAGAACCTAAACCGTACGCTGACAGGCATCTGCAAGGTCTACGAACTGCAGCTGAAGAGTGCCAGCTCACAGATTGGCACCATCGACGACATCAACGAGCAGACCCGTAAGATGGCTTCGCAGATCCAGGAGCTCAACCAGATTTACACCCGTATGATTGAGGCAATGACCGTGAATATGAGAGCGGCCGCACCTTTAGCACCACAACAATAGGATATGGCAATCAAGAAAAGACCCGTTTCACCGCGCCAGAAGATGATCAATCTGATGTATGTCGTCTTGATGGCCATGCTTGCGCTGAATGTCTCCAACGAGGTGCTCAACGGCTTCTCCATCGTGGAGGAAAGTCTGAAGCGCACCACGGTGAACGCCACCAACGAGAATCTGGCCATCTACGACAACTTTGCCGAGCAGATGAAGAAGAATCCCCAGAAAGTGGAGCAGTGGTACGACAAGTCGCAGCGGGTGAAACAGATGAGCGACTCGCTCTATAACCTCATCGCCGACCTGAAAGAAGCCATCGTGCGTGAGGCTGACGGTGACGACGGCGACGTTCAGAATATCCGTAATAAGGAGGATCTGGAGGCTGCCAGTCAGGTGATGCTGTCTCCTGCCCGCGGTCAGGGCAAGAAGTTGTTCGATGCCATCAATTCTTATCGCGCACGGTTGTTGCCGATGGTGACGGGAACCCGTCAGAAGAAGATGATTACCTCCAACCTAACCACCGAAGTGCCTAAGAGCGCGAAGGCAATGGGCAAGAACTGGCAGGAATACATGTTTGAGTCGATGCCGGCCGCAGCAGCCGTCACCCTGCTCTCTAAGTTGCAGAGCGACGTGCGCTATGCTGAGGGCGAGGTACTCCATACGCTCGTGAAGAACATCGACGTGAAGGATATTCGCGTGAACGCCCTCGAAGCCTTCGTCATTCCTAACTCACAGACCATCGTGCGTGGCGACAAGTTCTCCGCCCACATCGTCATGGCTGCCGTCGACACCACACAGGTACCCGACATCTATATCGGTAACCAGAAGGTGACGCTCCACGATAACCTCTATGAGCGCATCTGCGGTACAACGGGCGACTTCACCCTCGCAGGCTATCTGGAGACGGTGAATGGTGATGGCGACAGGATACGTCGTGACTTCTCGCAGAAATATACGGTGGTGGATCCCAGCGCAACGGTGTCGGCCGACCTGATGAACGTGCTCTATGCCGGTTACAACAACCCCATCAGCGTCTCAGTGCCAGGTGTACCTCTGAACAAGATCTCGGCCTCGATGAGCAACGGTACACTCCAGCCTGTAGGTCCGGGCCGTTATATCGCCCGTCCGTCGAAGGTGGGACAGGATGTGACCTTCACCGTCACCTCCACCAACACAGGCCGTCCGCAGCAGATGGGACAGTTCACCTTCCGCGTGCGCAAGCTGCCCGATCCTATCCCCTATATCGCCATGAAGGACGAACACGGGAATCCCACCCGCTACAAGGGCGGTGGTCTGGCCAAGCAGCAGTTGGTAGCAGCTGACGGCATCGGCGCAGCCATCGACGATGGCATCCTCGACATCGCCTTCCGCGTACAGTCGTTCGAGACCGTATTCTTCGACAATATGGGTAATGCCGTGCCGATGGCATCCGAGGGAGCCTCGTTCTCCTCGCGCCAGAAGGACACCTTCCGCAAGCTGTCGCGCAACCGCCGTTTCTACATCTCTCGTGTGACGGTAGTAGGCCCCGACGGTCTGACGCGCACCCTGCAGAATCCTGTAGAAGTCATTGTGAAATAGTGAATAGTTAATAGTGAAGAGTGAAGAGTGAAGATAAAATAAGAATAATATGAAGAAGTATGGAATGATAAATAGACCCAGTGGACAGTGTTGGATGAAAGTACTGTTGGTACTATTCACTATTCACTGTTCACTAATCACTGCCTCGGCTCAGCCGAAGCAGCGCAGGACACAGCAGCAGGAGGCCACTCAGGCGAAAAAGAAGACCAGCAGTCCGTCGTCTTCGATGTCACGCCGTGCGCAGATTTCGTTCCCCACAGCCCTCGAAGTGCCCGAGGATGTGGTGTGGCGCCGTGATATCTACCGCGAGATCAACCTCGAGGACGATGCCAATGCAGGCCTCTACTATCCCGTGGAGCCGCAGGGCAAGCAGGTCAATCTGTTCACCTACATCTTCAAGCTGGCTCAGAACGGTTATATCCCCATCTACGAGTATCCCACCGACGGCAGCGACGTCTTCGAGGAGTCATCAAAGACGGATATGAAGACCATGCTCGACAACTACCATATTTTCTACGAGGAACAGAACGGCAAGTTGAAGGTCGACAACAGCGACATCCCCTCGGCAGAGGTCAAGAAGTACTACCTGAAAGAGAGTGCCTACTACAACCAGGCCAACTCCTCCTTCCATATCAAAGTGCTGGCTCTCTGTCCCGTGATGATGCGCAGCGACGACTTCATCATCAGCGACGACCCCAACAGCCAGGGGACGGCCTATCCGCTCTTCTGGGTGAAATACAGCGATCTGGAGCCCTTCCTGAACCGTCAGACGGTGATGACCTCAAGTCTGAACAACGCCGCCACGATGTCGATGGACGACTTCTTCACCATGAACAAGTACAAGGGCAAGATCTATAAGACCACCAACATGCTGGGCAAGACGCTAGCACAGCTGTGCGACGGCGATACCAGCAAGCTGAGTGCCGAGCAGAAGCGCATCGAGGCCGAGTTGGAGGCTTTCCGTAAGAACATCTTTGGCGATCCTGAGCGCAAGGACTCCCTCGACAGCATCGCCAATGCCAACCCCGCCAATGTGAAGGCCGCCAAGAAAGCGAAGGCCAAGACAGAGAAACGCAACAACAGTCGACGTTCGAAGGTCGGTGGAACGAAGAGCAGCCCCAGCGGTTCTTCATCGGCTGGCAGCGGCTCCGCCCGCGTCACCGTGCGTCGTCAGCGCCATTAAGAAAAAGAGCGAAGATTCGCTCTTTTTTCGTATCTTTGGCTTCGCCTAAGATACTTTCGCTCGGAAAAGCCCAAAAATATTTGGTTTTTCTCTCACTTATTCGTATCTTTGCAGCGACAAACTTTAATTACATTAATTATGAAAAAGATTTTTGCATTAGTAATGTTGCTGTCGGCCATGACAATGGGCGCACAGGCACAGGGTGTCAAGTTCGGTGTCAAGGGCGGTCTTGACATCACTAACATGAGTTTCGACGAGAAGGTATTCGACACGTCCAACAAGGTCGGTTGGTTCATTGGTCCGTCCGTAAAGATATCACTTCCCGTTACCGGTTTAGGTGTCGACATATCCGCCTTCTATGACCAGAAGAAGACAGAGGTCAACACGGAGACCATCACCATGAAGAATATTCTCATCCCAGCGAATGTCCGCTTCAGCTTCGGCTTGGGCGAAACTGCTGCTATCTATCTGGCAGCAGGTCCGCAGATCAGCTTCAACGTGGGCGACGATGAATTCAAGTGGAACAAAGACAATGTCGAGAATACTTTCCAGCTGAAGAAATCAGCGTTCAGCATCAACCTCGGTGCCGGCGTCACCCTCATGAAGCATCTGGAGGTGGGCTTTGCCTATAATCTCGGTCTGGGAAAGACAGCTGATGTCACGTTCGATCAAGCCACTAAGGAAATCAAGGACGACACAGCGCCTAAGTCCTGGCAGATTTCTGCAGCATACTATTTCTAAATAGGGCTTGTTTGCCGATGTCATTCTCCCCGTGCCGCTCGACGGCACTTTCACCTATTCCATTCCGCAGCAGATGGAGGGACAGGTGCAGGTGGGAGTACGTACGCTCGTACCCTTCGGCAGAAACAAGACCTACGTAGGAATCGTTTCCAAGACACATCATCAGGCACCTGAAGGATATCAAGTGAAGGATATCCTCCAGGTGCTTGACGTTTCTCCCATCCTGTTAGATGCCCAGCTGAAGCTGTGGCTGTGGATTGCCGACTACTACATGTCGCCCATTGGCGAGGTGTACAAGGCCGCCCTGCCCGCAGGACTGAAGGCTGAGGACGGGTACAGGCCGAAAACGGAGACCTACATCCGTCTCACGTCACAGTTCCGCAACGAACGGGCCCTGCACATCGCCATCGACATGCTCCAGCGCGCTGCCAAGCAGCAGTCGGCATTCATCGACTACCTCGCCCTGTCAGGCTGGGACAAGAATGAGCCGCAGGAGCTCACCCGCGACGAACTGCTCAATCAGGGGCACACCCTGCCTACGATATCAGCCCTCATCAAGCGCGGGCTCCTGGAGACCTACGAACAAGAGGTAGGGCGCCTGAACTATGGCGGAGAGCCCCATCTGGACAAGATCAAGCCTCTCAGCGCACCCCAGCAGGACGCCTATAACCAGATTCTCTTCCAGTTTACGAAGGGCAAGAACGTCAGCCTGCTCCACGGCGTCACCTCCAGCGGCAAGACCGAGATCTACATCCACCTCATCCGACAGGCCATCGAGCGCAAGCAACAGGTGCTCTACCTGCTGCCAGAGATTGCCCTCACCGTACAGATGATGGACCGCCTGCAACGCGTGTTCGGCAATCGCCTCGGCATCTACCACAGCAAGTATTCCGATGCCGAGCGCGTCGAGATCTGGCAGAAGCAGCTCTCGAAGAACCCCTACGACGTCATCCTCGGGGCACGCAGCGCCGTCTTCCTGCCTTTCCAGCGGCTGGGACTGGTCATCATCGACGAGGAGCACGAGACCAGCTACAAGCAGCAGGAGCCAGCCCCCCGCTATCATGCCCGCAGCGTCGCCATCATGCTGGCGCAGATGCTGGGAGCCAAAACCCTGCTGGGAACGGCTACCCCCTGTGCCGAGAGCTACCACAACTGCCAGACAGTCAAATACGGCCTCGTCGAGCTGAAGCAGCGCTACCAGGGTATCGAGTTGCCAGAGATACAGGTTGTCAACATTGCCGACCTCCAGCATCGCAAGATGATGAGCGGCCCCTTCTCACCACTGCTGCTCGCCAAGACCCGCGAGGCCCTGGAGCGCGGCGAACAGGTCATCCTCTTCCAGAACCGTCGCGGCTATGCACCGATGCTGGAGTGCAAGCAGTGCGGATGGGTGCCCCACTGCCAGCACTGCGATGTCTCGCTAACCCTCCATCGGCACCTGAACCAGCTCACCTGCCACTACTGTGGCTATACCTATCAGGTGCCTACGGAATGTCCAAACTGCGGCTGTACCGAACTGCGCACCCGTGGCTACGGCACTGAAAAGATAGAGGCCGACGTGAAAGACATCTTCCCCGAGGCACGCATCGCCCGCATGGACCTCGACACCACCCGTAGCCGCCAGGCTTACGAGCGCATCATCTCAGACTTCTCAGCAGGGCGCACCAACCTGCTCATCGGCACACAGATGATCAGCAAGGGCCTCGACTTCGACAAAGTCTCCGTAGTAGGCATCCTCAACGCCGACACCATGCTCAACTATCCCGATTTCCGCGCCCACGAACACGCCTTCATGATGATGTCGCAGGTCAGCGGACGGGCAGGACGCAAAGGCCATCGCGGACTCGTCATCCTCCAGACGCGCAACCCGCAGCAGCCCATCATCCAGCAGGTAGTCCGTCACGACTTCCAGTCCCTTTACAAATCGCTGATGGCCGAGCGCCAGCAGTTCCACTATCCACCCTACTACCGGCTCATCTACGTATTCCTGAAGCATCGCTCCGATGCCGTTGCCGAGACGGCGAGCCTCGAGATGGGCAGTCGCCTTCGCCAGTGGTTCGGCGCCAGGGTGCTGGGCCCCGACAA
>Ga0265298_10008066_pt1 | contig 12684 bp, 6 predicted proteins | sample AusTroGonzalo_MG_3_FD_193486 | JGI IMG/M metagenome (GOLD analysis project Ga0265298, IMG submission 193486) | Bovine rumen microbial communities from tropical cattle in Woodstock, Queensland, Australia - Gonzalo_01 | ecosystem: Host-associated > Mammals > Digestive system > Stomach > Rumen ... | reverse complement strand
CAATACTTGCGGAGAGTTCCTCATAGTTCACGCCCAACATGTCGGCCAATACTTCCAATAAATGTTTGATGATAGCCAGCAGTCGTTGCCAAAGTGTGAGCGCCATCAAGTCTGCCCGCTGCTGCTCTTTTAGCCGTGGGGACAGGTACCTGAGTCATAGGAGCCGTCATACCCAAGTACCTGTCCCAGCGACTACGGATTGACCTATGCTGTTGTATATAAGATGTGGAAGGATCTTTAGGCGATTGACGTGCCCTTGATCGACGTGCCCTAGCCAGACGAAAAAACGGAAGTCGCTTTGACTCCCGAATCCCTTCCCCTTTCAAAATAAAAGATCAATGACCTGTCCCCCTGATCTAGGACTGACATCGCTGTCAGCCCTCTTTTTCATCATTAATCCGTGCATTCTTCCTCAGGCCAATCAAATATCCAATAAACAAAGACACAAAGGTAATTAGTGGAATGTTCATCGGGGTCTTTAGGATAATCAAAATGATTATTTCCGCCAAAATCCACTTCGGCCTCTTTGGCGTAGCCCTCCTTGCTGACGGTAAAGGCCGCTGTGGGGCTCTGAGCGCACCAGGCTGCCACCTCTTCGGCAGTCTTAGCGGGTGTGGACTCTGCATCGGGGTCGTTGCCATACGCATCGGCTATCTTCTTGCCATCTGCCAACGTTGCAAGATAGGCAGCTGCTGTCGTGACCTTCAACTGATAATCGCCTGAGGGCACAGAAGCTTTCGGCGTGATCTTCGCCCAGATGCCCTCGGTCAAAGGCAAGGTCTTGGTGTTCAGCGTCTTTTTCCACTCGGCTGATGTCATCACCTCCTTCTTCTTGGCACCCGTCTGGTCGATGTAGTTCACCTCCACATCGGCCACCTTCAGCACATCGTCGCTCACCTGAACGACATAAGCCATCTGCACATCCGGCTCCTGTTGGGTCACGGTCTTGTCATCATCACTCGAGCAGGCGCTCAATGCTGTCACTGTGAAACCGCATGTCAGGATGGCGGCCAGCATCCATAAAAGGTTCTTTCTCATTGTCATAGTCTATTTTTTTTCTGTAGTCACACGGGAGATATCTTCCACGAGGGTTTCGGCGGTGGGCATGAGCGTGTCGGCATAGGCAGAGCGGATGATGCCGGCGGCATCGCTGATGTAGATGCGGGGGATGCGCGAGGGGGCGAAACGGGAATAGACCTTGCGGTCGGGCTGTGGCGAATAGGGCATCGTGAGCTCGGCAAACTTCCAGAAGGGCTCAATATCCTCTACCGTGTTCTTACGGGCGATAAGCACGATGGGCAGGGGTTTGCCATCGCCAGTCAGTTCGCCCTGGCGACTCCTATCCCACAGCTTTTGCACTTCGGGCAGTTCATGGCGGCAGTCAGGACAGTCCACCGAAAACAGCACCACCACTGAGGGCTGCCCTTTGAGGTCGGCTGTGCGCACCACCGAACCGTCGTTCATCGTCACCTCAAACGCTGGCAACTGGTCGCCCACCACAAGGCTGTCGGCATCAGTCACTTTGTCACCGTCAACCTTATCGTCAGTCGCTGAACACCCGCCACAGGCGGTCATCAGTAGCGCAGCCAGAAACCAGAGCAGAAACTTTCTCATGGATGATTCCTCATGAATATTTTAACAATCATCTGGATTGTAACCCAAAAATATCATAAATTTCTCGCATAACCAGGTGCCCAAGCCATTATCAGCATCTTCACCATCATTTCCTCCAAAATCTACTTTCGTCTGTTTAGCATAGCCCTCTTGGCTGACGGTAAAGGCTACAGTGCCGCTCTTGGCGCACCAGGCAGCCACCTCTGCGGCAGTCTGGGCAGCAGTGGGAGCCGCGTCGGGGTCGGAGCCATAGCCGTCATATACGGTCTTGCCGTTAGCCAATTGGGCCTGATAGCCTGCTGCTGTAGTTACCTTCAGCTGATAGTTGCCTGAGGCTACAGCGCTCTTCGGGGTGATCCTCGCCCAGAGGCCCTCAGTCAGGGGCAGAGTCTTGGTGTCAAGTGTCTTTTTCCACTCCTTCGAGGTCATCACCTCCTTCTGCTTGGCGCCTGTCTGATCGACATAGTTCACTTCCACATTGGCCACCTTCAGCACGTCGTCGCTTACCTCCACGCCGTAATACATCTTCACCGCCTGTTCCTGTGGGGCATCGTTATTGTCATTATCGCTTGAGCAGGCGCTCAACCATGTCACTGTAAAGCCGCAAATAAAGATGGCGGCTAAGCCTGCGATTAAGCGAGTACACAACAAGCTTGTTTGTTTTGTCGAGCGTGAGCAGGCTCGACCGCAGGTCAACATCGTTAATAGATTCTTTCTCATGATCAATTATACTACATTAGTTAATATCTTCTGCACCACAGGCAGTCATCAGCAGCGCAGCCAGAAACCAGATACTAGATTTCGAATTCGTCTAAGAGATAATCACAACCATCCATAATGTAACCTATTAAATAAAGCACCAACTCGCACGTGAAACTGCCATCAGAATCTTCATCGGAACCATCATTTCCTCCAAAATCTACTGATGTCTGTTTAGCATAGCCCTCCTTGTTGACGGTAAAGCCCACAGTAGGGCTCTTGGCGCACCAGGCAGCCACCTCTTCGGCTGTCTGAGCAGCAGTTGGGTCTTTCTTGGGGTCCGTGCCAAATGCATCGTAAATGGACTTGCCATCAGCCAATTGGGCCTGATAGCCTGCTGCTGTAGTAACATTCAGCTGATAATTGCCCGAAGCTACAGCACTCTTCGGAGTGATCTTCGCCCAGAGGCCCTCAGTCAGCGGCAGGGTCTTGGTATCGAGTGTCTTTTTCCACTCCTTCGAGGTCATCACCTCCTTCTGCTTGGCACCTGTCTGATCGACATAGTTCACCTCCACATCAGCCACCTTCAGCACGTCATCGCTGACCTGCACGCCATAATACATCGTCACCGCCTGTTCCTGCGGGGTCTCGGTCTTGTCGTCATTATCACTTGAGCAGGCGCTCAACCATGTCACTGTCAGACCGCAGATCATGATGGCGGCTAGCATCGTTAATATATTCTTTTTCATTGTTTATTTCATTATTTATCGATTATCCTCTGTGGCGCCGGTGGTGTCGATGCCGGTGTTCTGTGTACTGTCATCGTCGGCATTGCCACCCCAGGTGATGGAGGTGTCAGCCACGCCATAGTCCTTGGCGAACGAACGGGCCACGTAGCAGTTGGCCGCGATGGCGTTCAGGTACTGGCCCAGGCCTTCGGCATAGAACACCGCCTCGAGCGCAGGCGTACTCTCCGTACCGCCAGGGTTCAGCTGCTGACCGTCCTGGTCGAGCCAGGTGTAGGTCATCTGTCCCTTGGCGCTGAGTTTGTACTCACCGTCATCCACGGCACCCTTCATGGTGGGCTGTATGTTCAATCCGGCCTTGGCGGGCAGCGGGATGTTGACACTCTTCGTCCAGGTGGGCGACGACATCTGCTCACTGGCCACCTGTCCGTTCTCACCGATATAGCGCACGGTAACGGTGGCCACGTCCAACAGCTGTTGCGACACTGTGGCCGAGTAATCGGTCTTCACACTTGTCACTGACTTCGCCGTGGGCGTGGGTGTCGGCGTAGGTGTCGGCGCGGGCTTGGGCTCATCACTGCTGTCATCACCGCCACAGGCGGTCAGGCTGACGAGGGCCAGCAGGCCCCCGAGCAGTATACTCATAAACTTCAGATTCTTCATAATCACTTCCTTATTAACTTTTTACCATTGATGATGTTGATTCCCTTGGTGGGTGCAGAGAGTTGGCGACCGTTCAGGTCGTAGATGCGCTCGGTGCCGTCGCTGTCGATGGTACGCAGCTGCTCGATGCCAGTGGTGCCCTCCAGCGTCATGCCGATGGTACGGGTGCCGACAACGCGGTTCTGCAACAGATAGGCACGGTATGGCAGGATGCGGGCAGCACGGTGCTCGTCGTTGTCAGACAGCACGGGATGCCACTTGCCATCGCCCTGCAACGTATAGGCTCCCAGCTCTGAGGCCTCGTCATTGCTGATGCCGTAGAGCGTGCCGCGCATCGAGAATCCCGGTGCGTCGTGCTGGTGGCCGTAGGTCATACCGCCGCTGGCCGGGATGTCGGCTGCCGATGTGCCCAGCGTCGCATCATTCTGGTCAGCCCAGATGAGATAAGGCTCCAGGGCATCCAGCCTGTCGAGTGTCTGGGTGAAGATCAGCTCGCTGTCGCTGCGGCCGGACATCTTGTAGGCCTTGGCGTCCATGGGGATGTCGAGAGCGTAAGGCAGACAGATGGTGTAAGGCACTGCGCTTTTGCTGAGTGTGCGGGTGTTCTCCACCTTCTGGGCCTTGAAGCCGTAAGGCACGTCGTAGTCGAGGCCGTCCACCAGCCGGTAGGTCGCAGTGGCGTTGTCCACAATGACGTTCACCTCATCGCTCTGGCCGTATTGCTTCGGCATATAGCAGAGTGTGTTCTCCGACAATCCCTTGTTGCGCAGACCACCGTTCTTCAGACTGTTCATCAGTCCCTCAGAATCACTGATCAAGAAGTCTGCCCAGCGCAGATCATTAGCATTGGCAAAGGCATCATCACCAATGCTGACGAGTGTCATCGGCATAGCGATGCGCTGCAACTGTGTCAGCGGCTGCATGTCTTCAGCCTTCAGCGAATCCACAAGCGTATAGCGCAGCGGCGTAAGGTCCTTGATGTCAGTATGGTTGGCAAACCATCCTGTCACGTTGTTCACACCAGCCAAGTCATCCTGTGTGGCGGCGGCATGTGCTGCAAAGGCAGCAAAGGAGTCGTCGTCGTTGAACTCACCCTTCGAGATATTGTTGGTGCGCTGCCATGAATTGCCAGTATAGGCTGCATCGTTGACATAATCGTTGTAAAGCGATGGACGCACGTAGAAGGCATCAAATGTCGGGTTGTAGTTGTTGCACATATTGCGCCAGAACCAGTTGTCGGCATCCATCTCTGGTTTCTTCTTGGCCAACAGATACATACGGGTCAACGAAGCATCGTCGTCGAAGGCACTCCAGTTGATGGTTTCGACATCTTCACCGATGACCACGGTCTCCAGATACTCACACTCCATCATAGAGCGGGTATCAATCTTTTTCAGGGTCTTCGGCAGGATGAGGGTCTTCAGCGCGTAGGCACGACGCAGGGCGAATGGCGGCAGCATGTCGTCCTCCTTTACTTTGTCGTCGGTGGCAAACCATCGGTCTTCGGCAATGATGGCATCGCTCTTCACCACCCGCGCATCATACAGGTCGAGATATTGCAGATGGCCAGCATAGTTACGTGCGTCGTTCCATCCGCTGTAACCGCAGAGATAGCGGAGCACGACAAAGTCCTCACCCGAAATGGGACCGTTGATTTTCAGTCGGCGAATACTTGTGTAGTCACCCAAGATACCACGAACGTATTTCGTTTGTCCATTCTCATAAAGTTCACGCCTGGTGCTCAGTCCCAGTTTCTCTGCGACCTGTCCGTAGCCAGTGGTGGTAATCTCGACTATGTCATATTGCGCCATGTTGTCGTCGCCTACGATATGGTCGGCATACTCGGCCCATGCCTCGCGGTAGCGCTTGGTGTGGGTCTTAGGTACGTAGATGCAGAAGTCTGCTGGCAGGTCGCGCAGTGCTCCGCTCACCATCTGGGCCACGCTGTCGGCACTGACGGTGATACTCCTGAGGCTGGTACAGCCTTGGAAGGCACTGTAGCCAATCGTCTTCAGCGATTCTGGCAGGGTGACTTTTTCCAGCGAACTACATCCATAGAAGGCGGTACCCAGATCGGTCATCTGCATGAAATAACCCAGTTCGTCAAAGCTCTTCACCTTGTTGTTGAGGATGCCGTCAATGTTCTTCAATTGTCTGTATTCCGATGGGAAGAAGTGTCCTTTGTCAGTAAAGCAAGTCAAGGCCTCGTCGTCTTCAAATGCAGCGACAATCAATTGTGACGATTGCGTCAATGCCGGTTCGTTGGCGTATTCCGCAACCAGGTTCTTGCGGCAATATACCACGTTAGTGGGTGCATCCCATGAGTCGTAGTTCCATATAACACCCTTGGTGGCATCGCTGACAGCCTTCTTGGTGGTCAGTAACACCAGTTCGTCAAGACCAGGTATCTCGTAAGTCACGCGGTCATCGTAGCCTGTGGTCTTTTCGCCGACGGCGAGATGCTTCAGGCTGGTGGCATGATCGAACACGTGTTCACCGATATAGGTGGCCTCCTTGGGTAGGATGACTGTCTCGAGTTTGTCGCAGTAGTAGAACATATACTCGTCCACCACATCGTCATTTTCGATGAAATCGTTAATGCCGTGGCACTGATACGGATGGTCTTTGTCCTTCTTCAGGCGTGCACCGTACAAATTCAGATGGCGCAACTGTCCGGCGGTGTGGTCGCTGTTGTTTACGTCGGCACCGCCCAGGAAGCGCAGCACACCCACGTCGACGCCATTCAGCGGGCCTTCTACCACGAGCGAGTCGAACTTCTGATAGTTGCCGGCCAGTCCTATCAGGTAATTGCCGTCCATAATGGTCTGCAATCCCAGTTTCTCAGCCAGCTCGCCTACATTCGTGGTCTTCACATAGTGGATGACGGGCATCTCTGTGTCGCTGACGATGTAGCTGGCATAATCGCTCCATGCCTGCTTGTAGGCGTCTACTGATCCGGCAGGCACGTAGATCTTCAGGCCATCAGGCTTTTCAAACGGCGCTGTGCCTAACGCTGCAGGTGTAGCGCCTAAGCAGCGAATCACCTTCAGGTTCGAGTTGCTGTTAAAGGCCATCTCGTCTATCAGCGTCACGGCTGCGGGAATCTCTATCTCGCGCAGGTCGCAGTTCTGGAAGGCGTAGCCGCCAATCTTCTTGATGGTCGAGGGCAGTTCGATGTAAGTCAGATCGCTGTTGTTAACAAACCACGAGCCGCCCACATAGTCAAGCCCCGCCCATTCAAACAGTTTGAACTCGGGGAACTGCCTCATTGCCGAATTAGCTAATTTGCCATTGAGCCAGTCGAAGCCTTTTTCCTTCAGAAGGCTCATGTCAATGATATCCCAGATATTGTTCGATGTGCTGCAGTGAACTGTATAGCTCAGCTGGTTGAGGCCCTTCTTCACAATTACATCGGCAGGTATGATGAGGCAAGGCATGAACTTGTCCTTGTAGCTGGCCCAGGCAGAGTCGGCCATGAAAGCCTCCACCTGCGATGGCATCATCTTCAAGCGCAGTTTCGGGGTATTGTCGAACACACGGTCGCCCAAGCGTAATGTGGCAGGTGTCAATGGTATCACGGAGCCGCGTTCAGTGTTGGAATGCGAAAGATAGACCAATCCCATGTCCTCCAGATTGGGACAGTTCCTGAAACACTCATCCTGCAGGGTGATATCAATCGTTTTATAGCTCTCGCCGAAAATGCCAATACCATTGACATTCCAGAACGACACCTCCTTCAAGTTCTGATTACCTTCGAAGGCGCCGTGCTTCACGTAGTCCAGATGGTAGTTGTTCCAGTTGCCCACGTCGTTGAACAGACCGAGGGCACCGTTGTTCTTATTCAAGAAGTCGTTGTCAGCCTCATAGGCATAGAGGTGCTCCACCTCGTGACCCTTGCTGTAAGTGATATGGCGCGTGGAGTTGTTGGTGTAGGCGTAGGCATAGTTCACGCCGTAGCCACTGGTGGCTTTCTTCTCCTCTATCTTCCCCGTGGTCAGGAAGCGCTTGTACTTGACCCAAGAGTCGTTGTCGAGGAAGTCCTGCAGACGTTCCTCGGCCACGATGATGCGCAGTTGTGTGGAGTCACAACCGGCAAAGATATTTTCGCCGCAGAGCACGAAGTTCTCCGGCCCCAGACCCAGCTGACCGCTGCGAGAAGATTTGTAGCGCAAGTCGAACTCGCGCAGGCCAGTACATCCGGCAAATGCCGAGTCGGGTATGGTGAACAGCAGCGGGGCATAGCTGTCGCAAGAAGCGTCAATACCTTCGGCAAACTTGATAGTCTGTACCGTCTTATTACCCATGAAGGCCTTGCGGCTGATGCCTACCGTACGGTAGTTATATACATCACCAACGTCGTTGTAGATCGTGAAGTCGGTCTTGCCAGGCTCAGCCTCTTTAATATAAGTTTGGTAGATCAGTTTCTTGTCGGGGGTTGTAAAGCCCAAGCCCACCATACCTACCTGATGGATATTGGCTAACAGGTTATCGGCTGCGCCATTTTTCAACTGATCCTGGTCAATCTCGCCATCCAGCGCCTGATATGCCGGCAGGAAACGAGAAGACAAGAAGGAAGTTGAACCCATAACAGTTGTAAATTTGGAGCCCAAATTTGTAAGTTTTGAGACCAACACACCTCTCAATATGTTCTGCTTGATGGTCTGTTGAACGAGTATCTTTTCAGCTATTGGAGCTATGGCATTATCGAGGAAATCCGTCGCAACCTCCAAAGCGATTTGAAAGACACTGTTATCTATTGCATTGTAAGTGATGGCCTGCGTCCCTTCAATAAGACCACCCTCAGTCACTTTCATAATCAAACTACTTGACAGCCTGATATTATTATATGTTGCCAACTCTTTCAATAGTTCTTTATATGTGGCCTCGCCAAGAACACCTTTGAGATTATATTTAGCGAAAAGAGCTCCTAGAGTACGTTTGTTAAGAGCATTAACAGTATTTGCCGCAATTTTAGGATTAGCCAACAACTCAAGAGAAGTTTTAGCTGTTTCAAGAACGGCCTTCTCACTTTCGAGGGTGGAAATTTTAGCGCTTGCTTCCTCTATGCCCTTAGCGGCGGAGTTGTTGCTACCCCCAGTCAAGGCAGTGATAACAACCTGTACGGCCCAATAGGCGGCCGTCCACCACGAGGTAGTGACAGTTACTACCTGGTCGGTGCTAAGCGTGTTGACCGATTTCGACACATAGTCATAGGTCAGACCCCCAACGTTAATGGGACTCCATGAGGTAGGTTCGTAGTCAGCAGGTACAATGTAAGCCAGATAGGGTGCCCAGTTGGGGTCATTACGGAATTCTGCATATCTGTCAGGCGATACCACGATGCGCGTTCTCTCAGCATTTAGCTCAGGATTGTCCACATTGATATAAGCGTTATCGGTTTTCCATCCGAATATGTCGTCGCCAGGGATGACATTCTCCGGGCCGAGGGTCTCCCAGTGGTCGGAGCCATCCTGCACGTAATAGTATAGACGAATCTCCTTCAGGTTCTTACAGCCGCGGAAGGCATTGTTCTCGATACAGATCTTCAGGTCGCTGTACGAGTTCTCGCTACGTCCGTTGGTCTGCCAGAACTCCACCGCCTTCAGGTCTTCGCAATTGGCAAAGGCATCGCGGCGGATGGCTATGTTCTTGTAGTTATAGTATGAACCCACGTCGTTGTAGATGCGTGCCACGCCGTCGTTACTCTTCAGATAGTCGGCATCATTGCCCTCAATGGTGGTGTAATAGACGGTAGCACCGTTGTCGGCAGGCGCCATCAGCGCAGTGGCGTTTAAGCCCTGATAGTCGGCATTCCACGGACGCAGACGCTGCTTTACAGCCTCGCGCTGGTTGCCGTCGTTGGTCAGGTAGGTCTTGCCATCGTCTGCGAGCAGACACTTGTAGCGGGCACCGTACTCATTTATCTCATAGCCCGATGGCTCGTAGCTGATGATGCGGTCTTTGTGGGTTGCCCACACACTGCTGTTGCGGTAGTCGTCAATCACTGACGTGGCCACACGGATCATGGCGTTAGGCGAGCCTTCGAAGGCGTTGTCCCATACACTCTTCACCATGTATGCAGGCATTGCCTCCCAGTGGTTGGTGCCCTTGGTGGTGTACTGCATCAGGTCCACCTTCTCCAAGTGCGGGGCATTGGCAAAGGCCAAGTGTCCGATGAAGAAGTGGAAGTTGCTGACGGCATTGTAGGCCTGGGCATCGCTATCCTGGAAGTAGATGCGCTTCACCTTCGACTCGCCGGTAAAGCCCTGGTCGGCCACGCAACCCAGATGGGTGTGGCTGGTGAAGTAGCCTACGAGGTCGTTCAGGATGTACACCTCGCCGTTGTCTGGCACGCTCTCCTCGTCGATAGAGGCGGCTGTGATGTAGGCGCCTTCGGCATTTATGAACCAGCCGTCGTCGTCCTTGTACCAGCCATAAGTCTCTGGGGTATGCACATCGGTATTGAAGAAGTTCGTGTAGTTGTTCTCCGAGATGTACGTGTACTTTACACCTTTGTAGGTATAGGTGTAGTCTTCACTCGATGCCCGTGTTGCCATGCGTATGGGCGTTACGGTTCGTCCGTCGCGCATCAACACCTTTTCAGGGATATTGTCTGCGCTTGCGCCAATGGCGGCTATCGCCAGCCAGAAGGTTAAGAGTAGTCTAAGTTTATACATATTAATTGGATTTGATTTATTATTATTCCTTATTTACGTTTTACGAAGAAGTCCTTCGGGCTCGTGGTGTAGAGGTTGCCGAAGTTCACATTATTATATATACCCACGTGCGAGCCGAGCGTGTGCTGGGCGCAGTAGAGGTAGAGGTCGCGGTAGGTGCCGTCGGGTTTCTCCGTGGCGTGGCCGATGAGGTTACGGCTGAAGCGGTCGCACATCCACACACCCAGCTCGTTGCTCCATGAGTCGGCAAACGACTGTTCGTAAGGCCCTGCCGAGCAGATGGCCAGCACACCGGTAATACCCTCCAGCGCTGCACCCATATTGGCGGAATAGCAAGGCTCCAAGCAGACGAGCACCTGGCGGAACTGCTTCTGGTCGGCCATCTGCTGCAGCGTCCCGCTGAGTAGGCTGGCGGTCATACCCTGACCTGCAGGGAGATCGCGCCACGCCATCTCGTCGATGCCGTTGGTGGCCTTGCTGCGCCCGTGTCCGCTCCAGAAGAAGAGCACGTTCTGACCCTCGTCCTTGGGCAATACCACAGGCGTCTTGTCGGTCTTCTCGCCCTTCAGGATGTTCACGATGTCCTGCGGTGTGAGGTCGGCATTCTTGTAGTCGATGACGGCGCCCTCACAGAGGTTCTTGCCATTGGGGTCGGTACGCACGGCGCCGCGGTCGGTGTTCTCCGAGGCATTGGCACAGTCGTCGGCAGTAATGAGGATGATGTGGTCATCGTCGTAGCCGTTACGCTTCAGCATCTGGTAGATGCTCAGCACATCGGCCTCATGGCGGTAGTTCTCCCAGCCATTACTGCCCTGCACCAGCACTGCATACTGACTGGTGAGGTCGGGATAATTGATGGGGATGATAGTCTGTTTGTATCTGCTGTCGAACAGTTTCTCGGCATCCTTCATGATGTAGTTCCACGAAGCCAGCGTCTGCGATGTCTGGGCATTGCCTTTGGTGCTGTAATAGCTCTGATGATACAGATGGCCTTTGTTGATGATCCAGTTGACGTAGGTGGTGTTCAGAGCAGCCGTGTAACATTGGCTGTCGAACTGCACTGAGCCACAAGCACCTTTGAATCCCAGCAACTGCCCCTGTTCTAAAGCAGAGAGGTAGAGTTCCATACCCGTCTCGCTCCAGGCGTAGCCGGAGAGGAAGTTGTTGGTGGTGCAGATGTCGATGATGGCGTCGTTCAGGTTCTGCACCTCCTGATGGTGCTCCAAATAGTTCGATGCGAAGGCTGCCAGCAGCAGTGCGTCGTAGAACTTACACTCGGCAAATGTGGGCTTTGTGCCAAAGCGTGACTCGTAACTCATCTCGAAGCCCGTCATCGGGTCGGCGTATGGCGAGAAGCCCTGATAGCCGTTAGTAAGCGCTACGCCTCTGTCGCCGATTGCCTGTATTCCCTCATCGGTGAGGTTACTGCAAGCGTAATAGACGGGTGCCCACATCAACCGTATGTCATTTCTGCCAGGATTATCATTACTCGGGTCGTCGGGGTCTGCTCCCCACCACTCGCTGCGCATGCGGGCTAACTGGTAAATCTGATCAACGTTCTGTGCCACAACAAAATGCGCCACCTCCATGGCCAGTACACCCTGATCTCTCATATAATCCAAATAATTCCTGACGCGCCCGCACAGGTCGTCGGTACTGGTGTACTGCTCACAAGTAGCGAAACCGATGCCTACTTCAGTGGCCTGGAACGGAGCCCATTCCACGAACGTCTGTCCGTAGGTGTCGGCAGGCGCAAAGAGACCTGAATACACTTCACTATCACGTATTGTACCACCACGAATGCCAAGATAGTTGGCATAGAGGCTCATCAACACTTCCGAGAGCGAAACGTCAGTCTCCGTGAGCGACCAGAGGAACGGCTGCTGTCCGTTGCCCGTGCTGGTGATGGCAAAGCGCCGGATAACAGTCTCGCTGGTAGCGGTGGGCAGGATGAGTGGTTTCTTGGTCTGCTGACAGTAGGGCGCCAACTGCTCCACGTTGTCGCTGTCGAAGGGGCCGATCACAGCCAGCAGGTCGTCGCGGTTAGCCAGCCGTTCGCTTAATGATTTCAGGTCACTGCCATATTCGTCGTACCACTCCAGCTTCAGGTCGATGCAGAGCGTGTCGTGCAACTGGGCGTTGTGCAGACTTTTCAGCATCCACTCCGCCGTGCGCTCCAGTCGGGCTTTCATGATGGGGTCGTTGAGCGGCGCCACCACAGCCACCGTCTTCTCCACCCATCGGCGCGAGTCCTGATAGATGATTTTATCATCCTCCGTCTTACA
>Ga0265298_10008065_pt1 | contig 12684 bp, 8 predicted proteins | sample AusTroGonzalo_MG_3_FD_193486 | JGI IMG/M metagenome (GOLD analysis project Ga0265298, IMG submission 193486) | Bovine rumen microbial communities from tropical cattle in Woodstock, Queensland, Australia - Gonzalo_01 | ecosystem: Host-associated > Mammals > Digestive system > Stomach > Rumen ... | reverse complement strand
TGATTGGCGTTGGTGTCAACGGGGAAAGAAGAAATCAGCTCCGAGGTGACGGGCACGCGTGCGCCGGAGGCCATTTCAAGGCTGCCATCGCGCCACTCCACATGCTGCGGTGTGGGGATGATGCCGGTGGTTTGGGAATAAACTGCAACTGACAGCAGAATCAAGAGGCAAAATGTCAGAATGTTTTTCATAACAGCACGAATTATGGGTGCAAAAATACGAAAACAAACAATTAACCCCATCTTGATAAAATTGGTCCACGGCATTCGCATTTTTTTGTACTTTTGCGGGCGCTATTGGCTATTAGCTGTGGCTGTTGAACTTTGAACTTTGAACCTTAAACTTTGAACTTCTTATAGCATGTCTCTTATCAAATCTATCTCCGGAATCAGAGGAACCATCGGTGGAAAAGTGGGCGAAAACCTCACTCCCATTGATATTATTGAACTTACTTCCGCTTTTGTCGCGCTCCTGCGCGAGGGCGGCACGGAAGGCAAACTCACCATCGTGGTAGGGCGCGATGCGCGCGTGTCTGGCGACATGGTCAGCCGACTGGTGTGCGGCACGCTGCAAGGCATGGGCGCCGATGTCATTGACACCGGTCTCTCCACCACCCCCACCACGGAAATGGCTGTACTGCATCACCATGCTGACGGCGGCGTCATCATCACCGCCTCGCACAACCCCATGCACTGGAACGCCCTCAAGCTGCTCAACGCCAAGGGCGAGTTCATCTCCGGTGCGGAAGGCAAGCGTCTGCAGGCCATCGCCGCTGAACATGACTTCAGCTATGCCGAGATCAACGAGATAGGCAAATACACCAGCTATGAAAACGCCATCCAAGATCACATTGACGCGGTACTGAAGCTGCCGTTGGTCAACAAAGAAGCCATCGCCCAAGCCGACTTATCCGTCATCGTGGATGCAGTGAACTCCACAGGTTCCATATCCATCGCGCCGCTTCTGAAACAATTGGGGGTGCGTAAGGTCACCGTGCTGAACGACGAGCCCAACGGAGTGTTCGCCCACAACCCGGAACCCATCCCGGAGCATCTGTACGGCATCTCCGAAGCCATGAAAAAAGGAAATTACGACGTGGGCTTCGTGGTGGATCCTGACGTGGACCGTCTGGCCATCATCAAACCCGACGGCGAGATGTTCGGCGAGGAATACACGTTGGTTTCGGTGGCCGACTACATCCTGGCGCACACGCCCGGCAACACCGTTTCCAACCTCTCATCCACCCGCGCGCTGCGTGACGTGAGCCGCCAATACGGTGTGGAATACAATGCCGCCGCCGTGGGCGAGGTCAATGTGGTGGAGAAAATGAAGGAGACCAACGCCGTTATCGGCGGCGAGGGCAACGGAGGCGTCATCTATCCCGAGCTGCACTACGGCCGCGACGCGCTCGTGGGTGTGGCCCTGTTCCTCTCCCATCTGGCAACCTCCGGCAAAGACTGTGTCGAGCTCCGTTCATCCTACCCGGACTATTGCATCTCCAAGAACAAAATCGAACTCACCGCCGGCATTGACATATCGAAACTGCTCTCCAGCATTGCCGAGAAATATGCCCAGTACGAGGTGAACACCATTGACGGGGTGAAAATCGACTTCACAGACGGCTGGGTGCACATCCGCAGTTCCAACACCGAGCCCATCCTCCGCATATATGCCGAAGCCATGACTGACAGCATGGCCGACAATATCGCCAAGAAAATCATGATGGACATCCGAGAAATGATCAAAGACTGATGAAAAAATCAATCAAGGCATTCTGGTTCACAATGTTGGTGATGCTCTGCGTGAGCATCACGCATGCCCAACGACAATTTCCCGAGGGCACGCCTTTCGTGAACAAATACAAAATCAAAGTCAAAACGGTCCTGCAAGCCGACAAACTCTATCTTCAAGGATTCTACGGCAATGGCTATTACATGGCCGACAGCGCGGAGGTCAAGAACGGCGTGGCCACCTTCAAGCAATCTAAATGCCAACTTCCCTGCGGCGTATATCTGCTTTCCGTTTTTGACCCGACACACACCATTTCCATCCCCATCTGCGAACTTGTCATCAACCAGGACACCAAGTTCACCGTCATACACACCCAGCATGTGGACTCTGCGTCCGGGTACCTTATCAATGACATTGCCCTGGACGGTTCTCCGGAGAACGACGTGCTGTATTCGTTCCGCAACCGGCTGATGACGGTTTACACCCCCAACGTGCGCGAGGTGTGCCAACAATACCGCGACATGTCACCCAACGGCTTTGTGGGCAAGTATCTCATGGCCGCATACGGCACATACCAGATGAGCAGCAGCACGCCGGAGCAGGAAACCGCCAAGGAGATGCAGATGATGGAAGACCTGGACTATTCGGAACCACGCCTGTTGTTCACACCCATCAACACCTTGCAGATCATTGACCAATGGGTACAACGGGAAGATGACAGCGACTCCATCATATCATCCATGGATAATATCATTCAACGCTGTGGCAATGAAACAGTGAAGAATTTCTATCTCAGACACTTCTTTACAATGATGGACGTTCACGACCCCGTCTATGACCCAGTGCTCGTCCACCTGTACGACAACTACAGCCATGGCTGGATTGACAATGGACGCGAAGGAGCCATCAAGCGCAAGATCGAGACGCTGCACCGCGTGCTGGCAGGGGCAAAAATCCCAGAACTCATCTCCCACGACATCGACGGCAAAGCCCACTCCACCAACGACATCAAGACCAGATACACCGTCGTCTGGTTCTGGGACCCCGACTGCGACCACTGCCAGGAGATGACCCCCGTGCTGCACCAAATGTACACGGAACACGCCAGCGACTATGACTTCGAGGTTTTCGCCGTGGAGGTAAACGACGACTACGACCGCTGGAAAAAGTTCTCTGACGAGCACAATCTCTGGGACTGGATCAACCTGAGCACCTCCATGGGAGAGCAGAACATTGACTTCATCGAATACTTCGACATCTTGACCACCCCGGTGCTGCTGTTGGTGGATAACTCCAATTACCATACAATAATTGCACGTCAAATGTCGTTAAGTGAGCTGCAAAAATACTTCGAAACAAACCTGTAGGGATATGAAAAGAAATATTTTACTATTGTGTATTCTGACTGTTTTCCTTTTCGGAAACAGCTACGCACAAAAAGGGAAAAACAACAACCCAGCACAGCAAAAGGGACATGAACTGGTGTTCAACATCAAGGATTCCAAAGACAAGCTGGTATATCTGGTCATCCATTACAACGAGAAGCTGATATTGAAGGATTCCACCACGCCGGTGGCACCAGGCAAGTTTGTCTTCAAAGGCGACAACCGCTACGACGACGGCTTGTACTCGCTCGTATCAGGTGACAAGAAGCTCTATCTCAACTTCATCATCGACCGCAACCAGCACTTCGAATACAATCTGGACACCACCACTGATGTGGATCATTTCAGCATAAAGAACTCTCCCGAGAATGATGAAATGCTGAAATTCCAGCGCAGGACTGCTATCGCACAGAAATCAGCCAACGAATGGTCCAAGAAATACAAGGAGTTTGACGCTGCCGGCCAAAAGGATAGCGCGGACTATTACAAGGGCAAGCTGAACAAAATCAACGATGAGATGCTGGACTTCATCAACCACGAGATCATCGAAAAGCATCCTGACTATCTCTTCTCCAAGATGCAGAAGTCATACATGCAGATTGAGGTACCCGAATACAAGAAAGAGAACGGGGATCCCGACTACGAGGCACAGGCCGCCTATTACCGCGAACACTATTGGGACAATTTCGACCTTGGCGACCACCGTTTCATCTACATTCCGTCATTCGACCCAAAACTCAAGGACTATTTCACCAAACTGCTCTACCATCAGGAGTCGGACACCATCAACAAGTACCTTGACATGTTTCTGGCCAAGACCGAAAAGGACACCTTCATGTACCATTACTGTGTGGATTGGCTGTCGTATCAGTTTGAAACCAGCAAGATTGTGGGACACGATGCCGTGTTCTGCCACATCGCCAAGACCAACCAACTGGCTGGCAAGTGCTACTGGATGGATGAGGATCTGATTGGCAAATACCAGAAACGTATCAAGAGACTGGAGCCCACCTTGATCGGCAAGATTGCGCCGGAGCTCATCATCCCGGACACTACCCTCTCCGATGATGTGCGTTTCTGGCACTCCTCCTACCGTATGACAAAACCCTACACCATCATCTGGTTTTATGATCCCAACTGTCCTACCTGCAAGAAAGAATCCAAAGCCTTGCGCCAAGTGTATGACTCTCTGGAGACCATAGGCAAGCGCAATTTTGATGTGTATGCCATCGGCAACGACGACACCATCGAGGCTTGGAAGAAGTACGTCAAGGAGAACAACTACCCTTGGACCAACGTGGGTGGCAACAAAGGCAACATCGATTATCTGGACTATTTCGGCATCTATGAGAGCGGCAATCCCGCCATGTTCATCATGAACTCCAAGCACGAGATCATCCTCAACCGACGCATTGACATGCACAACCTGCCTCAATTCTTCGAGGAGTATGAAAAGATGGAAAAGAACAAGGCAGAGCGGCTCATGAATCAACATCAGAACAATTAATTAAAAACAATCATAAAAGACATAGCAAAATGAAGGATATTTTTGAAAGAATCCAGGAATCTTCCGGTGGTCCGATTGGACAGTATCGTGAAAAAATCGACGGTTATTTCGCATTCCCGAAGCTGGAAGGCGAGTTAGGACCGCACATGCGTTTCAACGGCAAAGATGTGCTCTGTTGGAGCATCAACAACTACCTCGGATTGGCCAATCATCCTGAAATCCGCAAGGCTGACGCTGAAGGCGCCGCGCGCTGGGGCATGGCTTACCCGATGGGCAGTCGTATGATGACCGGCCAAACCGCCCTCCACGAGCAACTGGAAAGAGAACTGGCCGAATTCGAGCACAAAGAGGCCGCTTTCGAATTCAACTTCGGCTATCAGGGCATCCTGTCCACCATCGACTCCTTAGTGTGCCGTCACGACGTCATCGTATATGACGCCGAGGCCCATGCGTGCCTGCTCGACGGTATCCGCCTGCATATCGGCAAGAAATTCAAATTCCGCCACAACGACATCAAGGATTGCGAGAGAATCCTCGGCAACGCCTGCAAGATCGCCGAAGAACAAGGCGGTGGTGTCCTGCTGATCACAGAAGGTGTATTCGGCATGACCGGCGCGCTCGGCATCCTGGACCAGATTGCAGCCCTCAAGAAAAAATACCCGTTCCGCATCCTCATTGACGACGCACACGGTTTCGGCGTGATGGGGCCCCATGGCCGAGGCACCTCCGAACATTTCGGCGTGATGGACGACATCGACGTTTATATCGGTGCTTACGCAAAATCCATGGCCACCATCGGCGGTTTCGTGGCCTCCAAGAAGGAAATCATCAACTTCTTGCGCTACAACATGCGCTCGCAGATGTACGCCAAATCACTCCCGATGCCCATCGTGGTCGGCTGCCTGAAGCGTCTCGAAATCATCCGCAGCGAGGAAGGCGACAAGCTGAGAGCCCACCTTTGGGAAGTCACCCGTGCTTTGCAGAAAGGCTTCCGCGAACTTGGTTACGAAATTGGGCCAGCTGAGGCTTGCGTCACACCGGTGCACCTGTACTGCGGCGTTGACCAGGCTGCCAACATCGCTGTTGACTTGCGCGAGAACTACAACATCTTCTGCTCCATCGTCACCTACCCCGTCATCCCTCCCGGAATGCTCATCTTCCGCGTCATCCCCACCGCTGCCCACAGCATGGAAGATGTCAACCGCACACTGGATGCCTTCCGCGACATCAAGGAGCGTCTGGCCAAAGGCGACTACGATAAACCTATGCCCGACATGGCTTTGATCAAACAATAATGGTTAAGAACATAATTTTCGACTTCGGGGGTGTTCTGTATCGAATTCGGTACCAGAACATCCCCGATGCATTTTCCAAATGCGGAATCCAGCATTTTGAAGAAATCTACAGCAAGCAGCACCAAAACTACGTGATGGACCAGTACGAAGAGGGACTGATCAGCACGGAGGAGTTCCGCCGATACATTCATTCGTTGGCATCCTGCCCCATCACCGACAGGCAGATTGATGACTGCTGGAACGCCATCCTGTTGGGGTTCCCAAAAAAGCATGAAGAGTTGCTACAGAAGGTAAGCCAGCACTACAACCTGTATCTGTTCAGCAACACCAATCAGCTGAATTACGAGAAATTTCGAACCGACATGCGCGCACAGTTCGGATATGATATTTTCGACCGGTATTTCAAGAAATGCTATTTCTCGCAGTTGCTGCACATCCGGAAGCCCAAGCCTGAGGGTTTTCAGTTAATCATACGGGAAAACCATCTGCAACCAGCGGAGACGCTGTTCATTGACGACTCGCCCCAGCACCTGGCGGGCGCCCAGGCCTGCGGATTGCAAACGTTCCACCTCGCCGACGGCATGGACGTGACAGATCTGTTTGACGAAGAGGGGGGTGTTAAAACACCTCTCGCTTGCTCGGTTTCTCCAAGGAGAACATTCCGTCGCTAAGGGGCGAGAGCACATAAAGACCCTTGCGCCAGGCATATTTGTCCGATCCGTTGGCGAAACGCATGGCTGCCACAGCCGGATACACATCCTTTCCCTCAAACTCATGGAATATTTCCTTGAAGCGCTTCATCTTCCGGAGGAAATAGTCAACGTCTTTCTTATAACATGTTGTCTTCACCTCAACGGCCACGGCTTCCGTCTTGTTGCACAACAACACATCGACCTCCATTTCTTCCTCACCTACTCTCTCACGTCGTGACCCCTCGTAGGTATGATCAATATCAATGCCCTCCTTCCTGAAGATTTTCAACGCCGCCGGCCTGCACAGGTCTTCCACTATCTTGCCAAACTCGTTTGTGAAACCGCCATAGCGTTTGTTGGCGTCCTCTATTTGCTTAGAGGTACAATTGATTCTCTCGTCCGTCTCCTTGAACAGCTTTTTCAATACCCTGTCAGTTTCTTTCATCTGCTCGCCCGTCTCCTTGAATAACTTTTCCAATTTCCGGTCTGTCTCTTTCATTTGTTCGGAGGTTTCCTTGACCTGCTCAGAAGTGGCAAGGATCATGTTTTTCAAATCCTCCCACGTAGGCTGTACCTGCTGTTGAAACGTCATATTTTCCATAGTTTTAATATTTTAGAATCATGTCTGCAAGGATGGGAACAAAACACTTTCCTCCTTGAAAATCCGACGTCGCAAAAATACAAATAATTTTAACACATAGGTAATTTATTGATAATTTTTTAATAATTTGAATTTGACACTCCGCGTCGAAGCCATCATTCCGCTGCTTGCTGCGCAAGCGGCGGACCCCCCAACGTTAACCATGAATTGAGCGAGCGGAATAGCCTTTGTTCTTAATTGTGAGTGATTAGAACGCATATCGCAGATGCACCAAAATCTGCCATGTGGAGGACAAGTTGTTGTAGATCGACCATGTAGGCTGATTGAAGGTATATACATTATCCTTGTAGTTCAGCACCACATCGCTGTCGAGCACCTTGTAGGCGCCCCACTTGCTACAGAAAAGATTGCCCAGATTATTGATATCCAACCCTACATCCAGCGTGTGCTTGTGGCCCGTCACATTGAAGTAGAATTCCTGTGAGAACTTGAAATTGATACGGTTCAGCCACGGGGCCACGCCCGCATTGCGCTTGGAGTACTCGCCTCTGTGCTTGCTCAGATAACGGTCGTTAGAAATATACTCCTCAAAAGCAGCCTTGTTCTCCTCGGAGACAAACGGCATGGCGGCCAGCTCGTCCACCGTCGGGATGTACATGAGTTGCGGGTTATTGCCCATGCCGCTCACATTGTTGATGAGATAGGAATGACGGGGCAGGTAATTGTAACCATAAACACCCATATTGCAACCTTCGTAGAAAAGGCCGAGCTTCGTAGCTGTACGCTTGCCCTCATCGATGGTGTAACCGATGGCGCCAATCACACGGTGCGGAGCCACGAAAGCGGAGTAGCCCAGCTCGGGAGCATTGCCGTCGTTACGGTTCGGTGTGCTGGCAAACGTGGAGACCTGGTCGCCGGAACCGTCAGAAATAGAAGTGTAATGACTGAATGTGTATGCAGCCAACAGGTCAAGACCGAAATCGAAGGATTTGGACAATTGGGCGGTAAACGCAAAATATTGTCCATGCAAGCCCTTCTCGTTGTGCAGATAGTAGCCGTACATGTAACCGCCATTCATATTGGTGATGTTCTCACGTGCATAATGCGTGCGACCCTCGGGCTCGCCGGGCAGTTGCACCGTGCCGTCCTCCACATAACCGAGCATGGAGGCATATACCTCGTTAAAATTGTACGAATAAACACCTTCCAGCGTCAGCTTAACATCTCCAGGAATCGTGAAATCGAATGCCAAGGAGGATTTCCAGCTGGTGGGCATCCTCAAATCCTTGGCTAGGATGGTGGCACTGGTGGGCGCAGGCAGATTCTGCTGCTGGAACGCATTGCCCGCATACAAACTGTTGATGATGTCGGCGCGGTCCGGACTGAAGTTCACCACCGGATTGCCCGTGTTGTTGTTGGCAATATATTGATACTGCAAGCAATTGGAGTTGCCGGCAGTGCTCACGAGCCACACGTTGGGAATACGGCCAGTGAAGAGCCCTGTACCACCACGCATGATGATCTTGCGATCCTTCTTGATGTCCCAATTGAAGCCGATGCGCGGCGATACATTGACCGTAAGTCCGGGCAGATCGGCGGTGCTAAGACCGGCAAAAGTGCTCTCGGGATTTGCGGCTGCAACTCTGTCGAAATCCAGATTGCGATTGTCGATCGGGAAACGGATAACCGGCATTTCCAGACGTAACCCCACCGTCAGCTTGAAGAACTTGCTGAACTCCATCTCGTCCTGCGCATAAACCGAAGCTTGCGAATAATCAAACGTCGGGTACATCGTTTCCGTAGGAGCATCGGAATTGGCATGCGTGATCATGAAAGCCACTGGACGAGCGCCCTCCACCCCGTTCACATCATCCACGAACGATTGCCAAGAATCATAGATGTACCAGCCGGCACCACCTTGCATGAAGCCGTTCACAATACGGTTCCATTCATATTGTGCTCCAGCCAGAATATTGTGGACTCCTTTGGTGTACGTAAATTCATCTGTAGCCACAATCGTGTTCACTTTACGCAAGTTGGCGTATGTAAACGGATCGGGACCGAAAGTAGTGAAGAAAGCCATCTGCTGATGACCTTCCGCATCAATATAAGGTTCCAAAATGTCCACCGTGGGGAACAAATCGCCCACAAAGGAACGCGGCTCATTTTGCAACGACCAGATAACACGGGCCATATTATGACCTTTGCCGTCCAGCACATGACTGTTGAGTTCCGCCGCAACAGAAGTGAAGTTCATATCCTGAAAATAGCGTGTCGATTCAAACGGCATGGCATAGTCTGACAAGCGGCCCTGGGCGTAACGATTGACATTATAACTATCGCCGTGAAGGTCTGTAATAACCGTATTGGTTCCACCCAGCGGGGTCATGGAATTTGACGCGTCGTTGGAAGTGGAGGTATGGGTATGGCTGAAACGGACATTGAAGATATTGTCTTTGTTGATATTCCAGTCAATTCGGGCCATCACCTTATAGTCCGGTGTGCTGAGCGAATAGTTCTGGTAGCGACCGGGATTGTAGCCAAACTTCTCATTGAGGAAGTTCAAGATATTGTCCATCTGGGCAACCGTCGGCCGGTTGTAACCCGTGCCGCCTCCATACATCTGGTTCTCGTCAGTGCGAGCCTGGATGGCAGAACCGGCCTGGTTATCTACAATGTACTCGCCATTGAGGAAAAAGAAGAGTTTGTCTTTCAGGATGGGACCACCCAATGTAAAGCCGGTCACGTTATTCAAAGTGGAAGATGTGGTCAGCATATTGGTATCGACCTTCTGGCCTTGCAGTTTGCTGCAGGTAAAATAATCATAGACAGAGCCGTGCCAAGTGTTAGTACCGCGCTTGGTCACCATGTTGATGGCACCACCTTGAAACCCGCTGTAGCGCACGTTGAACGGGGTAATATTCACGGCAAGCTGGTCGATGGCATCCAAAGAGATGGGCGCGCCTCCGGCAGGCAGGTTGGAGCCGATACCGAAGGAGTTGTTGAACGTGGCACCATCCACGAAAATCGCGGAGCCCCTGTAGTTGCTTCCACCAATCGAAAAGCCTTTGTCACTGTACATAGATTGGGGAACGAGCCTCATCACATCGTTCAGACTGCGACTGACGTTGGGCATAGCCTCTTGCATTCGGCTATCTATCCACGTACCCACACCAGAGCGCTGGATGTTCATCGTGGAGGCCTTCGACTCGCCATAAATGGCCACTTCCGCCAAATCCACCGCCGCCTTGTTCATCGGTGCGTTGGTCAAGACATTCTCTGACAATACCGCATACACATTCTTTATCATCACGGTCTGATACCCCATCTTATCCACCTTGATGGTATAAGGACCACCTGCAATCACATTGTTGAAAACATAATAGCCCTTCTTGTTGGTCATTGAATAATAGGCCGTATTGGTGGGAATGTGCACAGCCGTAACCACAGCATCCGTGATGGGTCCATCGTCATCACTCACGAAGCCCGAAATAGAGGATGTAGTAGATTGTGCGTTGGCCGCAATTACGGAAAGAAAACAGATTGCCACGAACATCAGCATGGTACTCTGGATCGATTTTAAAAACTGTAAATATTTTATCATAAAGCAGTTATTTATTATTCCACTTGTCTTTCGATTCACGCTGAAAAGCAGGACAAAAATAAAAAATATACTCAATCATTTTTTGTATTTTTGCGCTTTAAAAAAATTAAAGCGATTTATTATGGAAAATAAATACAAACTCGTATGCACCAAGTGCGGCAAGGTCATCCCAGATTTTGCCACATGGTTTGAAATGAATCAGGAATGTCCCTGCGGCTGCAAACGCGCCGAGGTTGTCTATAGTGCCGATTACCACATAATCACCGAGCTGACCAAGCCGGAGCACAAACCCACCAACTTCTACCATTACTTCGATTTTCTGCCCGTAATGGACAAGAAAAACATCGTCACCTTCGGTGAGGGTGCCATTCCGATTGAGGAGTGGGATTTCTTGGAGAAGTTAGCGAAAGAAAAATACGGCATTAACTGCCAAGTGATGGTCTATCGCAACGACCTGAACGGCGGCAGCAACACCTTCAAGGACATTGCCGCCTCGTTGGCCGCCTCCATCTTCAAAGAGAACGGCGTGAAGGAGTTCTGCGTGGCCTCCACCGGCAACACCGCCACCGCCTACGCGCGCTATTTGGCAGAAGCAGGCATCAAATTCACCGTTTTCATGCCCCACGACGCGTGCGAGGATACCGTCCAGGCCATCCGCTCCTACGGCCAGAACGTGGTCGTGTGCGATGGCAACTACGGCGATGCCAAGAAAGAAGCCAACGACTTCCACGAGAAGAACCACGTGCTGATTTCCGCCGGCAACATCGACCCCATCCGTGTGGAAGCCAAGAAGACCATGGTATTCGAGTACCTGCGGCAGCTGGGCAAGATGCCCGACGTGTATGTGCAGGCAGTGGCGGGCGGCACGGGCCCTATCGCCCTCGACAAGGGCATCCGCGACTTGCAGACCACCTTCCCGGAAACCAAACCGCCCCGCATGCTGCTGATCCAGCAGGACACCTGCGATCCGATGGTGCAGGGCTGGAAAAAGGCCGTGGCAGCTGGATTTCCAGAGGGTTATGAGAAAGACTACCCCATCATCCCGAATCCGCAGACCATGGTATCCATCCTCTCCGCCGGCAACCCGGGCATGTACCCCATCGTGGCGCCCATCGTGCGCAAGAGCGGAGGTACCTTCCTGCAGGTAAAAGAGAGCGAGTTAGCACATTACGGCAAGATTGTCAAGCAAGAGCGCGGCATCTACCTCGGCCCCGCCTCCATCGTCTGCTTTGCCGGCTTCAACAAAGCACTGGAAGAGGGACAGATCCGCAACGGCGAGACCGTCCTCCTCAATACCGGCGAAGGTGCGGCCAGGGCGAGCTTCTTTAAAAAGATGATAGACGAACAATAAATGAAAAACGATTATACCAATAAAGTGGTCTGGATCACGGGTACCTCCTCCGGCATGGGCAAGGAGGTGGCCTTCCGCTTTGCGGAGGTTGGCGCGCGGCTGATCCTCACGGCGCTGGAGCCCGACCTCCTGGAGCAGGTGCGCGAGGAGTGCCTGCGCCTGGGTGCCAAAGCCGTAACCAACCTGCCCTTCGACCTCTCGCAAACCGACGCGCTGCCGCAACTCGCGCAGGATGCGTGGAACGCCTACGGGCGCATCGACCTTTTCTACAACAATGCCGGCATCAGCCAGCGCGGCACCACCGTGGAGACCGACATGGCTGTCATCCGCAAAGTGATGGACATCGACTTCTACGCGCCGGTCATCCTCACCAAAGCCGTGTTGTCCAAGATGATTGAGCAGGGCGGCGGGCAACTGGCCGTGACCACCAGCATAGCCGGGCTCTTCGGATTCCCGCTGCGCTGCGCCTACTCGTCGGCCAAACACGCCCTCTACGGCTTCTTCGAGACCATCGCCGC
>Ga0265298_10008063_pt1 | contig 12686 bp, 13 predicted proteins | sample AusTroGonzalo_MG_3_FD_193486 | JGI IMG/M metagenome (GOLD analysis project Ga0265298, IMG submission 193486) | Bovine rumen microbial communities from tropical cattle in Woodstock, Queensland, Australia - Gonzalo_01 | ecosystem: Host-associated > Mammals > Digestive system > Stomach > Rumen ... | reverse complement strand
ACTCAGTATCCAGACGCAGTGCTACCTCCCCGGCGGACGGCACAACTTCTCCTCCTGGAGCGACCCCGTCTCCATTGGCAACGGTCCTGCCGGTGTCGGCGAAGTCTCAAGTTCCGGATTCCAGGTTTCTCTCCGCCCCAACCCCGCCAGAGGTCAGGTAAGGATCTCCTCCTCCCTGCCCATGACGCGCATCGAGGCCGCAGACATCCTTGGCCACAGTTTCTATGACAGGCCCGCCTCGGGCCTCACCGCAGACATCGACGTCTCCTCCTGGCCCTCGGGCACCTACCTCCTCCGTATATCCACACCCACTGGTGTCGCCACCAAGAAACTCATGGTAAAATAGCCGTCAGTTCCTCCACACTCATTCAGGTACACCTCGACAAAGCGCTGCGCCGTGGCCGAGGGGATGCGGTGCGAGGAATGGAAGGCGACACTGAACTGCCGTCCCCCAAGGACAAGGTCTTTCAGGTCCGCGTCCACGCCGCTCTGCTCATGCCAGTCGGTGGAGGTCACCTTTTTGAAGGAGGGCATCCCGGCAAGGCCATTGGGGCCGTCCTCCATGACGTACACCCCGTAGGCGGAATATACGTCTATGTTGTCTATGTACAGCGGGTTGGGCATTACGCGCGATATGGTTTGCGGATGCAAAAATACACACTGTTTGCGCAAAACAAACCACTATGATTCACAGAGTTTTGGATGAAACAAAATGATTACAGGGAAGGAATGAAAACCATATTTTCCCCGTAAGGTCGACAAAAAAAATTTTGTCGAATGAATAATTTTATGTATCTTTGCAGCGAGAAGAGAATACAAAGACAACCCCTCAGCCATTATGGGAACAGATTAAAAAACAATAACATGGAAGCCACTATAAAGAAAAAGAGAAATGCCCGGAAGAGGAGAAAAGTGCAGTATCTCCCCCAATGCGAGTATTTGGTTGCCGACCCATTCAACACTGGCAATTGATGCAATATCTGCTTGACACTGAAGCGTTGATATGGTATCTCACAGACGACCAACGATTACCGATGGCCATCCGCGAGGATATTGAATGCAGTTACCGTAAATATTCGGTATCAGCTATTTCTCTTGTCGAAATTATCCAACTGCAGCAGATAAACAGAATCGGCCTCAAAGCGAAGCCGTCTGATGTGTTGCGTGTTATCGAAGATTCCTACATCAAGGTTGTTGAAGCCGAAGAACGCATTTTGGATTATTTCTACACCCTCGACTTCCCCATTGTCAATGGTCGCGCCCACACCGACCCATTCGACAGGTTAATTGTTTCAACGGCCATCGTCACCCACAAAACTTTGATTAGCTCTGACAAAAAGTTCCCCACATACCGAGACCAATACGGCCTTCAACTATTGGAAATCTGATACTTTTTCGCACAAACATTTTACTGTATTTTATTTTAAAAGCTCTGACAAGCCCTCCCCTACGACCTCAGTTCCTTCGAAGAAATCGAAGCCAAATTGGAAAAAGCCGCTTACCAGTGACCGCCTCGTGTTGTCTCTCGGTGTCAAAATATTTTTTATTATTTTAAAGTACTAGTGATGCGTTAATATTTAAATGCGTTTTATAAATTGATATATTTCTGCTTATTACGAGGATTTTAACTTTTGACGATTTGAATTGAATATGAAGGTTTATTCTTTATTGACCGAGTTTTAGTATCTGAGATTCATTTTCTTAAAATGCAATACTTGTCTCTTTAGCCCATTTCTGATAGTTAACGCATCAATAGTAATTTTAAAGTATAGTTCAAAATATTTTTATATATTTGCAAAGTATACTTGATAATATTATCATGGACAAGCAACTCATTAAGAGCAAACTACTTATCAGTTTGGCGACACTCGCCAGACTCGACATCCCTGTTCTTTTCATATATGGCAAAAAACATTCTCGCATTCCGCTTGAGATGGGTCTGTCGCAGGCTATGGTACCCAAGCGTTCCAAAGTGCTTTTGCTTGAAAATGTCGCACATATGTCCTTTATGGAAGACCACGACTACGTGAAAACACGTCTCAGCCATTTCGTAAAACAATGTTACAGATGCGAGAAATGAGTTTCTGGAAAAACATCCGAATCTTTGTCAGCAGCACGTTCATCGATATGGACGACGAACGCGATATTCTGAAAGACATTGTCGAACCAAAACTAAACGAATTTCTAAAGAATTACCTGTGCTCTGTAGAGTTTGTCGACCTGCGCCACTCGGTCAAGACAGACAACGACAAAACGCTGCTTGAACGCGAGCAGGCAATCTTCAACATTTGTCTTGAAGAAATCGACAACTGCATGCCCTATTTCATCGGCATTGTGGGTCACCGCTACGGGTGGATTCCCGCCGACGACGGAGTGCCTTGTCCCGACATTGACATTCCCGAAGACTTCCCCATTCCCGAGAACAAACTCAGCGTTACGATGTACGAGTTCCTGCATGGGCTATTCGTACCGCAAGCCAACAACCAGCGATGCCTGATTTTCTTGCGATCGAAAGATTCCTACAGCAACCTGCCGGAAGAAAAGCGCAAAGAATATATCGAAACTGGTGAAAAAGGTGAATATATCAAACTACTGAGAGATTATATCACTACTAAAAAAGAATACTCAGACTACACCTTCATGCCAAACAGCGACAGTCAGGAAGAAACCCTGCGCTGTGCGGAGTTGTTCTACAACTGTCTGCTTAAGCTAATCGAGCCCGAATACTCAACATCGGTCGAAGACGAGCATACTCGCTTCATTGCAGACCAAGAGTCATTTGTTGAAAAGCACCTTCGCAACTATGTAGGGCGCGAAAAAGACTTGATGGAATGCATTAATATTATCCTTGAACGCAAAAATGTTTTTGTCTACAGCACACAGAGTGGCAACGATGTTGAAAGCTTCTTCTGTAAGCTCTACGATCTCCACCGTAAGCGCAAGGACTCTGTCTGCTTTTTCTATTGCGACTTTGAAAATAAAAATGCATCATTAGAATACATTATATACCACTGGCTGAAAGAGGCTGCCAGAAACGCAGACACCGACGAAGCACTCGAAGAAATCCGCAAGGACAAGAAAAGACTGAGACAGTTTTGGAGAGACACCCTCAGTTCACTCATCAACTCAGGCAAGGAAATCTACGTGTTTTTCTCTTATATTAACACAAACAAAGAACTGTTCAAATGGAGCAAAGACTTGTACGTCCATTTAGTAACAATGCTTGCGAATTCCGACGGCAAAAAATTCTCCAATCTACTATCCTACGAGATTGGCTCTTATGACGATGCCACCATTCAGAAAGTCATCGCCAATTTGCGCCCGAAAGTACGTGAGGCTCTGCTAAAAAAGGAAAACGTCGGCAACCCGCAATGGCTTAAAATAGCAATCGGCATTATTGACCGTATGACCAAAAGTGACTTCGCACATATCCGTACACGCGATGAGGGCGACAACGAGGAAAAGATATGGCGCTATCAGGTCGAGCTTGTCGAAAATATGCCCGACGACACCGAAGACCTTCTTCTGCACAAAATTAACAAATTCAAGACCCTTATTGACAGCGACTTCATTGACAACTACCTTATGCTCATCAGTTTGTCTTTGAGCATCAATGAGAACAAAACCAGAAACAAAAAAACAGTGGGGGCTACGGAAGCCGAATTCGTTGACCCGCATCTGGGGTGGGAAGAATCCTATTTGGCCGAAATACTCGACATAGATCTCTCAAACATCGTTTTCTTGCGACAGATGCTCGGCACCGACATCATCTGCAAGACAGTCGAAGGTCTGTGGAACTTCGCCGATGGCGACCTGCATGAATATATTTCAAGCAACTACAACATCAAAGCCTTTCGTCCACTGTTGCGCAAAGCCTACAACTTTGTATCACAACTGCCAAGCACCGACAATGTCGCCGCACAGACAAGGTTCAAACTGGCGCTCATCAACGGCGATACCGACTATTGCGCCGACATCATACAGGAAGACTACAAAACGGACACAGATTTCAAATACCTCTCCCACCAAGGGCTCTGGTGGTTTGCCACCACATACCAGCAACAGTTCAAGTCTATGCTCCAAACAATGCTCAACAATAATCGGCACTGGAACTACGACTTTTTTTACAACCTGCTCCATTGGCTTCCTATACTGAAACGGCAGACAAAATACTATCTCCTTCTGATTGAAACCGTCATCATTCACATCCGCTCGCTATGGATTGACAAAAAGATAGACCTCAACACCTATTCCTCTATCGTCGAAGCATACGCCGCCAAGATCGAGACATACTTCAGCACCGAAGACTACCAAAAAATGCGCGAATGCCTCGAATACGGTATACAACTTGCAAGAGACTACTGCGCTGAAAACGTAAATTTCCTCAATTTCTACCATTTCGTACTCTTTCGTATGATCCACTACTACGAAGACAATGAAAGCCTTGCCCCATTCCTCAACAGCACCATAATCCGCGATGAAAAAGCCGACATTTACCACTATCCGCCCGACTTCGACGCCACACCGTACTGCCTGCTGCTACACCTTGCAGCAAAAAATCTCGTTCTCACCGGCAGAAAAGACGAGGCCGAACCCTTGGTAGCAAAAGCCTTCAACTTGCAGTTTGGCATACTCAAAAGTTGTAAGGACCTGCTAACAACACTATCCACCACCGATATCTTGCTGAACATCGCCCTGGATCTCAAACTGGCGCTAAAACTCCACTACCACTACGGAATGATGCAACGTGAGAGTTTGTTACAACTTATTTCTCAAGCATATCAATACTTCGAAAAAGCAAAAAAACACGATGACTACCTGAAATACGACATAATAAGCGAGACCTTCTTTATTATCAGTACGCAACACCTGTTCTTGCAAGACAAACCCCTCGCAGAAAAAATCAAAGAGCTCAGCACTCTGCAAAAAAACACATTCTATCTGTATACCGAATTAGACTCCGACAAAGTCATTAGACCAGACTTTTTCTACTATATTCTGCAAGATAACGACATTGAAAAAACCATCTGGGCTTGGTGCCAGTCCTTACTACTTTATCTGATGTCGTTCGACACCGACCTCACCCTGCCCTTCAACGGAGAAGAATATTACCTCGACGACGGTACGATAGGCAAAACAGACCGACGCACATTCAAGGCCATGCAGGCACAGTCGCTCTCATTCATTTATCCCCAAGCCAAATTGAATAACTATGAAATGGACGAGAACTGGTCAAAAATCATACTCATAACCTACCTTGCAATGATGCGAGGCGAATGGGCAGAATTCAACCCCGACTTAGGGCGGATGGTTCAACTCTACAACAGCTGCGGGGAACTACTCGACAATCTCAAAGGCTGCAGTGTCTACCCGCAGGCCTTCGAGGATGAACTCGTCAGTTACCACGATATCATAATGCGCGAGATAGACAAGCCCGAAAACAAGGACATTGACACCGAAGCATTCTTCGAACTCGAACAATGGTGGGACGAATGTTCCCAATTCAAGAATATGCATTTTATCAATACAGGAAAATTACAATAACTTTTTTTCTGACTCAAACACTCCTTAAAAGACTATTAATTAGGCTTTTGCACGTCATGCAAACACACCTGTCAAACTCGCTGTCACATAACGATTTAAATAAATTAACTAAACCACTCTGCACTGAAAGTGCAGCGGTTTTATAAATGATGCGGAATGAAATTCCTTAAAATCAGACAACAATCTGTCAAAAAAGGTAAAACAAAACATAAAGTATAGTTTAAAATATTTTTATATATTTGCAAAGTATACTTTATAATATTGTTATGGATAAACAGCTCATTAAGAGCGTAATAATAGAAAAGCAACAGCAGATCAGCCTGGTAGAATTGCAACAAAGAGCTGAAATATTCGACGAAAAATCATCCTACGTACTCGTCGGTATCCGTCGTGCCGGAAAGTCATACACCCTCTATCAGGACATCCTTGCAAAGCTTTCTTCCGGCAAAGCCAAGCCCGAGGATTTTCTCTACATCAACTTTGAGGACGAGCGTATCGCCCCCATTCATGGCAACGAACTTGGTCTGTTGCTCGACGCCTACTGGGAGTTGTATGACCAAAAGCGTCCCTACATCTATCTTGACGAGATACAAAATATCGAAGGCTGGGAAAAGTTCGCCCGCCGCTTGACCGAGGAGAAACGCAAGGTGATGATTACCGGCAGCAATGCCAAGATGCTCAGCCGTGAGATTGCATCCACCCTTGGCGGCAGCTATGTCCAACGCAACATCTACCCATTCTCGTTTCGCGAGTTTTTGGAGTATCACGGTGTCACCCTCGCCCGCAACTGGGAGTTCAATCCCGAACTGCGACGCACCGTCATCCGCCATTTCTCCGAATACTTCATCCACGGAGGCTTCGCTGAGTCATTCGACAAAGTCGACAAGCGAGAATGGCTTACCTCGCTCTACCAGAAGATACTCATGGGCGACATCGTGGAGCGCAACAAGATTCGCAATCCCCGCATCCTCCGTCTGCTTGCACGAAAGCTGGCTGACAGTGTGATGCAGCCCACTACGCTTAAACGACTGGAGAATATCATCAAGTCAACTGGCGACAGCATCAGTCCTACTGTGTTGAAAGACTATTTAGGCTATATGGAGGATGCCTATCTCATCATCTCCATTCCCAATCTTGTCTCGCCCATTACCGAACAGCAGACCATAATGAAGCGTTATTTTGCCGACAATGGTATCCTCGGCCTTTTCTTTGTGGGGGGAGAAACAAAGTTGCTGGAGAACATCGTGGCCATCCATTTGAACCGACAGTATCCCAGCACTCCCGACGAACAGCGTCTGTTCTATTACAACAAAGGCGTGGAGGTGGATTTCTGTGTTCCCGAGGACAATCTAGCCATACAGGTATCGTACAGCATCGACGACAGCACCACCTATGAGCGTGAGGTGGGCGGTATGGAAAAGTTTCTGAAAACTTACAAACAATATCGGGGAATGATTGTCACCTGGGACACCGAGCGACAGATTACCGAGGACGGCATCACCATAGATGTGGTACCAGTATGGAAATGGTTATTACAATGACTGGCGAACCCAAGCGCATCGCCCACGACGGTCAGCACCAACAGTTCAACCATCCTCAGCACATCGTCAGCCGTTCCCGTGCGGATGGTCTCGTCAATGAATCGCTTGCTGAACCACACCATCAGCAGTCCGAGCACCACCTGCCCGATGCCTGCAACAATGGATAGCTTCCTCTATAACATCGTTGTCTGTCATTGCGTGATGGTCTCGCGTGTCAATTCGGTCGCCTCTTTGTTGGGCAGATTCTTCAGATGATAGAAAGGAATCTCTGTGGCGAGTTGGCCCATCAAGGGGGTGAGCAACGCCATGGCGGCATCGTCCCACATAGGCATCATCACCTGGTTGAGCAGTACGATCATCGCCTCTTGTTTCGTGAGGCGGCGGATGCTGTTCTCAGGGGCTTGCTCCAAGGAGATAAGCGCGCGGATGGGCACCTGCTTCTGTTGCCTGATACCGTCCTTACCGTCCCACGGCATGCCGAAGCCTATCCACTGGCCGTCGATGCGACGAAGACCCGGGCGGTCGCCGATGATAAAGTCGGCACCCTGATGCTCCACCCATAGCTTTGCCTGCGTCGATTTGCCCATGCCCGAAGGTCCGAGGAACACCACGCCGTAGCCGTCTTTTTCTACCAGCGAGGCGTGCAGGGGCATGCCGTCGCGCATCGTCATGCCAGCCTCGCAGGCAGCACGGATAGTGGAGGAAACGGGAAACCAGGGGCTCATCCACCGCTTTACTCTCTCGTGATAAAACCGATGGCGCGGGATATAGAGTGTCATCTCGCTATAGTCACGGCTACATATCAGCACCCGTTTGATGTGGTACTTGATGTCTTCTTCGTTCTGCAGCGAGACGAACGTCCAGGCATCCTGTGTATCGTGGATATTGAAAGTGTCTGTCGTGCAGACGATGGGGCACGCGGTGGCCTCAGCCATTTTTGTTTCCAACAGTGCCTCGTCGCCCAGATGAATAGTAAACGTATGGGTGGCTGACATTACCTTGCTGAAGTCGGCAAGGTGTTCCATCGAGTCGTCGCTGCTGATGGCATCATCCACCAGCAGGCGGTAGTTGGCAAAGTAGTATTCGTGCATGGGCTATGTCAGGCCACTACGCCTGCCTCCCGCAGCGATTCGATGGTTTCCTGCACATCGGCGAGGGCCGTCTCTGGCGTCACGTCATACACTTCCGTGAGGGCGGCAGCCGTCTCTTCGGCAGTCTTGCCAGCTTGCAGCTGCTCGTAGATGAGCGCAGCAGTATCGTTGAGATTCAGTGCCCCGCCATTTACCTAACAACCCTGTCTTTTTTTTCAACGACAACACAGACAACGCAGACAACAATGCTTGCGCAAGCCCGCAAACCGTGTGTGCGGTTTGCCAGTTATCTTGGTTGTTTCGGTTGTCGTTAATATCATAACTTTGTCTTTATATTAAGTAGTCATTAAACTTTTTTTTGTGGTATCGGAATTTATTCGTATTTTTGCAAATTGAAAATAGAATAGTAAAACGTCTATGAGCAAGTACGAAATACCTTTCTTGACGGCTGCAGTGCAGGCTTTTGGACAGCGCTTTGCAATGACGCGACAAGCGGCGTTCAACTATTTGCATAGGCATAAAGGGTTGGCATTCCTTATTGAGTTCTACGATGTGGAACATCTGCAGTCGATGGATGAAACCGTTGATGACCTGCTCATTATCTGCCAGAAAAACGGAGGAGCTCTTGCATGAAACTGTATCACGGCACAAACGCAGACTTTGATAGCATCTGTCTAACCATAGGCCTGAGATATAAGGACTTCGGCTGGGGTTTTTATGCAACGCCCGACCGCAAGACTGCCGTCCGCATGGCGCAGAAGAAAGCAAGGCTCTTTGGCGGTACACCCACGCTCATCACCTACGAACTGGATGAGGCGACCCTGCAATCCGACCTGAAGATAAAACGATTCCCCGAGACGGCCACCGTGGAATGGTTCCTCTTCGTCGATGCCAACCGCGACCGCAAAAACGACAAGCCCATCCACGACTTCGACATCGTCATTGGGCCAATAGCCAACGACGGAGTGGTGTTGCAGTTGACCAACTACCATGAGGGCATCTACTCTCCAGAACAAGCTGCCCAACTATTGCAAGACAAATACCTCGACCAACAGTACTACTTTGGAACCGAGCGGGCACTCCAATATTTACACAAAACAAACGTTGAAGCAGTATGAGTCAGCCCACACATCACCAAATAGCCACATTCCTCACCGACCATGCGCTGAGTGAGTTGGTACGTTATGTGATGGAGGACACTGGCTGCAGCATCGAGCAGGCGATGGAGAAGGTTTACAACTCCCCCCTGATGGAACTGTTGCAGGACGAGGAAGGCGAGTTGTACGTACAAAGCCCCGCTTATCTGTATGAACTGATGAATAAAAAAATTTTTACAATGGGAAAGTTGTGCAGATAGACGATTAAACCCTAGCATTTCCATTATTAAAAAGAGTATACCTTTCGCACAAGAAGGTATACTCTTTTTGGTACACAATAATTTCCAATATCCTGCGTTATTAATATATCTTTTGTGATTATGAGCGAGAAGAAGCAGGGATATTTGGATTTCGACGAGTATATCCGTCAGGGCGAACCTGGACAGAAAGAGAAAGCATCTATCTGGCAGGCTGCTATTGGATTGCAGGCTGTCGATGGATTGACGACATCGGACTACCTGAAACAAACGGCGAGAAAGCATATTGAGGGGACGATAGACATTGACCAAGCCCGCAATTTGATTCGGACCTATTACCAATCGAAGGTTCAACGGGAGCCTGACGATGACGATAAACAGGAGGCCGACAAGGTTTCGGCCAACATTACCAAAATATTGTCCTCAAAGACGTCAGACTTCAGTACAGGTGGATATATCGCTTTGCATCGTAGAATATTCGAGGGGGTAATGAAGCACGCTGGCGAATTGCGCAAACATGATTTTACCAAAAAAGAATGGGTCCTCGAGGGTGACACTGTTCACTATCTTAATTGGGAGGATCTTCGCCGTGCTTTGGATTACGATATTGCCCAGGAACGCGATTTTAGTTATAACGGTATTTCTCCCGATGAACTTATCGCACATATCTCTCGATTTGTATCTGGTTTATGGCAGATACATGCTTTCAATGAGGGTAACACACGAACGACAGCGGTATTTTCAATTCTCTACCTGCGCGATATTGGATTTGAAGTGGATAATGAAATGTTTGCACGTCATTCATGGTATTTCCGCAATGCGCTGGTTCGAGCCAATTACAAGAACGCCGTGAAAAGCATTGACTATTCGCCAATCTATCTGGAACGTTTCTTCCGTAACTTATTATTGGGTGAGAAATGGGACCTCCGCAATCGCTATCTTCACATTCATCCCACAGACGAGTGGCGCATACAACCTAACCTTGACACCCGTACAAGTACCCGTACAAGTACCCGTATAAGTACAACTGTAAATAAAATAAATCCAGATAGTAAGCTATACACTAATAATGAAAATATTATTGAACTTGTGCGGGTGATTGGGAACGGAGAGTTGAGCATCAAACAAATGATGGAATTGAAAGGGCTAAAACATAGGCAAAATTTCTTGGATTATCATCTTGAGCCGTCATTGCGAGAACGCTATGTACGTATGAAATATCCCGACCGGCCCAATCATCCGCGGCAGCGGTATCTGCTGACGGCAAAGGGATTGGCGCTGTTTCAAGAGGTACAATAGGTGGCGGCCGACAGCAACTGATTCAGGACAGAGAACCCTCAACGAAGTATAAACCCCTGCGGGAGGACCTGCAGGGGTTTTACTTTTCTCTTGCTCCGGAGATGGGGGGTAAAGGGAGGGGTAAGAGAGGAGTAAGAGTTGAGTAAGAGTTATAGACAGCAAGGTGGTGATTATCAGCCAAATGGAAAAGCAAGAAAAATGGGGTAAAAAACGGTCCCCGACACATTTTTTGCATCGGGGACCGAAAGGGATTGTAACTGTCTCTATTTGAAGAAGTCAAAGAAGAAATAGAGGGCGGCGTGGCGCTGGGGGACGCCGCGGGCGGTGCCGAGGGTGCGGTTGCTGCTGTCGCGGACGGTGCCGTCGCTCTCCACCTTGCCGAGGTAGGAGCCGTTACGGTTGCGGACGGTGCCGTCGCTCTCTATCCTGCCGATATAGGCATTATTGCGGTCGCGGACAGTGCCGTCGCTCTCTATCTTGCCGATGTAGGCGTTGCTGCGGTCGCGGATGTCGCCGTCGCTCTCGATGCAGCCTATCGTGGAGTTGCTGCTGTTGCGAACCGTCCCATCGCTCTCTATCGTCGCGATGGAGGCGTTGTTAGAATTGCGGATTGTCTGAGCCTGCGCAGAATGGAAAAAGGAAAAGAGAAATAAAAGGATTAAGGAGTGAAAGGAAGTGAGATGGAGTGAAAAGAAGTGAAGGGACAAATGTGTTTGTCTCTTACATTTTTGGGAATATTGATTTATTTCCGCCGGGAGAAACTGTTTTTTGGGGCACTGTATATAATTCGTTTTTTTTTCGTATCTTTGCACCTGAAAACCGAAAAGGGGGAAACGTGAATTAATTGTGCCTATCCACATGAACGCCAAAACTGAAATTAAAGACCATATAAAATGATCCGCTTAAAAAAATACATTATTGCGATTTGTGCGGTCGCACTGGTGACAACCATCAACGCGCAAACACCAAAAAACAACTCAAAAACCGCCTCCCAAACCCGTTCCGATATCGAACGGGAACCCCAAACAGAAACCGACGGTTACACCTGGACGCTGCTTTCAAACGGGAAATATTATGCGGCGGAAGATGCCGACGGCAGTGTGATAATCCCTCTTTCCCGACAGTACACGCAGATTTACTACTGGAAATTGCCAAATGCGGACCGCGCTTTCTTCAGAGTAAAGAAAGGGAACAGCGTCACATTTTGCGACCTTAAAGGCAGGCCCATGATCCCAATAGAACGTGGCTATACTGATGTGATATATCAGATTCTTGAGGGTTACAAGTATTTCCAAGTGATGAAAGGGGACAAATCCGGCGCATGCGATCTGTCCGGCAAAGAAATATTGGCTCCAGTTTACCACCTGGTTATTTACAGCAATGACAATTTTGTGGTGCAACGCACTGAAGACGGGCCCTATGAGAATACCAAAAAGAAACTAAGCAAACGTGACATTCTTGATCCGAACGCGATAACCAAAACAAAGGAGACCGCAAGTGACGGCTACATATACACGGTTGTGTACCAGGGCGACTATTGTGGAGTGGAAAACAAGCAGGGCAAGACAATCATACCCCTCTCCCGTAAATACACCCATGTCAGTTACGAGAGCTCATCGGTTACCAAATCGAAATATTTTGAGGTCAAACAAGGGAAGAAGATAGGCGTGTGCGATATGTCAGGCGCCGAGGTGATAGCGCCCAAATACTATTCGGTGTATTACTCGGAAAAAAACGGTTTCTCGGGAACCTCAACCCCTGACGGCGATAGTGAATATCTGAATGTGTTCCTGGACAAGAACGGGAAAGCTGTGTACAAGAAAAAAGAGAATACTTCAAGCGTGGCCGTGAGGGGTT